>Ga0129324_10000131_pt1 | contig 51410 bp, 72 predicted proteins | sample CPBDNA_7_FD_96879 | JGI IMG/M metagenome (GOLD analysis project Ga0129324, IMG submission 96879) | Freshwater to marine salinity gradient microbial communities from Chesapeake Bay, USA - CPBay_Spr_15_0.2_DNA | ecosystem: Environmental > Aquatic > Marine > Coastal | place: USA: Chesapeake Bay... | reverse complement strand
CCGCCTCAAAACCTTGTAAATAATTAATTCATTTCTGATTTTAAAATAATATTCTCCAGACTCAAATACGTCCTTATTAGTTGGACCAGTAAAGGATACAATCTCTTTGAAAATGTCTTGAGGAAATTCCATGATTTGTTCTGCGTAGTTTGTAAGTATGACCTATGTTTGTAAGTGTTAGGTAAAATATGTTGATAGAACTGGAAAAATCAATTTTTAAATAATGTGCGTCAAGCGGGTTTAACTCCATTCAATAAAAATAGGTTGTCCCATTTTTTATTGAATGAAACGTTTCAGACAATTGTGGTTTATTTGGTGTCTGTCTAGATTGCCTTTATTCATTTCTTGTTTACCACACGGGCATTTATACCTAGCCATCGTATATTGTTTATGATTTGCGTTCCACGTTGAAGTTTGTTTCATAGGTAAATGCATTATTTTAGGACAATTGTTGCGATAATGTCCAATCTCTTTACATAAACCACAACGACGACTATTTAATGATTTTGTTTCTATTTTCTGAACTGATTCCCTTGATTCTTCATCACTTGATTCTTCATCACTTGATTCTTCATCGCTTGATTCTTCATCACTTGATTCTTCATCGCTTGATTCTTCATCGCTTGATTCTTCATCACTTGATTCTTCATCACTTGATTCTTCATCGCTTGATTCTTCATCGCTTGATTCTTCATCGCTTGAGTCTTCATCGCTTGATTCGTCATCGCTTGATTCTTCATCGCTTGATTCGTCATCGCTTGATTCTTCGCTTGACCCATCTGGATATTTATCTGCCAGTTTCAACCCAATTTTTGAGCAGGTGTATTCCATCGTAAGTTAATCGTAAGTTATTGAATGTTTGTAAATGGATGACTTAATAACAGCAAATTCAATTTTCAAAAAAAATAGGGTTGTCCCATTTTTTTTGTTTTTCAATGTAAATCTCTTGCCGGATTAAACCAATCAAGTGCTACTTTACTACATCCAACTACAGATCGATGGTCGAGTTATGTACTAGCGTCGCGTCCATTTCAGTATGAATACTGCGAAGGTAATGATTGTATTCCCACTCGGCAAAAAGCCCTTCCCAGTTTGGGTTGCACCGGAGCTCCATCTCTTTTTTTTTGTGTAATGAATTGTCTATTTTCCACTCTTTCTCATCGTAAATACAGGTCATCTTATCTTTTCCACAAACACTAAACCCATTAAATTCAATATATTCACATAAATCCCTTGAAAGGTAGTTGACCCACCAGCTTTTTCGTGCATATCGTGGGCGTCCTCCCGGACGGATTTCGGTGCCCAGTTTAATAGCCTTGCGGCGAGGAATAGACCAAATACCATTTACAAGAGAAGAAATCATCAATGTCTTATTGGTTCGGGATACTATTTTAAAACGAGCAAGTTGTGTCATATAGCTGCGTGTTCTCTTGCTTTTGGCAAGATGTTCTTCAGATAAATCAAAGTCGAGCAGTTTGATATAAACGCCTTCAGTAAGAGCAAGTTTCACACTATGCTTACCTTTCTCGAAAAACGATAGTATGTTTTCCATTACGAGGCCATCGAAGTAGTATTGTTTCGACATCGTGATTAGTGAGCTGAACCAATTTTGAAGTTAGTGTTTCGTCTGGGTACAAGAAGCGAGTTGAACTGGATAAATCAATTTTGAGTTAGTGAGTTGGTAGGAAGAATTAATTTGAAAAAAAAATAGGGTTGTCCCCATTTTTTTGTTTTTTCTTTAGTTTTCGTCGTCCCAATGATCCTTAACATCATCATTTTCAATAACCAGTTCATTGTCGTGCATCGGTTCAGGTTCCGGCTCAGACGCTGATTTGGGTTCTGTAATAGGTGTGACTTTGTCTTGCTTTTTCTTCCACTCTTTTACTTTTTCACGGTGGTCCATAATGTACCAGGTCAAGTCTTTAAGACTTATTGTTGTGCACTTGCGCATCTTGATTTTGGGGAAATTACTGCTTGCTTCGCCATGCATGAACTGATAGTCACCTAGACCCAATATTACAGCGCGACTGATAATGTGCATCCATTCACGTTGTGCCTTTGTGCGAATATCAAAATCTTTGTGGTCAATCCTTGCCAACAGTTTGTCAATGTCAAATGAAGGGCTGTGCAACACTTCAGCCGCATTCCAGTTAGTAAGACGTCCCCAGCGAAACTGATCCCACACAAATGTGCCTTTGTATTTAGATTGGAACTCATTTGAAAGTTGGAAGTTCATTATATGTTTGAGCTGGATGAACCAAGTTTGAAGTTCGTCTAGTGTTTTCGTATTAGTGGGTACAACAAGTGAGTTGAACTGGATGAATCAATTTTGACTTTGTGAGTTGATCCGGGAGAATTAATTTGAAAAAAAAATTGGGTTGTCCCATTTTTTTCACATCGCTTCCATAAGCGTTTTTCTAGGTCATCGACTAGTTATGTAATCGTATTATATGAATTTCTGCCACCATTCGTCTTTGTCTTCGTTTATCTCTGTACAGAAACGCTTAGTCTTATCCTTATCAGAGAATGATAGCCATTCTTTCTTGGTAAATAAAGACTCTAGCTTGTGTTTAGGCTTGATCCACCTCCAGACGGCTGGAAGGTTATACTTGATGGTTTCTATACCATCGACGATATGAATATCTTCTATGGTTGGTTTACACCATTCATTGTTCTTCATCTTTGAAATAATGACGCGAGTGCCAATGCGTTGAGATATTTTAAACCGGTGAAAACACAGAACTATATTGGTCGTGCGCCACTTCGACACATCCGCAGTGAGAATTACATAAACCCCAACTGTAAGCTGTTGTTCAATCGTCTTCCTCGTACCAATGAAAGACAATATTGAACCCATGACAAGGTCATCGAAGTAGTATTGTTTCGACATCGTTCGTGATTTAGTGAGCTGAACCAATTTTGAAGTTCGTCTAGTGTTTCGTCTGGGTGGTACAAGAAGCGAGTTGAACTGGGTGAGTCAATTTTACTCGAGGCACGTAGCTACTTGCGGTCATAGCTACTTGCGGTCTCATAGCTACTTGCGGTCTCATAGCTACTTGCGGTCTCATAGCTACTTGCGGTCTCATAGACTTGCGGTATAGCGATTGCGGTCTCATAGCTACTTGCGGTCTCATAGCTACTTGCGGTCTCATAGCTACTTGCGCTCATACTTGAGTAAAATTGATTTCTCTAGTTCTATCAATATCCTTTACCTAACACTTACAAACATACGACATACTTACAAACATACTTACGATGATTTACTACGACCAAGAAGATATGGAAGACTTTTACGAATCGGCATATAGATGGACTAGACACGAAGTCAATGACCTATTTGAATTCACAGATTTGTGGAACTATATTACTGGGTTCGATGACGGTTGCCTGCCAATCCACATTGCTAAGGAGTTCTTCGACGAACTTGCTTCACCGTGGGCGTATTATTGCCTTGAAGAAAATACGATTAAAGAAACTCCACTGGTTGAGTAGCTACTGGTTTAAAAAAAAAATGGGGACACCCTATTTTTTTTTAAAAATTGATTTCAAAAGACAGTTCCAAACCACTCACCCCCAACCCACTGAATACTCTACAACACTTTACAAATATGAACTCTCAATGCTTTATCAACGCTTTCACCAAGGAAAATGGCAAGATTTTCTGGGGCGACCAGTACACGTTTAACTGCCTTCGTGAGGCGACCGATGACAAGACGGACGAAGAATTGGTAGCGATTATGCTCTCGCAAAAAGAAAAGAAAGAAACTCCTAAAAAGATTTCTTCTGATCCTCACGTGAACATGATGGGCGCCAAACGGGCTCAGTACAAGGCGATTCGTTCAAAGTATCAAGACCCGGAGTGTGATGATTGCATTGAAGAGCTGACCGAATCTGGCTGGAAACCAACTAAACCTCTTTCTGAAAAGACCAAAGAACGTGCTAAGACATACAAGAAGATCAAGGCGAAGTATGAAGATACTTCGTGTGATGAGTGTGTCAAAGAACTAACTGAAGCTGGTTGGAAGCCCAAGAAAGCACCCAAGTCGGACGATGAAAAAGAGAAAGACCTTCGTGCTAAACTTCTTGAATTGGAAGCAAAAAAGGCGCAATCTGATAAAGGCGAAGAATCTGAGTCAGAACTGAAGAAGGAAACATTTAAGGGTTCTGATGATGAAACCCCGAACGGTTCTGATGATGAAACATCAAACGAACCGGATGAGCCGAACCCAGTTGTACCAGAAGAACCGAACACAGACCCTCCAAAAAAGGCAAAGTTGTCTAAAGCTGAAAAAGACGCGAAAAAAGCTGAAAAAGACGCGAAAAAAGCTGAAAAAGAAGAAAAACAAGCTGAAAAAGACGCGAAAAAGGCCAAAAAGGACTCCAAAAAGAAAGCAAGCGAATCGTCTGACGAAGAATAAAAAACAAAAAAAGAGGTGTGATGGCACCAATTTTTTTTCTGACTCATTTATCAATTTTCTGACCCATTTCTTAAAATTGATTTTAAAATCTATTGATAACTATAGTACCCAAATATAACTATGAACGTAACTAAGAAACAATACGACCAATACTACACGGAGATTACACAGTGGCGATGTGAAAAGATCCAACGAGGTGAAGGGATTGACCCAACTGAAACTCTTCAATATTTACGCAATCTCAACATGCCTTCTGAGACAATGCGTAGTATCTTCAACCAAGTCGAATCACCTTTCGAATATAATATTGCCACTGAGACAATTGAAAATAATATTATTAGCAAGACTCCAGTGTCATATGAAAGTGATGAAGAATGTATTGATGAATATTAAATAAACAAGAAAAAAAAGGTGGCGTAGCACCAACTTTTTTTTTGTAAAAATTGATTTCAAACATTAATTCTGTGAATATTACCAACATCAACCTATTACAACGTATTACAACTCCGAATTATGCCAGTTTGCTACTTTTGCCGTGAAGAAGGTCACACCGTTTACGAGTGCCCAATTTGCCCGCCATGTGATAAGTGTGGAAAAAAAGGACACCGCACTGAGAAATGCAAAACGGAAATCTATGTACACAAGACACACGCAAAAACGTACAAGCCAGTTGCCAAGAAAGTTGTCGAAAAAAAACTAAAAAATATGTTTGCTATGTTGGACATTGAACTCGAAGAACCCAAACTCGAAGAAACCAAGAAAGTATTTGATTGGTGGGAAGAAATGAAAGATGATATGACTTATTTGGCTGCTTAAGTTATTAAAGAAAAGATGTGGTAGGCGACCCATTTTTTCTTTAAAAAAAAATGGTACGCCTACCGTCTTTTTGCTTGTTTATTTCACTACAACACATGGTTCTTCTGGTTCTTTCTTTTCGCGTGCCTTGGTTGCCCACCAGAAAGGTCCGCTTTCGCCTTTGTAGTAAATTTGTTTTCCAGTATCTTTGTCAAAAGCTTCCACAAAAGGCTGGACCAATTCTTCTTCGACTTCTTCGTCATTGAAGTGAATAAAGAACATCTTGAACTTGAACGTTTTACCGTTCTTTGTCTTTGAACGCTGTACTTCATCAATACGTTCAATATAATCTTTCTTGAAAATAATGGTAAATACTTGTTGAACTTGTGACTTGGTCGCAGAAGTAAGGCATTGAGGAAGGCAAATCGATGGAATAGACATTATTTATATACGCTTGGGTGAAACAATACTTTATTATTTTTAAAATCAATTTTTACATTTGAGACAAATGCCCCATAAAATTGAAAAAAAAAATAAAATATATTATCAATACAAATGGCGTATTTTGATATCGAACCAAACTTTAACATGAAAACTAAGGTAATTGTGCCCAACCATAAACGTGTAACTGAAGAATATTCAGTTGAATGGAATAAGTTTCTTCGTACAAAGAACAGGACCACGCGCAAGCGTGCTATCCAAAAAGACCGTGATGCCAAGTTTTATCGTGATGAAATGGTGAATGAAAAACTGACGCGTATTGAAGTATGGGATAGATATATTCAAGAAACTGGACCATTCACGTAGTATAATAAACTAATGGGACAACCCATTTTTTTTTTCAATTAAAATCCCAATATGTTTAACGTAATCATTCAGTTTTCTAATAAATTTGCAGAGGTGATCAAGAATAAACAATTATTACAATACTCAATTGACCCAGAACAAGTAGAAGAAATACTTCATAATATAGAAGAAGACCCACAAAGTTATATAGATTCAGATGCGTTAGGTGCTTGGCGACTAATTTTTAAAGAATATGCTAGGTCTCTTTGTTCTAATATTTGTGAATGCATACGCTGTAAACAAGAACGCATTATTCGTGGGAAACAAATTATCAAAAAAGAACGTAAAGCATTTCAAAAGGTATACGAGCCTAAAATGTGGAAACTATTTGAAGAAACCATTAATATGAAGAGGTTTGATAATATTTATTGTACTTATTGTAGTTTTCGACAAGTTTCTGACATTGAACTAGAACGGAACATATATGACGAGTTTCAATACGCCATTAAATTTAAAGTTATATGATTTTATAAAATTGAAATAACATTATCTATAATATATATACATTATTATGGATAATCTTCAGCCCGGAAACTTTGTTCTATTGAAAGGTGGTGATATTAAACCCCTTTATCTTATTTTAGAGAATATGGAAAATGGAAACTATCAAGCGTGGTCGTGTCCTCCGTCTTCCAATAATACTTATTATATCAACCAGTTGCAAGTTGATCTAATGCCAAAAGAAGCATTTCACGAAGTTCTTGTTTTGAACAAGAAGAAACTAAGGAAAAATTGCTTTATTTTATCAGACGACAAATATAGCATTCAAATAAATCGTCCGTGGACGAAACTATATGTGGACGAATGGACTAGTATTCAATTAAATAATTAATTATTTTTATTTGACTCTTTATTTTTTCACAGTATTGTCACGTAAATAATCATACCTAATTGTTCAACAAAGTTTTGACACGATAGTATTTAGCCTATTTCTAAATTTAAAATATTTGTATTATTATGAACCCAACAGTCTTTGGCCAAGACGCAAAAAGGCGACTGCCCCACGCTCGAGTCCTCGAAACGGCCACACATACGATGATGAGGAGAGAGCAGCAAACAAAGGATTTCCTAGCGCTGCTGAACAATTGCGCGTCTGGCAAGCGAAGACCAGCGCACCCTATGGCAAAGACGGCTACCTTTACGGTGGCAAAACAAAGAAACGTAAAACAAAGAAACGTAAAACAAAGAAACGTAAAACAAAAAGACGTAAAAACTAGATAATTGACAAATTAACATATTATGAATTGTACATTCCTCAAAGTATTCGATATCAAAAATATTTTATCATAAAACGGGTTTATGATAAAATATACCTTAGAAATTTCATTTAGGGTTGTATCTTTTTTTTCAGACTCATATCTCAATTTTCCCACTCATTTCTAGTTTGGCATATTTATTGGATATTAGAGAGTCCAATATAAAACCAAAAAAAAAAATCATAGAACTTCAGAGAAAATCTTATAGATTACACAGGCGAAGAAATTAATAAACTTGTTCAAAGATTAAATGATTCTTATGAAATAATTTAAAGTTATTAGAATTTAGACACTTGAAAAAATAAATCAGAGACAAAATATTTTTTATGAAAAACTATGATTTATAATTCAACAAAAATATACCTATAAAAATAAACATTAATCCCATAATGTGATTGTACTCAAAATCATCTTTAAAATAAAAAATAGAAATCATTGTAATCATAAACAACATCAATCCTTGCCAAATACCATTTACAATAGCCAGATTTTTATAATATTTTAACAAGTAAAAATAAATGATAACGTTAATAGAATAAATAATGATTGCGTATAATATATATATATATTCATCTTTTCTACTACCTTTATATAAAGTAAAATCACCCAATAATTCAAATAAAATCAACGGTAAAAACAAATATTCCATATGAATTATACTTATATTTAATCTAAAAATGAATAAAAATATATTATGTATGATTTGGAGTGGTTCCCAATCCATTAGATATTTGAAAAAAAGATTGGGTGTTTGTACAGAAAACAATGTCATTGTTTAAATCAAAAAAATGAAACCTATTTTTTCACTCGTTATAGTTCAAAAAACCTATTAAGACAAAATAATATGGTTTCTATCTAAACACCATAAATGATAAACATACATAATGTTAACCCTCGAGTTTCTAGCCATTTATTATTTGTAAAATGACTTATAAAAGGAAAAATTATACAAAGAATATTTAAATATAATTTATTTTTATTAATTGGAATACTCATGAAATAATATAAAATTGTAATAGTATACAAAATAATATATGTATTTACACTTGTTAATATCTTAGTTAACTCTGATTTTCCATTGGATATTTTAATAAATGGTGTAGATAATGCAAGCAACAATAAACCAAACACCAATAAATTATTCGTAATATAATTTTGAATAAAAGGATTGGGTGTAACCGTAAATAATAAGACAAAAACATTAATTACAAGTAAAAAGGTTAATATATAATTCATATTTGGTCCTTTTCTAAAGTTTAATTTATAAAAAAATATGGTACTCGCTATTGTTATTAGATATAGTTTAAATAATACAGGTAGACTATAGTTATCTGTATAATATGTAGTGCATGTAAGAAAAAACGCTATTAGTGGATAAATCCAAATATTTTATAATTATAAACCAATAAACAACCAATTGACAAAATAATTAATTCAAGTAATCTATAAAACATATATAATTATGAGATAATAATCTATGTATTTTTTTCCGATTTCTAGATTATCATATCAGTCAAATAGTAAGCACAAAATGATATCATTAAGTAAATACACATTGCGATAATGTGTTTTACAGACCAGTTGCTGAAAATCTTCATCTTTTTTATTTGTTTTACGATGGTTTGAGTTCGTCACAATAGTTTTTCTTGATCTTTTTTGCAGATGTATTAACATCTGATCTATTAAAGTTTTATGTTTCATTGTCTCAATTTATTTTTAGAATAATTATGTAACATTTTAAATGTAATTGATTTTTCATATCCACTAGTTTGATCTTAGAATTTGCTGGTACCTATGCAAACCCATCAGACGCAAATTTATGGCAAAATTATAAAAATGTAAGAAACTTTAGAAACATTTTTTCCATTTATGGATTTCATACTCATTTCTTGAAGTCGTATTATTGACATTTACAAGTATTACTAGTTGAATACCATACTTATTCCTTTAATACTTAGCCACAGTATTTTTCTGACATCCTCGCCAAATCACTAAATATTTAATATTATATTATAATATAATGCCCCCACCGTACACAAACTTTGGGCCACTTGATTTTGTATTTACAGAATTTAACCACGATTTTGGCGAGGACAACGGCTCCCTCATAAATACCCAAGACCTTAGTAATTTCGAAGCCCTGTTTAAAGGGTATTTTGGAGCCGCCGTCATCGTAGACCTCAACGCCCCTAATGATGTATCCCGGCACACGGAGCCTCTGGACACAGCTATGACCGATGGTCACTGGGATGCGTGGTATACAGAAACGACATCGTTCTTCGGTTTCAACACAAAGTTGAACGACGAGCAGCTGGTACAACAAATATTTTATGGGTTCGACAAATCCACGCTACGAACGTGGTGGGATCCGGACAGCCGGCAGAACAACGGTGATCCTATGCATGTGTTTATAAAAGGTTTGTTCGATGAGGCTGCAGCGCGCGCACACTGGACGGGTGCCCAAACCTTGGCGCCGGGGGGCGGATTTGGTTTTAACGTTGCTCAAGACCCATTTATCGGAGACGTGTTGCCCCCCGCGGTGACAACCCAACAAGGCTTCCACTATTGTATGAATGATTGGGTTCGAGGGAGTTTTAGATGTTGGAGTATAGATCAAGTGGATGCGGGTCTTGTACAATACGCATTTCATGGGCTTCCCGACATATATATAGTATCCGACGCCGCCTCGCAATGTGCACGCAAGATTTGGGAGTCGGCGACCAACGACATAAATGTTCACTGTATGTATTCGTCATCAACTTATGGTGATCCACAGAGCAACGCGCACCCATGGGATCCCACGCATAACTCCCCAGTCAGGGGCGGCTCAATACGGTATGACTGGATATGTCAGACCCCTCTATCTAAACGAGCCGATGATTCTATGACCCTTATGAAGACAACGATAGAACACCGCGGTTCGGGGGCGGCGCCGCTGTACAGAGTGCCATACGTCGACGTCGACTCTAGGCTGATACATAAAACGATAAGACGAGAAGGCACTGTGGTGACCCCCGCGACCCCGGGTATCGATCCACTGGATTATCCTAATGCCAAGGCCGCTACCACGAAAGCAGCGGCGAATGGCGCGGTGACCGCTGAGCTCGGGTTGCAAGCGGGGAGGTCTCTGAGAAAATTATGGCTGGCTCAGGGGAAACGGTTCGGCGATCATGAACAAGTAATATTTGCTAAAATGCTACAATATGCAAACTGGCGTGGGCCCCAAACGTGGCGCGTCATCAGTACTCCATCACCCGGCGTGACTGTGCCGCCAAATCCCGTATTAGGCAGTGACGCGACAAATACATTCCTTGCGACTGGCGACTGGCCTTGTTTTTGTTATGCGGTATATAATAGAATTAATGCTATTCTGATCGTCCACGGCGAGTGGTATATCTTTAGATTCCCGTAGTACTTTGTCAATTGGCAAGCTCCGAACCCAAACAGAAAGACCATTGACATTGGACAAAATACATTACAGGTGTATGGTCTGTTATGCGATAATTAACTATTTTGATAAATAATTTGTATCTTATATTTTATTTATTTATATATTATATATGAAAAAAATAAAAAATAAAACTAGAAATCTGAGAAAAAATAAAACTAGAAATCTGAGAAAAAATAAAACTAGAAATCTGAGAAAAAATAAAACTAGAAATCTGAGAAAAAATAAAACTAGAAAAGTATTTAGGGGCGGCGCGCGGACCGAAGTTAAACAAAAGCGACCGACACGAGCGCTGAAAAAGTCGTACGCGGAGAAGGTAGAGGCGAGGAGAAATCCGGGGGCGAAGGAAAGTGATGCTATGAGAGTTGCCAAGGTCGCGTCCGAGGCCTGGCGATTGGAAAATGAGGCGTACCTACGACAGAACCAGGTGCGCAAGGCGGCCTTGCAATTTTTCACTAAGTTACAAGGCCAGATTGGTTGTATGCTCCAGCTGATAGACAATGAGTTTTACTACAAGAGTACGGACTTTGCGCAAAGAGTCGGTGTCGGAGACGCCTGGGGGGTGGGTCTTCGTAAATATTTAAAAAGGCATGATGATTTAAGTTATCTTAGAAAAGAGATAGATGTTTTTATGGAATTGGTAACATTAAGTTCTATTCCGCTCGACCGCAGAGAGGGTCTTCGAAGAATAGCGTCTAAGCGTGTATCGGCCTCCAAGATATTGTACAATCCACTCGCAGTGGATGATGAGGTAGTCGGCTTTAGTATTATTAATGATGCGTATCAAAAATATCTATTGGCGCAAACGCCCGCCACCTTGGTGCACCTCCGGGAAAAGGTGCGGATGGTTACGGATAAATTAAAAGAGCTCTACATCGAGCATCGGCGGGATGATTTAGCGGCAAAGGCGGAGGGGTTGGCGGATGTGATAAGGGATGGTAACCCCGAACAGTTGGTGCAGGCGGTGGAGGCGCTGCTTGACGGTAAGAAGACGATTGTCGACGTCAGTAGAGGCGACATAATGAGCTTGGCAGAGGACGACAAAAGAAGATTCGTGACGCCACAATCCAACGCCTTATTTACGCATAAGTTGGACGAAGCTCTCGCATACTTAGACGATCAAACCGAGCAAGTAGGTCCGACCAGTGCTGGCCGACTGGCACCTGGGAACCCGCAGCCGACGCTTGAAGTCGGGCAGACGCTTGAAAATATATTGCAGGCTCAAGTCGCCATGCCACACGTGGGGGAAGCAGTGTGGGGAGATGGAATCGATCCAGAACCCGTTAAGCTCTGGATCGCACACACGCTTACTGTATTGTAGATTTAGTAAAGTAAATGACAAGTATATTTACTAAAATGAATAATTATATGCAATAAAAATTTATTATTTGTCTTATTAAATAAACAATCTATAATTGTTAATTCTTTATTATATCTAACAAATTATTTAAACTGTTGCAAATGTACTAACGGAAAATTATACCATATTTCTTTTGTATCCGTGTGCATACCCCATTCAATATTGTTCCATAATTTTTCATAAAAAATATACCAAATAAATTGTATAATTTCTATTGAAAAACTTAGATATATGGCTTCTTTATGAGAACCCCTTAATCTATATGTAAAATAATAGGTAATAAATAATACAATAATCCTATATATAATTGATTTTATTATTAACCTTAAATTTGTTTGTTTTATAACTTCAATCATATATTATTGTAATATTATTGATTATCAAACTCCTCAAAACGATTCTCAATTACTTTTAAACGTTTGTCTAAAATGTCTAATTTTCTAAATATAATTTCATTATTTGGCTTGGGTAAATTATCTTGTGTCTTTTCATCTTCTCCATCGTTCGCAACCACATTACTCACAACAACACCGCTCACATCAGTATTGGTAGCGTCAGTAGCACCTTCTTTAAATCCTTCCCGATTAAACAACCTAATTAATATAATTATAATCACTATCAACAACAAAATATACAACATTATATTATCAAATTATTTTATTATTAAGTATTGGTACAAATATTTGTCTCATTATCCAAAAATATAATGAGACAAAATTGATTAAATATTATTTTTAATAAACATAAAAAACAAATGAACCCTTGGATAGAATACGACAAATTAAAAATAGATATATATTGGAGATTTGGTATTTTCTCAAAATATTATTTAACCATTCGTGAAAAAAAAAAATACGACCAACATTTTGAAGCAGAGTGTTTTTTAAAGAAATACCCAGATTATTTATACGAACCAATGTCAAGAATAGACAGCGAACGTTTGTCCAAAGAATTATGTCATTTAATTTATTGTCGAGAGCTAAATCAAGAACATTATGATATTATGGATACCTATAATTTGTCTCAATTAAAACAATTGGTAAAAAAAAATTATTATTTAATAGAAAATATAAGAAATAAACATCTTAAGAAGTCGTGGACAAAAGCATTGATAGAGACAAAACTCTGGGGATTTAATACTTTTACAATAATAACTAATTTACCAGATGATATATATTACTTCATACATACATTTATATAGGAATACAACATAAATCATTTTTGTTGTTAAACATAAATTTTAATTCATCTAAATAAGGTCGTTTTACTGGATATACTACAATTGGTTTGTAATTAATATATTTTAATTCTTTCTGTGTAGGTTCTCTTAAAACAATATCATATTTTAAATTCAAATTTTCATAATATTTATTACCTTTTTCCATAAATTCCACTACGTTGTTGAATGTAACAGCTTTAGACATAATTTAATTATTCTTGAATAAATATTTCTGTTGTTAAGTATTTTATTTTTTTTCAATTTTATAAATATATGAAGACAAATAAAATTGATATTCAAAAATCAAATGATTATTCATAATGAACCTATGGAATACATTTGATAAACATATACCGCATAATCCATATGGATATTATGCTCTTAGTGTTCGTTTCAAAGATTACTATGACGCCCATTGTTGGTTGGAAAAACACCCAGAATATATGTATAAAGATTTACCATTAAATATTGGGTTATCTTGTGAAGTAATGAGATTAATATATATTCGTGAACTTAATCTTCAAGAATATGAAGTTTTATGTAAATATAGTTTGAATGAGTTAAAAGAAAAAGTAGAAAAAAATTATTATTTATTGAATACAATAGGTAATAAACAACTAAAAAAATCTTGGGCCAAAGCATTGGTAAAAACAAAAAAATGGTCTATAAATACATTTTCTGTTATTAGTAATTTGCCACATGATATATTGAACCATATTTATTCATTTTACTAAAAGTTACATTAATTCTTCAGCTAATTTATATTTAATACATTTGTTGCTATTTAACCATAAATCATGTTTTAATAGTTCATTTAATTCTTTTTTTGGAATAGATGTATGTTCAATATAAATATTTTTAATTTTATCCATAAAATCTTTTAAATTTTCTAGTTCATCTTCCATTTCACACATTTTACCCCAACAACCACTACTTAGTTGATGAATTAACATATACGCATTGTTTCGAATATATTTTTTATCACATACAACCGACATTAGTGTGGCAGCAGAAGCAGCACAACCTTCAATAATACTATAAATAGGTACACTACAACCTTTTATAGTATCAATAATATTAAATGCCGAAAAAATACAACCTCCATAAGAATTAATATGTAAATAAATAGGTATATCTGGAATTTTCATTTTAAAAGCCATTAGTTTATTTTCTTGTTCGACTTCATTGATTAATTGTATAAGTTCACCAATAGTTTCTCTATTTACTTCATTATAAAAATAAATATGGTTATCTTCACAATGAATTTTTTTATCTTTCGAAGAACTTGAACTCAGTAAATGTTCTAATATTTCTTCTTCTTTTTTACATTGAATATCACTATATTTTCTTTTATACATAATATTATATATAATTTGTTTTTAATTTTAAAAATTGATTAATTAAAATTTATTAATTAAAATTAATGGCCTCAAAAAAGATCAAACCCACTATGAAAATTTCAGATTTTAGTCAAGATATTATTGTATATATTTATTCTTTTGGTGACCCAAAACATAGAATCTTAATGAAAGATATTTGTAAAAAAATAGAGACAAACCACAAAAAAATAAACAAACGTTTAGGTACTTATTACAATAATTATAGTAGAGAAGATGAACCATTATTTATCTTTATAAGGTCCCGTTTTACTAGGTCAGATATTCTAACTATGTCCAAATATTATAAAAAATGTCATTGTTGCACACGGCATTGTCATTATAAACCAGATATTTTAAAACAAGAATTCAATATGAAACCACAAAATAGTAATAACTATACTGATAATTCATGTCAATGTCAATGCAGACATATTTCAAGACACTTATATTTGGCTTATTGGTAAATATTTTTTATTGAAATTTTTAAAATAATTCATTAATATTTTATGTACAACTTAAAGTTATGAATTTTTTATTCTTCTAAATAAATATTTTAATAATATAATGTACAAATTATTATATTTATGTATATTTATATTTGTCTCTTCATTATTTAGTATATATTTTATAGAAAAATATAAAAATACATTACCTAATATAATTGTAAAACATAGAAATTTTGTCATACCTTTTTCTAGTATTTTTTCTTTTTTTATAGGTTGTTTTGCTGTATCTAATATAGTAAATCAAGATAAACCTAGTGAAAAATATTATGGTATATATTATTTGATATTTATTGCTTTTATATTTTTATTTATCAATATCAATGTATTAAATCCCACTAATATGACAGAATTTATAAAAGGTAAAAAATATTCGGCTTTTGGTTCTATATTATATATAGGTATTGGATCATTATTATTCGGATTTTTGGATAATTTTGGAATGAAATTAGGTATTGAAGCATTAGATGATATGTTTATATTATTATTTTTAGGACCATTTTCAATGACAGAACAATATAAAAAATATGAAAAAAATATATATAAAAATATTGGTATTATTAATGAATGGACTAATAAAGATTGGAGACGAATTATTAACCAATGTCTCCGCTATGAAGATTATATTTTAAAAGATAAAAAATTATCTGGATTGTCTAATGCCATTAATAAATTTGGATCAAGAAAATTAGATATACCTAATGAAGTTAAAAAAGATGATAGAGAATTAAATAATTATGTCGATTTAATACGTAGAAAATATGATATTATACACGATTCTAAGGCTATGTTGGGAAATACGTTTTCAAATGTAATAGCAGCACTATTAGGTGGAGCGATTCTAAATATATTTATATATTTAACCATATATGATAATAGTAATAGTGGAGATCCAACCATAAATAAAAATTTTTTCTATAAAAATCGCAATACCTTAATGCCAATTATAGAAGTAGTATTTATATTTATAGGTTGTATTATTCCAATCTTTTTACATATTGCTATGGAAAAAAGTGAATATGTATCACGTAGGTCTTGGTATGTTATTGTATGTGTAGCTATATTAATGATTTCTATGATGTATATTAGTTATTATAATATAGAAAATATGACATATCAAGATAAAAAAAATTCCATTATATCTACATTAAAACAATGTATTAAACGAACCGATTTAGTTCAAGAAAAAGAAATATATAATAAATGCAATGATTTTATAAATGAAATTAATAAATTGTAGCAATACCAAATAATAAAATCAATAACATAGCAGCTTTACCCACATTATTTGAGTTGTTTTTTTCTGGTTCAACTTGTTCTGGTTCAACTTGTTCTTCTTCAACTTTATCTTTTTTTTCTTGAAATTTCTTTACCCGGTTTTCTACTCTGGCATCTAATTCTTGTCTACCAATATGTCTTGCTTGTTCAAGTGGTTCCAATGGATGTAATTTCTTTTGTTGAATACGTTCACGTTCTACTTTAGGATCTACCTTAGGAACTACCTCAGGAACTACCTTAGGGTCTATCTTAGAAGTTGCCTTAGGACCCCTTATCTTAGATTTTAGTGTCTTTATTGGGTATCTTGCATTAGTTTTAGCCCTTTGAGCTTCAAGTTTTCTCATTTTTGTTTGTTCTTCTTTTTTAATTTTTTCAAGTCTTGTTTTGGTAGATTTTTGTGTATGTTCTATTACATCGTTAATATCTCCTTTGCCATCATATTCAAATTCAAGTGGTTTCTCTATAGTATAATTATAATGTCCATCATTCCTACCAGGGTAATAGATTAAATATATTTCATCAAAATCATCAAAACCAGCATTTTCATGTTTAAATCCAATTCCATGATATAATTTATATATATTGGGGCCTAATGTAGACCATTTTTGATAAAGTATAATTCTTATTTGTTCTAAAAAATTTGCTATATATAACAAATCATACTCATCACCCCATCTACTTTTAGGATGAGAATGTTGGGAAGTAGAATTATTAGAATTTACCTCACTAGAATTTACATTTACCAGCTGGGCAAATGCATTTTCTAAATGTTTAACACGCCTAATATCATTACTATCACGAAGCATGTGACATAAAATTCTTAAATATATAAAACCAGCTTCTTTATCCAAATTAACGTTTCTTGTTGCTTTCATAAAGTCACGTTTCCAATATTCATAATACTCTTGTTGCAAATGTTTAAAATTATCAAATTTTTTAACATAGTCTTCGATTTTAGTTTTATATATACTATCTAATTGGTTCCATATAGAATAAAACATACAATTTCCATCTCCAGGTGCTGCTTCAACATTTTTTATATAATAATACTTTTCCATTATATTATTATAATAATTTTTTATCGTAATATTTCATTATTTGGTGTTCTCTATATTCGGAAATCTCACAATTATTTATTGTAAAAATACCATGTAATGCTTCGTGAAATAAAGTATAATATAATAATTCTGGATTATAACATTTCCATATATTTAAATAAATACATATTCCATTTGTATAAGCCCAACAACCATTTTCTTCGTAGAAAAAATCAATTGTGTCCAAGTTTTTTTTTAATAATGATTTATCAATTAATATTGGACTACGGTATACTTTTTTACAAGTATCCATAAGTTTTTTATGATTATATTTCTTAATAACACGCTTTTTAGCTTGTCTAAGTTGATACCGAGTAATCATCTATAAAAATATAATTAACCTTTAATATAAAATAATTTTATATTATAATGATAGATATATTAAATGTAGCAATTGGATTAGGTATAGTATTTGGTGTCGGAACTTATATGACAAGAAAAAATAGAATAAATAAAGGAAACAATACAAGAAACAATGTAAATAATTCAAACCCAAGTAATTCAAACTCAAATAGATCATCTGGAAATTCAGGGCGAAACAATGGAAGGAATTCAAACTCAAATAGATCATCTGGAAATTTAGTGCGAAACAATGGAAGGAAACCAAACCCAACTAGATCATCTGGAAATTCAGGGCGAAACAATGGAAGGAATTCAAACTCAAATAGACCATCTGGAAATTTAGTGCGAAACAAGGGAAGGAAACCAAGCCCAACTAGATCATCTGGAAATTCAGGGCGAAACAATGGAAGGAATTCAAACTCAAATAGACCATCTGGAAATTTAGTGCGAAACAAGGGAAGGAAACCAAGTAATTTAAATAAAACTAGTAATAAACTATCTAGAGCATTAATATTACTAACCAAAGATGAATTGTTATAAAATAACACAATTAAATTTACAAATAAGCCATATAAAAAATTCTATAATAAGTATAACTAAAATTATAGATAAAACACAACAAATAAAAAAAAGCAACAAATGAAAATGAGAAAAAAAAGATTAGAAAATCAAACAAACACGAGAAAGACAACTAAATACATAGATAATAAACGAATTGGAAATAAAAACTTATGGAAACAAAAAATAAATCCTATAGAAGTTGTTCAAAGAAAACAAATATTTAGTATAAAATTTTATAAATTAAAACCATATTTAATATTAAATAATTATATTTATTTATAGTAATGATACATAATTCGAATGAAACTTTACCAGTTGAACTTTTATTATTAAACCCTAATAAAGAGGAACTACCAGTTGAACTTTTATTATTAAACCCTAATAAAGAGGAACTACCAGTTGAACTTTTATTATTAAACCCTAATAAAGAGGAACTAAAAACGAATCAAAACATATGTATTATAATAGATTATATAGAAGAAGGAACCGAAATTATGGAAAATACTATATTTAATAAAATAAAATGTAAAGGAAATAAATGTGGAATACATTGGTATTCAACTAGACCCACAAATATAGATCATTATATGTATATTTTTTATGAAAAAGATGTAGATCGTGAAAGAGCATATAAATTAGTACCTTATGAAATAAGTAAATCAAATGAAATTAAATGTCCACCTATGAGAACAATTACAAGAGAAAAAAAAGAAATATTAAAAATTTGTATAGATCATCTTGTTCCAACTGTAGAAATATTTAAATATCCAAATGAACAAGATAAATATGGAATATATGTAAATAATTATGTATTTGATTTAGATAAAACATCTTTTGATGATGAAAAATTAAATATTAATAAAATTCCAAAAAAAATACGTAAAGATGATGAAAAATATTTGATTGAAAATTTATATAAATATGTGTATTTAAAGAAACGCGATGACTTTTATATTATATGTGAAGGAGAAAATATGTTTTATAGTGAATTAGAATATAAAGAAGATAAAAAATATCTACCAAATATGGAATGCTTTAAAACTATAAAACAAATCAGAGAAAAAGTACAACAAATAAAGGAAGAAAATAAAGATCAAGAAAATGAAGAATATGAAGAATATAAAGGAGAATTATTAACTATAAAACTAACCAAAGGTAATTCTAAAAAAATAAAAGAAATTATACAATTGATAAATGACAAACATTATTTTGATATAAATAATATGGAACAATTAAAAACATTTTATAAAATTATATTTTCATAAATTATCTTCTTTTAGATTTACGTTTTGAATTTTTTCTACGTTTGAGTGTTTTTTTGAGTTTGAGTTTACGTGTTTTTTTGCGGCCCCCACTGAGATTAGCTTCGCGAACTCCGTCACCTGGGCCAGTTGCTTCATCATTTTCTTTGCCGCTCGTTCTCTTTTTCCGCGGCTGGCTCAGCTGTGCAAGCCATCCAGATTTGGCGGTTTTCATAGGCAGCACACCCGCCGTTGTTTCTGTTTTTTTTTCTGCGACCAAAGGTGGGCTTGTTGGGAGGGCAGCGCGTGCAGCCGCCGAGTCCTCTGCTTGTTTTCTCTTCTCTTGTATTGCGAGTGCGTCGGCCAGGGTCTGGTCGTCTTTATATCGTTGTTGGCTCACGTCTTCATCCAAAGTGGAGTCTCCCGCCTCGACTGCTTGTTTTCTCTTCTCTTGTATTGCGAGTGCGGCGGCCAGGACCTGGTCGTCTTTATATTGTTGTTGTTTCACGTCTTCATCGAAAGTGGAGCCATTGCCGTCTCCCACATCGACAACTGGGTTGAAGCCAAGCAGGTCTCCTATGGGTGCCGACGCATCGGGGTGGGCCGTGTCTTTGGTCGGACCCGACGTTGCCTCCGGGGCGACCGGAGAAGTAGCATCCGAATTGGCGCCGTTTGATGACGCTAGGTCATTAGAGTTGCGTACAATCTCGTGCATATTGCGCAGATTATCTTTTAATTTATTAAGACCCTTGGGGGATAAGCTAGTAATTTGCTGTAGTAGAACCTCCGATTTTCCCACTAGTAGCTCCTCCGATTTTTCCGGCATATATATATATAAAATATTATAAAATTATCTAATCATATTTACACTAAATAATTTGGTTTTATTAAAAATATCAGAAACTTTTAATAAAACTTATTAAGTTTCAGAAAGATTTTCTAAAAGAAGAAGTATAATTTCTTCATAATTTGGTTCTAATGCATCAGATAGTTTTAAAAGTTCTTCTAAAATATCTGTTAGTTGTGCTTGATTCATTTTATAAATATCATCTTTCAGAGAATTTAATTCAATCTCTGGATTCATATATATATAAGTATAAAATAGTATAATTATATTTAAATAATTTCATTTTATTTAAACTTAAATTTGTCAATTATCATAGAGCGATCTATGTGTGTCTTCTCTCCGCGCCGGTGTTGGAGGGAATAATTTATGCCATTGATGATTTATTTGTGGTAAATTCTTACTATTTTGTAAAACATTAGGGGTGCTGGGGTGCTTATAAACTGGAGCTGCATTTTTATTACTTTGTTCCCACGGCCTGCCATTGTTGATAAATAGGGAATGGGACTGGGACCAAGGCGGGCTAAAAGGCAATCGAGAGTAGCTAGAGCTAGGTAGTGGTTGAATTTGAATTCCTGAATTTAGATCAAGGGGCTTGAAGCTTCTCTGGCGTGCGGGCGCGGGTGTGAACTCTCGCTGCAGCCGCTGCCGCTCTGCTTCTGCTGCTGCTTCCGCTGTTGCTGCTTCCGCTGCTTCTCGCTGCTGCTCTGCTACCCGCCGCTCTGCTGCTGCTTCTGCCTCTCGCTGCTGCTGCTGCTGCAGCCGCAGCTGCTCTGCTGCCTCTCGCTGCAGCCGCTCTGCTGCTACCCGCCGCTCTGCTGCTGCCGCTTCTTCTGCCTCGCGCCGCCGCTGCTGCTGTCGCTGATTTGATGATGGCACTGCATTAGGCATTCCACGCCACCACGCTTTTGCTGCTGCTTCCGCTGTTGCTGCTTCCGCTGCTGGTTCTGCATTTTCTTTGCTGTTATCTCGTTCTCTTAAACCCTTGGAAAATCGTGGTATACGTCTTGTTTGCGGCCCACTCTTAGGCACTCGTGCGTTGGCTCGCGCGTTTTCTGCTTTTAAGTTTTGTGTTACGGGTTTCACTGCTGCTCGCGCTGATTGCCCTGCTGGTGCTGCAGAAAGCGGTCGACTAATCATTTCAACCTCTAAAGTATGCTGAGGGTTTTTAACCCAGTGTTTACGTGTTTGGTTTTGCGCTGATTGCGCTGCTGTTCGCGCTGCTGCTTCCGCTGTTGCTGCTTCCGCTGCTGGTTCTGCATTTTCTTTGCTGTTAGCTCGTTTTCTTAAACCATTGAAAAATCGTTGTCTACGTCTTGTTTGCGGCCCACTCTTAGGCACTAGTGCGTTGGCTCGTGCGTTGGCTCGCGCGTTTTCTGCTTTTAAGTTTTGTGTTACGGGTTTCACTGCTGCTCGCGCTGATTGCTCTGCTGGTGCTGCTGCTTCCGCTGCTGTTGCTGCTTTAGCATAATATTTTCGAGTCACGCTGTTCTGATTAGGTTTCATTAACCTTTGAATAATAGAATTAAGTATTTTTTTTTTATCATCTGGTAGATCATTAAATATATTATCAATTTTGCCCTTTAGTGTTTGTTTACGTTCATTGCTATAATTATTAATTTCTTGTCTTAATTTTGTAATATCAGAAATTATTTTTTCAAAATCAGAATTCGGTAAACTCATATATTATAATTATAAAAAAGTTAATAAAAAATGCAGTATAATTACATATATGAAAACAAATCATATAAATTATGAGGAAAATTGGGAAGCTCATAGTGAAAGTGATGAAGAAGAATCAAATGACCATACATTAAAGTTTAGTGAATTAAAAGAAAAAATGTCTAATGAGATAAGTGTAGTATATAATTATTCATCATCTCTAGATATTTTAGCAAGTTATCTTAAATCACAAAGTTTTATTTATAACGAAGCAAGTAATTTTTCAAGATTTAGATTAAATTGTTTGATGTTTCCATGTATATTTTTATCTTCTTTATGTAGTGTATTCTCAAGTGCAAATGAAAAAATAAATCACGGTATTTTGTATATATCTAGTATTAATGCATTTATTTCATTTTTATTGGCCGCAGTAAATTTTCTAAAATTAGATGCGTCTTCCGAAGCTCACCAAACATCTTCGAACCAATATGCTAAACTAAAATCTTTATTAGAGTTTTCATCTGGTGAAGTATTATTATTTTCAAAACCCATATTGGAATTAAATGGTATGAAAAAAGAATTAACCCAATGGAAAGATGTTAATGAACCAAATTACGAATTAAATGAAGAAAATAATAAAGAACATATTTTATATTTAGAAAAACTAAGAAAAAAAAAAGAAGAATTATATTTAGACCAAGATAGTAAAAAAAAAGAGTTAGCTGAAAAATTGGAAAAAAAAATAAACGATGTTCATAGAAAAATAATTGAAATAAGAGAAAGCAATCGTTTTATTATACCTAAATATATTACAAATAGATATCCAATAATATCAAATATAAATATATTTTCATTTATAAAAAATGTATCTAATTATAGAGATATTTGTATAGGGCGACTTAAAGATAAACGAAATCAGTTAAGGTTTTTGTCAAATAAGATGAATTGTAATACAGAAGAAAGTGAAAAAATAAAAGAATTATACAGTGAAAAACTAATAATTATGGAAGAAATATATGCTCTAAGTAATAATTATAATTTAGTAGACACGATGATACAACAAGAAATAATAAATAATAATTTATTTAAGGAATACCCTTATTTATTTTATGCTCAATATATTGTTAATTTTTTTTGTTGTAAATCATCTAAAAGTTTGCTTCCAAATGATTATAAAGATCCATATGATTGTGGATATTATGATGAAAAAGAAAAAAAATCGCTTATGCGAAAAATATTAAATTTATAATTAATATATTTGTAAATGTAATTTAGTAGCTCTATCAAACCAATCTTCTAGTTCATTTTCTTCATTTTCGGATAATCCTTCAATATATGAAAAATGATATAAGAATACAATAGTAAATAATAAAAATAATATTATTTTCATTATATAAATGGAAGATATATATTTATTGATTTATATGATAATTACATTAATTATAATATCATATGCCTTAATAAAATCACAAGACAGAATTAAAACATTATTAAGATTAGTTAGTTTTTTTTATTTAATACCCTTTAAGATTATTGTATTGTTTGGTTTAATTTGGTTATTTATTTATTTGACTAAATATGCAATATTTAATTATTTATTAGAAAAAAAGAAAGGAGGATTAGAAGTATTCCCCCCAATCAGATATATAGGTGAATTAAGTTTTATGTCACTTATTGTATTATGGATGTTATTTACATGGAAATTTGTATTGGGTATTATAGGATTATTTTTATTTATGATGATATTTTCATTTTTAATTTCAAATATAACAAGCACAAAAAAATATACATTATGGCCATATGTATCTAGATATGAGAAAGAAAGATTTGGAATATTATATTTTATTGTTGTATTATGTCTCATATGTATTGTATTAGGTGCAATATTACCCACTATTGTATTAATAATCAATCATATTTTACATTTATAGATTCCATGAGTTACTAATTTTTCCATTATCAAAGTAAATTTTTCTAAAATTGTCATAAACATTATCATGAGTAACAATAATTAATGTTTTTCCAATTGATAATTTCTGAATATTATGAATCATTAATTCTTTATTTTCTTTGTCCAAAGAAGCGATAGGTTCGTCCATAATAATTATTTTACTATTATGATAAAATGATCTTAATAACCACACAATTTGTTTTTGTCCACCAGACAAATGATTTCCATCTATACCAACTTTTTTATTCATTTTTACATTAAACACTTCAATCAATGAATCTAGTTTTAGATATCTTAATAACTGTATTATTTCATTGGATTTAGGTGGATTTTTTAGTCCATAAATAATATTTTCATATAAAGTACGATTAAATAATTTAGGTTTTTGTGGTATATAAAATATATTATCTCTAATTTCATTATTAGGTATATTATTGATATCAATATTATTTATTGTGATAGTACCTAGTAATAAAGGTTGAAATCCCAATAATAATTTAATTGCGGTTGATTTACCACTACCAATAGGTCCAATGAGAAGAACTTTTTCACCTTTATTTATTGTAAATGAAATATTATCTAAGACAAAAGTATCTTTGTATTTATGATAAACATTAATAAATTCAATAGTTCCATTTACAAATGTATTTTTATTATTTTTGGATATTTTATTAATTTTATTAATTTGTTTGAAAAAATTATCAACATCCTTGATTTCACTATATAATGTAGAAACTTTATGAGAAATATGGGGGGCACTTTCATAAAATCTTAAAACAGAATAAGTTAATGTAAAAGTAGATACTAGTGTTTCTGTGTTTATTTTATGATTTATGTATGAATTATATATCAAATAATTCAAAACAATAAAAATTAGTATACATATAAAGTTCCAGAATGTTTCAGAATAAAAATGTATATTCATAGTATTTATTATGCTGTCTTTATAGATTTTATATTCTTCATCAATAAATTTATTTTTTTCATTTTCTTCGTTATTTGTGGTATATACACTAACTAAATTTGTCATTGAATCATTCATATATTCAAATAATTTAGAACGATTATAATATAATTGCATATCTTTTTTATGTTTAATGTTAAATATGTAGTAAATAAATAAAGTATTAATAGCTACAGCAAATATAAAAAAATAAAATACATCCATAGATATAAAATAATAATGATACAAAGTTGAAGCAAATACAAATAATTGTGAAAATAATAATGTTTGAAATACTTTTAAATAACTAAAAAATAGGCTAGGTATATAAGTGATCTTTGATAAAATTTCACCAGTTTTAATATCATCAAAATGTAATTCATAATTATCAATAACATAATTATATAATGCGCTTGTTGCAAATTCACCAAAATTAGGTGAAATTACTTTGGTGCAATAATAAAGAGAACTTTCTATAATCATAGATAAAATATAAAATAGAGACAAAAATTTAACAAAATGTATAAATTTGGATGATTTATCCTTAAATGAATTAATAACTAAACCATAATATTTTGGAATAATTACATGATGAATTGGATATAACATAAAAGTTAATAATACCCATATAAAAATTATAATCTTATTTTTTAACATAAAATCAATAATTATATCATTAATTTTGATTGCCATTAATATATAAATATATATTAATGGATACAATTTTTATATTTGATATAGACCATACATTAATACATACAAGTTTGAGTAGAATAAACTCTATTACTAATTTACCTAATGATAAAACATATATACGTCCATATGCTAGAAAAATATTAAAATATCTAATAAAACAAAAATATAAGGTAGGATTCTGGTCTACTGGTTTAGATTATTATATAAAAGAGGTATTGGACAAATTATTAAAACCTTTCAAAAACTTTCCTATATATTTATTATTAGCCAGAAAACAAGTAAATAATAAAGAAATGATCATTGATATGCAAACAAATAAATTATATCCATATAGATATAAAAATAATATGATTATAAAAGATATAAACTTTCTATTAAGTCATAGTGATTTTAAGGGACGTTTTCATAAAGATACAATATTAATAGATGATATGGTAATAAATATAAATGCAAATAAAAAAAGAAATATATATGCTATAAAACCGTGGTATAAAACAATGAAAAGAGACAAAGAATTATTAACTTTAATGAGTAAAATAAAAAATAAAAGAAATATTACACGAAAAAAAATGACATAAATTATATATATGAAACAATATATGCATTTGAATAAAGTTATACAAGAAGTGCCATTTAAATTACATAATGATTTATTACAATTGCCGAATGATGTGTATGATAAAAAATATATACATACAAAATTATATAATTGGGGAAATAATATATATAACCCTACACAAATTGGTGGAGTAAAACAAAATGTAGAACTACAAGAAGAATTACTATTATTATTGGATCCAATGTTAGATAGTGAACTTTTTTCTCAAAATAAAAATGTAGAACTACAAGAAGAATTACTATTATTATTGGATCCAATGTTAGATAGTGAAACTGAAACAGAACCAGAAACTGAATATAATAATATGTATAATTTATTAGAAAAATATTACAAAAAAACTGAAGAAAACATAAATGATTTATTTTCTGAAACAAGTTCTACATAATGGTATATATGCATCTTCATTTGGTAAATATTGTTGTTTGTCATTAGTAATTCTATGTGAAAATATGGCATATTTACAACAATATTTACATTTTGAATTAAGTTTAATAATTGAATCACAAAATGGTATCAAATCAAATATTTGTCCCATTTTATTTTGTTGAAAATCTCCATCTAATCCAAATATGTATATATGTTTATCATCATCCAATAATTTACGAACAAATTGTTTAAGATCTGGAAAAAATTGGGCTTCGTTAATATAAATATTTTTGGAATACAAAATATCATCGTGAATCGAATAAAATTCTTTATTCAAAATAGGATCTATAGAATTATCGAATACACTTATACTATCGTGAGATAATTGAAAATTATGTTTAACTTTATAAACAGATAATGTATCCATTAATTGTGTACATTTAATACATTGTAATGATACGTCATTATGATTGATAAGATATCCTCTATAACATTTTTCTTCTTGTTCAATATTATAATCAAGAATAATACCGTGTTGTTTATCATAAAGCTCCATAAGTTTAGTAGTTTTACCAGCATACATAGGGCCAATTGTAATATGTAACATTATATATGATTCATATATAAAATTAATTCAATTTTTTTGTAAAATCATATCAATAATTCTAGCGTGAGATTTCATATAATCTGTTTGAGAACTACCTTGGTCGTGTCCAAATAATATATCAATAAAAATTTGTATTTCTTTTTTATTTTGCTGAAATATATTTACTTTTTTCATTTGTTCATAATACATAATAGATTCTTTGTAAGGAACCAATGTATCATTTAGATTTGTATAAATAAAAATATTAGGATAATTTGCATCTTTATTAATATTATTAATAGGGTCATATGATTCGATATATTTTAAATGTGTTTCATTATAAGGATTACCAAACTCGCTATGAGATTCAAATCCAAGTGGATTATATTTATTTTTCATTGTAATAATAGGTGTTGTAAAAGGAACTCCCAATATAGCTAAATTACAAATAGTAGGTTCTATATTTAATACACACGAAATTAATAAGCCTCCCGCACTTCTGCCCCAAATAACTAATTTGTCTCTAGTTGTATAATTATGTTTGAATAAATAATGTGCGATTTCAATAAAATCATAAAATGTATTTTTTTTATTCAACAATCGTCCTTCATCATATCCCTTGAACCCAAACTCCCCGCCTCCACGTATGTGAGCAAAAATAATAATATAATTTTGATCTAATAATGGAATAAAACATCTAAATTTTTCATTTATACTATTATCTCCATAAGAGCCATATCCAAACATAAGACATTTTGAATTTTTTCGAATATGATTTTTATATAAAATAGTAAAATAGAGCATTTCACGAATAAATATATTTTTTTCTTTGTAAGGAGATTTAGGTTCATTAAGTTGGGTAATTTGTCTCAAATTTATTTTATGTTCATAAAGATTACTATTTAAATATATATATTGAGAGTTACACATAAAATCACCCAAATCTAGATAATATATTTTATGTTGAGTATTAATATTAATTGGTTGAAGTTTATTATTATAAATTTTATATACTAGATGTTTATTAGGTGTATATAAAATAAAATAAATAGAATCTTTGTATAATTTTACTTGATTAATTTTTTCAACTTCATTATTGTTTTCATACAATGTATTAAAATTTTTAAAATCCATTGTTGTGCAAATTGTATCTTTATTTTTATTTTGGATATGTAAATACCATATTCCATTATAATGCTCTATGAATGGATACATAACACTGAATTTACGTTTAAATAATACTTCACCAACATAATATTTTTCCTTATAATCTACTAAATAAACTTCATCACTATTATAATCAGAATCATATAAAATATGATAAAATCCATCGTGAGTATTTACAATTTCCACAAACGTATTTATATTTTTATACAATAAATATGATTTTTTTGTATCAATATTATAAATATATAATTTGGAGCTATTATATGATTTATTATAAACATTATAACTAAAATTATTATCATCTAACCATAAGAAATGATTTGACTGTTTAATATTCATATCCAATGTTTGATGAACATTTAATATATTAATTTTTGTATTGTATAAATTAATTTCTTCAAATGCGTCATTAAAAAACGATTTTATGAAGAAATGATAAATACGATTACCAATAAAATCAATATTAAATAAGATAATTTTTCTATTATAATTAAGTTGTATGTCTCCAATTTTTAAATAAGAAGAAAATTTTGTATATTGATTTAAGTCTAACAATGTATAAGTGATATTTTTTTCAATTAAATAATAAATAGGATATTCTTTATTGATATATTGAATATTATAGAAAGTATATTCATCATTTTGGAATAAAATTGTTTTTTTATTTTTAAAATGTTTTCTAATTTGTTTTATAATAGTTTCAACTTTTTTGGGTTTATAAGATAAATTATATTGTTCTATTTTTTGAATAATATGTTTATCTAAATGATTCATATTTTTTTTTTTGATCCAATGATTTTTACATTTAATATTACGAATTTCATTATGAGACAAATATTTATCTAAATTATGCTTAAAATGTTGATAATGTCGTTTTGTTTTATTTCTAGATTTATATTTTTTATATAATTTAAGAGTAAAACATCTCATTATATAAAATTGATTTAAAAAAAAAATAATTAAATAAAAAAGATGTTTTCAAAAAAAAATGAAAGGATCTATTCACTTTGTTTGTATGAGGCGGATAAATCAAGTTTATTATTCCAACATGGATGTATCGCAACATATGGTGGAAAAATAATTGCGTACGGTCATAATAATAATAGGACATATACAAATAATGAACTGTTTTTAAACAATACTTGTACGTGTCATGCAGAAATTGCTGTATTAATAAAATTATATAATAGGAAAAAAAAAAGAAAATTAAATAAATTAATGAGAAGAACAACATTGTATATAGCTAGAACCAAAAACGATGAATACACTTATACATCAGCACCTTGTATAGAATGTTTACTTATGATACAACATTTTAATATAAAACGTATTATATTTTATCTCGATAATACATTTTATAATATAAAACCGTGTGATTATAAAACACATCATCATTCGTATGGACAAATATTTTTGAATAATTATTTATGATTAACACGACTTTTTATTAACATAATCTTCATAACTAATAGAATCATAACAACCTAATGTGCTATTTTTTGATATTTTAGGTGGATATGTTAATTTAGGTGGATTTAAACAATTGTTAGTTTTTAATTGTGTTTTTAAATATACATCATAATCCATAGGTCCAATATTTTTTGTATAATTACTCGATTTGCTATTATCTCTACATTGATTATATTGAATATAATCTGATTTAGATGTAGTTAAATTTGCAATTTTTTGATTAATATATGTTTCATAATCTGTTTGATATGTAGGTTGGACCACATTATTTGGATATCCACTATTTAAACACCTAAGTTTTTTGGAAAGAAGTGCGTGATTACTTAAAGTAGTTGGTTTGGGTTGGTTAAAAGGGTCAACATTTTTGTATTGACTTTGATTAATTTGTATTGTATATTGTCCATAAAATCCGCCATTACCTTTTGGAACATTTCCTAAAAAAGGTGTTTGGGTTTGAGGCTGATTTTGATGAGATGCAACACGTCTAGAATTATTAAGAGAAAATCCATTTTGTCCATTATGATTTCCATATTTTGCTTTTGTTTTTTTACTTAAAACTTGTAGAGACATTATACTATATATATCTTTTATAAAAATTGAAAAAAAAAAATATTGAAAAGTATTTTAATAATCTATAATATAGATAATGTCTTATATTCCTCCCCACAAACGTAATCAAAAAAAAATGGGCACGTCCAAATCCATTGATGATTTTCCAACTTTGAATAAAGTGGAAACCAAACAAAGTAAAATGGATTATTCAAAATTATTCAAAAATGTGGAAAAAAAGAAAAAACTAAAAGAAAAAAAAATCAAAAAAGGATGGATTAAATTAACCAAAGATGGAATTGAAGATTCTCTTACTACACAAGAACGAGAAAATGAGGAAAAATATCACGAAGAATTTAAAAAATATTATAATATGGAAACAATGTTGAATCGATGGAATAAGCATAAAGAACAAAAATTAGAATTATTTGGATATTTAAGTGATTATAGTATAGATTCTCCAAGTGAAGAAGAAGAAGAATATTATGAAGAAGAAAGCGAAGAAAGCGACCAAGATCTGGACTATGATGATACATTTGAATATAAAAAATGGTTCACTTCGTAATAAATAAAAAAATAATATATTTATTAAAACTAATGGATTTTATAGACAATAGTAATGAAGATATATTAAGTCAATTAAAAATTATGGAAAAAGATAATTTTTTTTCAAAATCAGATGTAAAAGATATCCATTTATTTTTTTTTTATGTAGTTAATAAAAAGTTAGAATATTATACATGTATTGATAATCCATTACAAAATAATTGTTTATCTAAAGAACAATTAAATTATATTATATTAAAAAATAAAAAATATGAAGGAAAACAATTTACTCTAACTGGATTATATAAATATCATTTTACAGAAAAAATAGAAGATTTTATAATTTCAGATGGTTTATCAGAAAATATAGAAAGTTATACTACAATAAGTGATATTAATTTTGATGAAAATATAGAATATTTTCAAGATTATTCTAGTATAATTATTATTTTAGAAAATAAACTTACTAAAACTCGTAAAAATCCCACATCTATATTGAAAAATAAAACAATTAAACATTAAATATCATTTATATCGATGTCTTCTTCAAAAATAATATCAATATCGTTTTCTTCTTCATTATTATTTTCAATGATTCTTTCTTGGTTTACAAGTATTTCTAAATTTGTATCAGACTGTCCCAATAATTTTTTTTTATCAGTTTCATTATAACATTCTAATAAATCACATTTTTCTATTTTATTATTAATTGTTTCCCAACTTCGTTTTCCAACTAATACCCATGACCCTATTTTTATAAAATTACTATGTTTATGTTTACCAGTAAACTTTTTGCGTATCATACATAATCTCGTAATTTGATCATTACAAATAACATGACATTGACTATTTCCTAATATTTTGGTAACAATGGCATATATTTCATCATCTTCTTTAGCATAACGAATGTGATTTGTAATAATATTATCTTTTCGTGCAACTTTTTTCCCTTTATTACCACCATTTTGATTTTTTACCATTTTATTAGATATAGTATAATGTTTAAATTATTTCATTACTTTTAATATTGAAAATATTTCTTCATTATTTAGTCTTAATGTTGGTATAGGGTGAAATAATAATAACATTAAATATTCAATCGGTTTATTTACTATATCTTTTTTTAGTAATAGAGACAATATATGAGAGCCTAATTTGTAATTATCCCAAGTATGAGAAAATCCTAATAAGTATTTAATATTAGAAGAGTTTGATTTATTAGCAAGTAATTTATAATATTTAAATGTTTCATCTAAATATTTATCTCCTAAATAATGCTTTATTATTTTATTATTTTCATAATATTTTTTGATGGTTGATAATATATTTTCATTATTTAGTTTTTGATTTTCCCGTATCATAAGAGAAATAAATACATATTCAAGAGTCCAATTTGACCCAATACAAGTACCATATGAAAACCAATATTTTTTTAAATATTCTATATTTATTTTTTTATCTATAAAAAATAAATCTATATCAAGAGACAACCCAAAATCAATAATATAAAGATTATCTATAGTATCTTTTACCAAAACATTAGAAAAATGTAAATCCATATGAATAATATTTATTTGAGTCAATTTATTCAAACTTAAAAAAATATTATGAAATATAGTTAAAACTTCTTTAGAACCAATATTATTATCATAAATATATTTATGTAATTCAATTGATTTTATATATCTTGAATATAAAAGTTGATATTTTTTATTTTTTTTTAAAAGAGAACATTTATCTTTAATTGTATCTATATTACTTTTTTGAATATTACATTTTTTTTCTATTACCACAAAAATATTTTCATAATGTTTAATTTTTTTTCTTATTTTTTTACTAATTTTATATTCATTTGTTGAATATTTATCTTTTTGAATAAGTTTTGATACATATTTAGTTGTTACACCATTATTACATTTATAACCAGGATAATAAACACAACCATATGCTCCTTGTGATAATAATGTTGGGTTCGTCATATATTTATTTTTTATTTTTTATTTGAAAATATTGATTTTTATAAGATTTTTTAAGAGACGTTTCATCCATAAATATATAATTTTCTCTAAATAAAACAAATGTTTCACTCGGTTTAAAAGAAGGATTTTTTGAAAAATTGTTTTTGATATCTTTTTTCATTTCATCTAAAATTTCAGATGAAATGAAAACTTTTGCTGGTTTTTCAATTGGTTTATGTTGTTGTTTTTCTTTAAACATCTTTTTAATATAATAATATTTGATACTTTTAAAAAGTTTATCTTTAATATCTTGATTATATTCATTTCGTTTCAAAAATTCATATTCAGTTTCAATCAAACCTTTATTTTCTTGTGTCCAAATATCAAAGTTTTCTTTAATGGTTGAATTATCATTAAACTTATTTAATTCTGAGAAAATAATCATTTTTTCTTGCAAATCTTTTTGTTGAACTTTAAATCTTAATATAGACATAATTATATTAAACTATTTTTTAAAAATCAATTTTTTATACAAAACAAAAATAATTAAACAACATAATATAAAAATAAATTGAGACATAGTATAAAAAAGCTATAACCTTGTTCTATTTGTTTATCTAATTTTAAATATTAATAAGATAATTTAAAAATTCTTAAACCCAAACACATAATACCATTTTTTTCTATTTTCAGTCATTGGAAATAATTGATAACATAAAGGTTTTTTGGTTAAATATTTTTGGAATAAAAAGGGTTTACTTATAAATACATCATAATCGTTTTGAATATTTAATGTTAAACATTTATTTATAGTTGATTCATTATATAAAAAATAAATAAGACGAAATCTCAATAATGGCAATGCACCTTAATGGACCTTTTGATTGTTTCATTGTTTTTTCAATTTGTCTCAAACTTCATTATAAATATTATTTGTAAAAAAGAAATCATCTTCCAAAATTAAGATCGTTTATTCTTTTGTGTGTTTAAAAATATTCAAAACAATGAATTAAATATGAGCTGGGTGTTTGTTTAATATATAGTTTTGTTTTATAAACAGTATTTTCTGATATATACTTTTTCACTAGGTTTATAGGTATTTAATTGTTTCATCATATATTCATAGCGTCCATTATTTAATAAATGAATAACAGAGCGAATCAATATGAAATAAATGTTCATTATAATGTAATAACTTAAATTGCATTATATAACTTTGTTTTATATATAAGTTTTTTATATATAAAACTTATTCTCGTTGGAGTGAATCGAACACCCGGCCAATGGAATACATTTTTCAACTACAGTCCACCGCTCTACCATCTGAGCTACAACGAGATTGGTGTTCCTAGTGAGGATTGAACTCACGACCTATGGCTCATAAGACCATCGCTCTAACCAACTGAGCTATAGGAACATAATATAATATAGTGGTTTTCTTTATATTAATTTTTTATATCAATTATTCTGGATTAAATATAATCCAAGATTATAAAAACTTATGTATGGTATTTCATAATAAAAAATATATTGTTTATAATTTGTATTGTATATAATCCGTTTTTCAATACATATCATATATTAATTGAATATTTTTGTAAAATATGCCCAAAAGTAAAGTCCTATAAAACATTTGGAAAATAAATCTAATATATTATAACCTACATTACGAGAAACTTGTTCCATTTGGTAAAATACACCATAAAAGGCCCATAATACAAAAAAAGCTCCATAAAGCAAATTATTACTTTTATTATTATATTTTTTAATGTAAGTATGGTAAATATAACCGAATAATCCTCCAAAAAATACAAAACCGATTATATTAGCATATGTTCTTGACATTTGACCAATTTCACCTAAATATCCAGAACCTAACATAGCATAATTTAATAATAATATGATGATAAAATCTATAAATTTTACTTGAGCAAGTTTACTTAAATTAAATCTAAATGCTAAAATTAAAACTAATAACATAATAGGTGTTGTGATTGCCCAATCAACATAACGATTTATATTAATTGACTTATAATCAATTTCCATTGTTTCTTTCTTAAAATGGTTCACAAATTGTCCATAGAAAAAAGCGGCAACAATAGAAATACATGTTTCTAAATTCAAAATATGTCTCATAGAATCAACTTTTGTTCTTAATGATTCTATAAAAGTAACTGTTCCCGTAGTAACTAAAAATGCATAAGTTAAATAAAAACTATATTCTATTATTTTATCATTCATTAGATTATAATAATAAAATAATAAATAATATATGTTCGATCCAACACCACAATATGATTTAAAGATGTAATATTAAAACCTAAAACTACAACATTTATTGTTGTAAAAAATCAACTAAATACTATGATGGTTCATAAAATAATATATAAATAATAATTTTTCTTTTTCTAAATTTGGAAATAATCTTTGGGTAACATCAAAGTGTTTAAATGTTTTCCTAAAATTATCAATATGTTTTAATTTAACATCATTGATCTTTTCTGATATTGGGTATAATTCCGGTTTTTCTATATAAGAATTATTTTCAATTATACCATTTTTTTTTATATAATTGTAACAACTACTAAATATTATATTGTGTATATCTTTATCTTTGTCATATATTATATGTGTAAATTTACTTATTTCTGGAATATCTTTATGATTATGTATCAAATAAATTAGGTCTTTCTTAAATTTCTTAAATTTATTCTCCATTGTATTATCACGGATAAAATGATTTTAAGTATTTTAATTCATTATTTTCATATAAAAATAATTGAACTTTTGCAATAGGTCTACATATATATATAAAAAAATGATCTAATAAATTGTAAACATATTCATTATAAACGTATAAATTAGTTTTCTCTAAATATTGTTTTTCATTTTTCAGAGAACATAAAAATTTTGAAAAATCATACAAAAAATACATTGAAATATGTTCAATATTAGATGTATCAATATTTAATTGAAACTTAGTTTTTTGTCTAAATGCATATAAAATGGTTGACTTCATTGGCTCATAATCTTTATTTAAATCTCCTAAACATATTTTATATATCATTTGTTTAAACAATGATTTTATTTGATATAATTTATCAAATAAAATAGATTATCTATTTCTAACTAAATGTACAATTTTTGGTTTCACTTTTTCTGGTTCTGGTTCTGGTTGTGGTTGTGGTTGCACTTTTTCTGGTTGTGGTTTTGGTTGCACTTTTTCTGGTTGTGGTTTTGGTTTTGGTTGTGTTACGCCAGCAATTCTAAAACTAAACATATATATATATGTAATATTTTTTATTAATCTATATTTTAATTAGATTAAGCTTGAAGAACGAATACTTCTTTCTTACCATTCGCGCCTTCGCCTTTGTCTGCTAAACTGACAAGTAACTGAGTACCATTTTGCATATTTGGATAATTATAAGTAAGTGTAGGGTCACTAACACCTATTCCATTCAGGCTGAGGTCAAAGCCCACACCATCGTCCGCACCATCCGCTAATATTTCTAGTTTTTCATTGTCTGGGTCTACTATGCTTAGTACCGCAATGTCTAAAGTATAACCACGTTTATTAGATATTGTAAAATTAGAAGTGATATCGTTATATTCGTAGCTAATCATACTCACATCATTTACTCTTAGCTGTATAGTTTCTTCTCTATACGAAGAATGTGCTAAACCGGTAATATCATTAGTTAGAGTAGCTTCATATTGTATGTTTTTACCAAGAAACTGTTTTGAAACGTCAAATACATATTGAGCATTGTGGTCATCCTCGTTATCGAATATTTTTTGAATTTGGCCATTATAACTAATATCAACGCTGGAGAGGTTGGTTGTTATTTTATTCTTATTGGTGACATCAAGACCATCATATATATTTTTTTGATATGTATTGGCCTCATCTCTAAATTCAACAATTTCAGTATGAGGCTGAAGAGTTAATTGGAAACCATCTGGTTGACCATCACGGCTTTTCAATGTAAATTCGATAAAGCTTAAATCAGAATATACTACTTCTAATGTTTTAAATAACGTATTACCAGAATTATCCTGTGTAATAGTTTCGGCGGATACATCATTATAGTTAAACTCAAACTCTGTAGTGATCAAAATTTTATAGGCTAATAAGGCGTTGTTGCCAGCACCACTTATATCAAAGTTAAACGAATTGTTATGTTCCCCAGAAGTAGTAGCCATATATGAAACTTTGGGCAGAATATATTGCTCGGACTCCGTCGTATGACCGGGGCCGCCACCGTCTAAATACGCGAATTTTAACTTCGGGGTTATTTTAATTCCCGCCTCAATTGTTTTAGTAACATCATAATTAAAGTTCATAGTATAATTCTCCACATTATTATTAAAGAAATTATCAGATTCCCCTACCGACACCTCTACAGTTGGTTGTTTTTCCAAAACGTAGGAAGTTGTTTGAGCAAAACCAGAATAACCTTCTTCCATATTTGAATATGCTTTCACTTTAATTGTATAATGTTCCAATGGAACCAAATTCAATTCATTCGAGAGTTGATCAATAAACTGACCCGAAATATTAACCACACCTGTGTCTATAATGGTAGTGGTTAATTCACCAGATGCATCTATTCTAACTTTTAATTCATTTACACGATTCCCATAGGCATCTTGTTCACAACTTACATCTAAAGAGTAAGTCATATTATTTCCAATAACTTCTAAATTATACGCCGCTATTTGAGAAAGTTTTGGCACTTGGTCATTTAGATCTACGCTATTTGGTTTAAGATCAAACTCCAAAAATAGATTATGCTTATCAATGTTATAATGAGTCATATTTGTAAATAACTCACCAATATCGGGAGTATTTGGTGTACGTGATAGCAGATGATTTTTATACTTTGCATCTGTAGTGCCATATTCGGTTTCTAATGTAATATAAGTATGTATTATTTCTCCAAAATCAGTAATTAAATTTTCTGATATATCTTTTATAATTACATTATTAGTATTTAAGACGTTTGAGTCATATGCATTACCACTTGTTTCCAAAACTAATTTGTTATAACTGCCATCGGACGCTAGTTTATTAAGATATATACGGATTGGTGGTGTTTTTGTAATAAGATCTTTCACTGGTATTTGAAGTGTTTCTAGCATGTTGGCATTTTCAATAATTAAATTTACATTTATTACATTATTAAATAAAGTGGTAGCGTTGACGCCAGCTTGGTTTAATTCAATTGTCATATTTGGCGTAGGTGCCTCCGGAATCACCTGAAGGTTTTCATAATTTGAACTAGATGTAATGTTAACAACAAAATCACTTAATGGTCTATCTTTATAGGGAAATGTATTTACTAAATTTATATCATTATTGCCATTGATACCAACTAATTTTACCAATATTGTATAATCTGTATTATCTTCAAAAAAATCGATAGAGACATCGTCAAAATCAACATCAACTCTTTTATCATAATTATTTAGTAATACTCTTCTATAAATACTCGAAGTTCCTTTTTTGACTGAAACAATTAATTCAGAATAGTTATTAAAATTTTCATTACCGCTACCACTTAATACCGTTACACGAAGGTCTATTTCAGATGATATATTTAATCTATGACTCATAGTTGGAGAACTCATTATATATAATACTATGGAAAATATTTTTAACAAAATTGATTAATTATTAAATAATTATATATAATCAATGGAAGAATATATAAAACAAATGAATGATAAAGAAAGAAAAGCATATGAAATTGCTAAAAAAATTTTAGGAAGTTCGTTTAATCTAAAAAAAAGTATAGGTTATATTAATTTTTCAAAAAATCAAGAAAAGTAAAATTATTAGATATTTTTGTATTTATCTTTGGAATTTTACCTAAATGTTTATAATGATTTGTAATTTTTTCATTTTTTTTATGAATTTTGATATTTTTGAAACATAAATTTATTTGATTATCTATTTTGGTATCATTTATTTGATTATCTATTTTGGTATTAGTTTTGAATAATTCTTTACAATTAAAATCAATACAATACTTTTTACAAATAGTACCTAAATATTTGGTTGTAATATCTCCATTACGTGTATAATATGAAAAGCAATCATTTTCATAATCATAAAACATTTTAATACAATTATTAGGAACATTATGTTTAATTATCCTATGTTTGAGTGTTTTTTTATAATCATCATCTAATTTACATATTTCTAATTGTTCAAATGGTTCATCATATTTATATTGAAAATTATTAATTTTATGAAGAATAATCATTTTTTCTTCTTTATCCATAATTTCTTTAATATCGTCTAAAGATATATGTTTTACAAATATATTAGATAAAAATAAGGAAAATAATATAGAGCTAGAATAAATAAATATTACTTTTATAAAATCATACATAATTAATATAAATTATTATGTTTATTTTCTTTTTTTTCTTTTAAACTTTGTTGGTTTAGGACGATTTAGTTTAAAAGTTTTATTGATTTTTTTTCTTTTTTTTTTAAATGTTTGTTTTTTGATATGTTTTTTCTTTTTTTTGTATAAGTTTAAAGGTTCAATAATTTGTTTCATATCTTCATTTGTAAAATGGTTCGTTTTCTTAAAACTAGGCATTAAACTTCCGTCATGAATAAAATCTTGTATCATTCTATCTGGAAGTGAAATAGTACTATTAAAGGTTAATTTTTCTAGCATTGGATATAGGTCATTATAGGTAATATTATTATATATATTACCTTGATTATCTTGATAATGTGAATAGATTTTATTTTTTTCATCACGTATAGTTATTTTTTTAAATTTCATATATATAGAATGGATAAATTAGACATTCAACAAAAAACAAATGAACATTTAGGTAAATTATTTTATCTAAAATATTATAATGAAAAAATAACTCCAGATTTATTTTTATCTATAATTAAAAAGAATATAAAGAAATAATACAATATAATATATACAAAGATGCCCGAGCGGTCTAAGGGGGTGGTTTCAAGCACCACTATCTTCGGATTCGTGGGTTCGAATCCCACTCTTTGTATATGTCCGTGTGGCCTAATGGATAAGGCGTGTGACTTCTAATCACAAGATTGCGGGTTCAAGTCCCGCCATGGACTGTAAGGTCTTATAGTGTAATGGTTATCATTCTGGACTTTGAATCCAGCGTTCCGAGTTCAAATCTCGGTAGGACCTATTCTTCGTTAGCTCAGTTGGTTAGAGCGTGCGACTGTTAATCGCGAGGCCATTGGTTCGATCCCAATACGAAGAGAAATTGCTCTGTTAGCTCAGTTGGTTAGAGCGCGCGACTGTTAATCGCGAGGTCATTGGTTCGATCCCAATACAGAGCGTTATTATATATATATTCAAAAACTTATTGAATATATATAATGGATATAAATATTTTAATTATAATACTTTTTATATTATTATTTTTTCTTTGGCCTATGTTTAATATGCGAGTTATTTTATTTGTTTTAATTTTAATTTTAATATTTTATAAATATTTACTCTGTAAATCTGTAAATTTTTTAAATACTTATTTAGTAGTTCCACCACAAAATATTATAAATGAAATATTTATTAAACCAATTAATTACCCATTTGATTTGATAAATGATTTTGTGAGATCAATTAAAAATGTTAGCATTGGTTTTGATTTACCAATAAGTTTGGGAAAGGTTATGGGGAAAAGGATAGGGACAACAATTAGTTGGCACGTAAATCCATTTAATTTTTTAAAAGATCCATTAATTAATACACCTATTATAAGATATTTGAAAGTTAAATGTATTCCAAGACCAGATATGTATGAAGAGTTCGGTTTTAGGGACCCAAGTGAATGTTATCCAAAAGGATATATAAAAAAGAAAAAAGATTCTAATATTAAAGGTGAATTAAGTTCTTTATTAACCACTATATTAATTATATTAGTTATACTTTTATTATTTTTACTATATATTGGTAATACCAAATATAGAGAAGGAGAACATGTATTTCAGATGTTATACGATAAAATTAATACTATGATAAATTTGGGTAAAACAACGAAAGTTTCTGAACAAATTATTCAAATTGATAATAAATTATTACCAAGTGTACTATCCGGTGTACTATCCGGTGAACTATCCGGTGGAATACCAAGTGGAATACCAAGTGAACTATCCGGTGGAATACCAGGTGTACTACCAAGTGTAATACCAAGTGAACTACCAAGTGGAATACTAAGTGAACTAACAAATGCACTACCACCAGAAGTAACAAATATACCAAGTGGAATACCAAAATAAGTTATATAATAGTCGATTAATTATTTAACATAATAAAAAAATCATATATTCCAATAGAAAAAAATCCAAAATATGAATAAAATATTACAATATTAGAGTATTCTACAAAATTAGAAATTATCATAAATAATTTATTTCTAATAAATTTAATTTGTCATAATAATATATATGGCAAAAAAAATGAATGTAAAAATGTTTAAAAAAATGAATGTACCGCGTATATTAGTACTATTATTAATTCTAATATTTTTATTTTTGATATACAAATCTTTTCTAAAAGAAGGATTTGTACAAGAAAATGAACTAAACTCTCTATCTGAAGTTCAAGGCTATGTCAACACTGGAGATAAAAAACTTGTATTATTTTATGCGGATTGGTGCGGACATTGTAATAATATGAAAAAAGATTGGATAAATGCTCAAAATCAAATTACACCAGAATATATGAAACAATGTAATGCTGGAAAAAATAATGAAAGAACCAAAGAAATTATGGAAAAATATGATATAAAAGGATTTCCAACCATAATAATGTTTGAAGGAAACAAACCGATTGGTACATTAGATAGTCGTAGAGAAAGTGATTTTCTAGATTATTTCAATAATTAATATTTATATAAATGTTTAGATATTAATGTCATAGACCAATCTTGTCCATTTAAACTCATTATATTTCCCTTATCATCATAGAGACGAATTGTTACTTTTTCAATATCAATCGGTCCATGGTATTCGCGCGAATATTGATTTTTGTCACTAAAAAATATACTTTGACCCCAAGTTAATGATTTGGTTTCAAATGGAACAATCGCTAAAATATTTCCTATTAATTGTTGTTGTATTTTAATTTGAACCTCATTATTTGTATCATTAATTTGTGCTTTTGAATATAGTTGTTTACGACTTAATTGTCTATTTTTATATTTATTACTGTAAGATACTAAATCATTTGAACTTAATGTTTCTAAACATATAGAGCCAGATATATCATTATCTATAGTTGTATCAATATGGTTTGGTTTAGAATTACTATAATAAGGTGTTGAGCGTGAACGGGAATATGGTGGTATGGGTTCATTTACATTTTTATAATAATTTGTTGATTTAATATATTCTTTGCCTTGTTGAAGTTGTATTAATGCTTTGTTACTTTGATTATTATTATAGTCATCCAATGTTACAATAAAATATTTTGGATTAGGTATAAAAGATATATATTCAGATTCAATAATTTCATTGTTTAATTCATAAATACTATATATATTTTTATTATAAACATCTAATTTACGAAATCCTAATATCCAACCTAAAGAATTATTTATATTTGTTTTATAAAATAAACTATCTTCATTATCATAAAAATTAAAATGAACATTACTTATATCTGAAGTAATACTTACTTTACCATTTTCTGAATTATATGAGAAATATATATGACGATGATTCACTATTGAATAAATTGCTCCATTAATTTTTCCAATTAATGTATCTAAAGTATAGTTTCCATCTTCTATAGTAACTATATGATCATTTAATTTAAAAAAAGAGTTATTTTTATTACGTTCGATATTATAAAAACTATATGGAATATTAAAGTTAGTTGCTTTAATAGATACAGTATTCAATAATGTGTCACTTAATTTACTAGTGAATATTGTTTCACTTGTAGAATTATTTTCTGTATCAAATATTACAGGACGATAAAATGAGTCAATTTCTGTAATTCTAGAAATGGTATTTTTATAATTTGGATTTAAATTGTCGCGAATTGTATTTTTCACTAGAACACTTTTTGGTTTGTCAAGAGACAAAGCAAACTTATCTTCAACTAATTTAACTGATAATTCATCTAATAATTTTTGAATTTTTTCATCCATCATTGGATATTGATTTTTGTAATATAAATACAATTTTTTTTTGACTAATTCAACATCTTGTAATGTAAAATCATTAAAAAAGTTTATATTATCTAATATATTAAACATTTTTTTGATATCTACTATTGTATATTGTTGTGAATCAAAATTCATTATAAAATACAGATATAAAATATTTAATGATTTATAATTCATACATAAAACTCCTAATAATGTATAATTATGTAAATCTAAAATAGTATCTTCCTATTTTTTATCTTTGACTTCTATTGGCTCATTTATTGTAATTTGTTTTATACGATTTATTTAGAATCCTTATTAAAATATCAATTAACCACATAATAAGAGTCACCACAATCTTTATTTTTTGTTGTATAACATTATTTTCTTCATAAATGGTTTAAACATTGATTTAATTCAATTAATTCATTAAGAATATTTTCATTTGTTCTTTGTAATTGATATTTTATTTAATATTTTTTTTTGCAAATACTAAATGTAGTATCTATTAGATAATTCAATTATTGAATAATTCAATCATTATAATAAAATAATATATATATATGAATTATCTTTATAATGAAATATTACATTCTAGTGATGATTCTTATAATAAAAATCTATATTTAAGGGAAAGCCATAATTGTTATACCTATTTTCTAAATCTAAAAAGTAATTATGCTTTTAATGTTTGTAAGGGTAAATATTATAAACAAAGAATGTGTGATCGGCCACAACCGGGTTATGCGTCAAATCATAGAAGAATGAATGATCAAGATCATAATTGTAATGAAATTATGAAAAGAACATTGGATGATAATAAAAAAATATTTAAAACTAAACTAAATATACCATGTCCTACAAAATATTATAAAGGAGCTTTGGTAGTAGCACCGAATCAAGATTTTCATTATTATCGTTTAAATGATGATGGATTATGGACACATAAACCAGGTAAAAATCCAAGCACCAATTTGGACGCTGATAATAAAATAATTAAAAATCCAGAAAAAGCAAATCGTAATTATGGCAAATTAAATTATAAAGATTTTTGTGGTTATTTATGTATTCCACGCGGATTAAAAAATAAAACTATGAAAATGTATTCTCAAAGTAAGAGGTCTAAACAAATGTATACTATAAAGAATTAAAATTATTTATTTTATTATATAATAGTTCATATGTATCTATTTTTTCTAAAATTTGGTCATACATTAAATTTAAGTTATGACATGGTTTCCATAATATAACTTGTTTCAAATCTTCTTCTTTACTTTTAAATACAAAATCTAAATAATACCCCAATGAAACATAAAAATGTACATTATTTGTATTATTTAAACTATCATAATGCTTGATATAATCTTCTAGCCACATTTATAAGTTATTTATTATATATTTATAAATCAATTTTAATAAAATTGATTTATAAATATTTTATATATACATAATTATGACGTGTAATATTTGTTGTGAGACGTATACTAAGCGGGACCGTATACAAGTAATTTGTCCACGGACTGAATGTCAACTTGAGTGTTGTTCTCAATGTATCCGTAAATATATTAGTGAATCAATGGTAGAACCACATTGTATGGGGTGCAAGTTTACATATGAAAGTGAATTTTTATATTCTTATATGACAAAAACATTTATGAATACAGAATTTAAAAAAAAACAATCTGAAATATTTTTACAACTTGAGAAAAGTTTAATTCCACAAACACAACAACAAGCCAAAGAATATATGATAGAAAAAAAACGTAAAGAAAATATAAAAAGAGAAATAAATGTTGTAACCCAACATTATCAACCACTAATTGATGAATATGCACGTTTAATGCAAGAAAATATTGATATATTGGCAAATAAAATATATAACATACAACATATAAAATATAATGCAAGAAAATTTGAAAAAAAAGAACCTAGAAAAACATTTATGATGAAATGTCAGGATGAAAATTGTAATGGTTATTTATCTTCTTCTTATAAATGTGAATTATGTGAAAAATATACTTGTTCTAAATGTTTTATGTTCATTGATGATAATCATCAATGTAAAGAAGAAAATATAAAATCAGCAGAAATGATTCGTAAAGACACAAAACCGTGTCCTAATTGTGCAACTAGAATCCATAAAATAGAAGGTTGTGATCAAATGTGGTGCACAAGTTGTAATAATGCATTTAGTTGGATAAATGGAACCATTATTCATAAAAATATTCATAATCCACATTATTTTGATTATATACAAAATAGAAACCAAGGTATGCGACCACGAAATGCACAAGATATATTATGTGGTGGTATTCCAGAATTACAATATTTAGTTTCACTAACGTCTAATTATAGACGAAAATATCCTATGATCAATGATGTTAATTTTTGTATTGGTAAAATACAACGTGTATTACTCCATATTCAATATACTTATCTAGATATCCATAATGAATATAATTATGAAACATTACGTATAAAATATATTGTAAAAGAAATAAACGAAGAAAAATGGAAATCAGAAATTACACGTATAAAAAAACAAGAATTTAGAAATAATTATGAGAGACAAATGATGGATCTTATTGTACAAGTTGGTTCTGATTTATTAAGAAATTATATACATTTTATTGATAAAAATAAAAATAAAGACGAAAAATTTGTCATAGAATTATATAATTATACAAAAGAATTATTAAAATCATTTATCAATGTGATTGAATATAATAACGAATTAAAATATAAGAAATGTAAATCAATGAATATGTCTTGTGTATTATTTACATTTAAATTAAAAGACCCAGAATATAATGTAATAGAAAAATATAAACTAAATTATATTGATAAATATGGATTAATAATAGATTATAATGACGTTTTTATATCTCAGCAATTATTACAAGAAATTACAATTATATAAATATATAAAAAAATATTGTAATAAATATTATGTTGAAATCGATTATTCATTTTTTTAAACATAAACCAAAACAATTAGGACGTTGGGGTATTTTATATTCTAGTAATGATTTACAAAAAAGGATTGATCTAGCAAATATTGATAATTGTGGACCTTGTAATCATAGTGACATTCCAAAAGAAAATAAATATAAAATAAACTCGGGTCATTTTGAAATCAAGAACCAATCATATGCAGATTCATATAATAAATAATATTATTAAGATAATCTTTGTATCTAAATGCAAAGACATCATTTTCTTTTGAATCGTTTAAAAATAATACATTAGTATATAATATATTCAATTTACTAAAATATAACATAAAAGAATTAAAATCTAAAAAATACATATTATGATTTAATTTTTTATGAATATCCAAAACGTTATTATGGTATTTTTCATCAATTGTATGTAATATATTTGATATTAATATATACCATCTAAAATTAAATTTTCTTTCATTAAAATATGGATATTTATATTCAACTATAAAAGGATAATACTCATTGATTAAATAAATCATCTCAATTGGAAGTTTATCTTTGAGTAATATTATATTTATTTTTTGTTTATATTTATAATTATTATATTTCTTCCATAAAATACATGTTCTTTTTAATTGCGAATGAAAATAACATTTGTCTCTTTTACCATATAAATATTTATATGAATTACTATGTTTTTTTAGTTCTTTTAGCATAATAGTTTAATGTAACATTTTTTTTTTCAATTTTAAAAGATAATCAATATGTTTTTTAGTTACTTTATGTATTGGAAATTGTGTTATAGATTGTCCACGTTTCATATGTCCTTTTCCATAAAATAAAGGTTTTTCAAATAATTCAATAAATGAATCTTTATCTTCCAAATTATAATCATCATTTTCATAAATAGATATATAATGATTTCCTTTATAAGTATATAAATTATAACTTGGATCGCTATATATTATTTCTCTTTCTTGTAAACGTATAACAGAAATAATACCAACACCCATTATTTTATTAATTGAATTATTCATTTCTAATACAAAAAATGGTTTATTATAAGTTAAATAAGGCGATACTCTTCTTCGTAATGAATATATACATCCTTTAAAATTATTATTTTGTCTCCAACGAATATTTTCAAAAAAAGTATCATTATTAAAACGTGTAGTCAATATTCCATATTCCATTAAAAATCATTAAACATAATAAAAAAATCAATTTTATCATACAACATATTCCAAATACTCATTTATTTGACAATATCTTGGATCTGGAATATAATTAAATATATATTTCTCATAAAAATTCATTCTTATATCAAACGATTTTATAATTTTTTGTACAATACCTAATGATAAAAAATTATAAACACAATCTAATTCTTCACCAATAACAATATAAATATCACGTCCATATAATCCATATATACCTTTCTTATCATATAAGGGTATAGGAAGTCGTTTATGAGCTAAAATAACTTTTGAAATAGTTTGATAAGAACCAGAAGTATCACTGTAAAATCCAATAGGAGTTTTATCTAGGGTTATTGATTTAATCAAAAAATAATCATTTATATTTTTTGTCTCTTTTATTTTTTTCATATTTGCTACCTTAATAATGGATAATGATTTTGTTTTTTTTGTAAACTCTAATGATTTCTTTAATAGAGACAAATTTTTTGTTGGAATACAATAGTCTCTATATAATTTAAATAAAATGAACTCGGTTTCATCATATATATTTATATATTTATAATCTCTATTTATTTCTATAATATTTCTAAATATAACATAACACGTTGGTGTCTGACATTGATAAGAAAATATTTTATTACTTTCTCTACAATCATAAGTTTTTAAATATAAAATTTGTCTTGAAGTTAATAATTCATATATATTTTCTCTATCTGGCTTCAACCATATACATGGAATAATAAATGCACCATATCCATTGATTTTTAAATGTTGTATACATTTTTTTAACATATATGGCCATATAGTTTTACTTTTTTTATGCATTATTTTATTACACGGTGTATGAACAATACCTTGATTGAATGGTAAATTACCTAATATAACATCATATGTATTCAAAGATTGATCAAAAAAATCACCAGATACAATTGGATAATCATATTTATATTTTGTATTTATTTCACAACCATAATAAGTTGTTTTATTATGCAATGGATATAATTTATTGAATATACCTGGTCCAATCCCAGGTTCATATAAATCAATGTGATCCAAATTTTCTATATTAGGAATAAGTAATTTATATATTTCTTCAACTAAAAAAGATGGACTATGGACTTCACCATTTGGATTCATTATATTAATGATAATATTTATTATAACTTAATTTTTCGTTATTGGTATATTCTATTATATTCTTAATTTCATAAATACTATATATAATAAATAAAACAAATATATAATTCCACATAATATTATATTAATAATTTATTTAAATTATATATATATAATGAGTGAATTAAATATTTTATCTGATAAAACAAATATTCATCATTATAATAAATTTAAATTGAATAATGGAAATTTATATATGAATAATAAACGAGTAGGTATAACCACTTATACAACTGGACACAATATTGAAATATCTGATAATATATTTGATTTAACACATGATATTTCTATTAATAATTCCATTACCATTTCAGATAAAATCTTTTTATATGGAGATAGAACAAGTATTTTAAAGGGTGACTTAAGTATTAATAATTTATATGCTGAAAAAGTTTTTTCTAATTATATTGAAATATCTGGATTAATTGTTGGTTCTGGTGAAATTAATACAAGTTATAGTGCTGCATTTGGATTTGATACAAGTTCTTGTGGAGTAAATAGCATTGCTAGTGGATTCAAAACTGTATCTAATAATAATAATAGTATATCTAGTGGATATTTAACACAAGCAAGTGGTGAAAATAGTTTTGCTGGTGGTTTTAAGACAATGTCTATGGGAAATAATAGTTTTACAATGGGAAATAATACAATTTCTGATTATAATAATTTATGTGTTATTGGAAAATATAATGATGTAAGTCAAAATGCATTATTTGTTATTGGTAACGGTGTTGTAGGTCATCGTAGTGATATAATGGTAGTTGATAATAGTAATGTTACAATTAATGGTAATGTTTTATGTAATAATATAGAAATATCCAATAATTTACATATAAATGGTAGTATTTTATATAATATATTACAAGTAAGAGATTTATCTATAAATGGAAATTTTATAGCAACTAGTATTTCCTGTGAAAACATTCAAGTTTCTAACAAAATAAATATAACTAATACTGAAGTAAATATAGAAAATACGATTACCACAATAGGTGATAATTTAATATCAAAACAACCAAACTCATTAACTATTGGAAACTATAATGATATAAGTGAAAATGCTTTATTTGTTGTTGGAAATGGTAATACAAATAATCGTAGTGATTCAATGTATATTGATATAAGTGGTAATTTATATATTAAATATAAATCTGATTTTATTAATGTTATTCAAAAACTTATAGATATATCAAATGCAATAAGTGATTTATGATAATTAATATATTTAATTATTTTAATGAATAATTTATCAAATAAAGATATATCAAATTATACAAAATTCAAATTAGAAAAAGGAAACTTATTTATGAATAATAATAAAATAGGTATTGAAACCTATACAACTGGATATAATATTGAAATATCTAATAATATAATCGGTTTAATTGATGATATTTCTATTAATTCTCTTCAAATATCAGATAAGATATTTTTGAATGTTAATGGAAAAAATACGATACATAATGATATTAGTTTAATAAATTTATATACAAATAATTTATATATGAATTCTGTTGAAATATATGGATTAAGTATTGGAATAGATAATTCAATGAATTATAAAAATAATCATTTTGTCATTGGTAATAATAATATATTAGATAGTTCGAATAATATCATTATTGGAATCTCTTCTGAAATATACAATTCTAATAATATTTTGATAGGCGTAAATAATTATTCATATGGTGAAAATAATATATGTATTGGAACAAATAATTCATCAGTCAAAGATAATAATATTATAATCGGTGATAATTTACAATCAAATCACGCCAATTCATTAACTATTGGAAACTATAATGATATAAGTGAAAATGCTTTATTTGTTGTTGGAAATGGAACTAACAATAATCGTAGTGATTCAATGTATATTGATATAAGTGGTAATTTATATATTAAGAATTATCTTTATATAAACAATTTAGAAATAAATGAAAAAGATTTACATTATAGTGATATTTCAAATATATCAGGTGAAAATTATATATATACGCACCTACATACAACAAACAAATCATATATTTATAATATTAGTTGTGATTCAATTAATATTTCAAATAGTTTATTTACAGATATGTCCGGTTTATATATTACAAATAGTTCTGTATCAATTGGAAATAATATATCTAATACAAATTCTATTATTTGTGGTAAATATAATGATAATAGTGATGCTATATTTATTGTTGGTTGTGGTAATGAAAATGAAAAAAAAGATGCCCTAATCATAGACAATAGTGGTAATTTATTAATCAATGATGGCTCAAATAATATGATTAATTTAATTGAATATGTTATGGATTTATCTACACGATTACAAAAATATATAAATAAGTTGGAATAAAAATAATAATATACATAGATTTTATATGTCATTTGTAGTAGAAATACCAACTTTTTTTACACAACATACCCAAATCCCATTACGTACTGGAAATACAGTTTTAACTGGGAATGAAACTATACGGGGTGATTTACAAGTTAATGGTTCATTAACATTGAATAATAGTGATATTTCAAATTCTAATATTATTTATTTTGATTCAATGGATGTTTCAAACAATTTAGACGTTCATGGAACAGTAAATGTAAATAATCTAAATGTAACTGGATATTTACATTTGTATGATATAAGTGCATCTAATAATTTAACTATTTTGGGAAATAGTAATTTACAAGATACAAGTGTGAATCATTTAGATGTATCAAGTAATTTGATTGTTGTTGGTCATAGTAATTTACAAGATACAAGTGTTAATCATTTAGATGTATCAAGTAATTTGATTGTTGTTGGTCATAGTAATTTACAAGATACAAGTG
>Ga0129324_10000128_pt1 | contig 51730 bp, 51 predicted proteins | sample CPBDNA_7_FD_96879 | JGI IMG/M metagenome (GOLD analysis project Ga0129324, IMG submission 96879) | Freshwater to marine salinity gradient microbial communities from Chesapeake Bay, USA - CPBay_Spr_15_0.2_DNA | ecosystem: Environmental > Aquatic > Marine > Coastal | place: USA: Chesapeake Bay... | reverse complement strand
TTCTTCCTATAGAGCCGTGGTAGACCACCACGTTGATAGGCTGGATGTGGAAGCGCAGTAATGCGTGTAGCTGACCAGTACTAATAGCTCAATTGGCTTGATTTATGCACTGAAAAAAATTTTCAATACTGATATAGATAAAAAAATAAATTTTTACTATAAATTACTATAATATACTTAAAGTTATTTTCTAAAAACTTCGATTTTTAAAATGTTTAAATATAATATTATAGGCACTGGTCCACTAGCAGAGCAGTTACTAGATTTTATTGAACGTGGTGAGATAATAGGAATTAATAAAATCAGCTCAATTTATAAGTTAGATAATTTTAATCTAAGCTCATTTAAAAACTATAAAATTAATAAAATTAATTTTAAAAAAATTAATAAAAGTTCCAATGAAAAATTTATAATTGCAGTAGATAATATTTATCGAAGAAAAGATATTTTTAAATCAATAAATTTTTTTTTTCATACAAATTGCATTCATACTTCATCTAGGTTTTATAAAAATTTTAAAATAGGAGTAGGAAATATAATAATGCCCAATGTTGTTTTTATGCTTAAAAGTTCAATTAAAGACTCTAATATTTTTTCTTCAGGTTCAATTGTATCTCATCATTGTAAAATTAATTCTTATAACAATATTTATAATAATGCTGTTATTCTAGGATCAACTGAAATTGACAATGAAGTTTTAGTTGGCTCAAATTCAACTATTAACTATAAAAAAAAGATTAACTCTCAATGCATAATTGGCGCCAATATATTTCAAAAAACTAGTTTAAAAAAAGGGACAGTAGTAATTGAAAAAAAATAACTTTCAAACTTTTTTGAAAAATTCAAGGTTTAAGAATAAAAAATTCTCAGATCTTGACTCACATGACATTTTGGAATTTGTTTCAGAATTTGAAAATAAATTCAAAATTAAGGTTAAATTATCAAAATTATATACTGCTAAAAATTGGAATTTTTTTAAAGATTTATTAAATAAAAAATGAAAGTTTTTCTTGATAAAGTATTTGAAAATTCAAATAAAAAAAAAATTAAGTACTACGACAAATCTTCAAAAATTATTCAAACAGATTTTATTAAATTGAACAAAAATTATAAATTAATACTTCAATTTCTGCATAATAACTTTAATGAAGATACAAATGTTGCAATAATAAGTGAAAATAATTTTAATCTAATTCAATTAATAATCCCTTGTATAATTTTTTTCAGAAAGACAGTTATAATTCCATCGGACGAAACTAAATTTATTAGAGATGATATAATAAAAAAACTTTCAGTAGGTCTTGTACTTTTTAGTTCAAAAAAGGATTATGAAAATTTCAATAGTACATTTATAAAAAAAAAAATATTACTCGATAATATTTTAAAGCGTAATTCAAAGATTAAAATTCCAATAAATTTTAAAAAAAAATCAATATATAATAATTCAATTATTTATTGTTCTTCAGGAACAACTGGTAAATCAAAAATAATTGAGCTTAATTATAAAATTATAACCACTCAGATAAAGCAGATTAAAGATAGGCTCAGAATAGATAAACAGAACACATTGTTTACACCGATGCCACTTACTCATATTAGTGGTTTTTTTTTCGTTTTTTTAAATTCGTTTTTATTTAATAAAAATTTAATTTTAACTAACTTTTTTAATATCCTCATATTTAAAAAATTATTATTAAATAAAAATTTAACATTTATTTATTTAAATCCATCAATGGTAAATTTGATTTCAAAATCATCTTTACATTTTAATTCTAAATCCAAAAAAAAATTAACCCTGATATGTGGTTCAGCTCCACTTTCAAAGTATGTATTGGGTAATTTTTTGAAAAAATTAGATTGTAATTTTATACATTTGATGGGTATGACTGAAACTTGTAATACGGCATTTACCGTACCATATTCATTATCTAAAAAGTTAAAAAAAGAAATCTATTTTAAATATAGTTCCCCTTCCATAGGTGTGCCTCTAAATGGTGTAAATGTAAAAATTTTTAAAAAAGGTTATGTGAAAAAAGAAGGCGTTGAAGGTGAATTACTATTGAGTGGTAATAATATAATTCAAAAATATTTTTACCCTAAAACAAAATCTCTATTTCATAAAAATTACATTAGAACTGGAGATATTTGTTTTTTTAGAATTATAAATGGTAGAAAATATTATTTCATTTCTGGAAGAATAAAGGAAATGCTTATAAGAAATGGAATAAATGTTTATTTAAATGAAATTGATGATTTCTATCAAAAAAATGGAATAAGTTCAGTTTTTTCAGTTTCAATAAACGATGTTTATTTAGGTGAAGATCTTATATTGGTCACTCAAAAAAAATATAGTGAAAATTTTAAATCAAAAATTATCAAAATAAGCGCAAAACTCTCAAAGTACATGAGACCAACAAGAATCTTTTTTTTAAAAAACATCTTTAGAACCAAGTCAGGTAAAATTAAACGTAATCAAATAGGTTTTTATGTGGCTACGCACAAAGATAAATTAAGGTTTGATTATCTATAATATTTAATATTATTTTTTTATTATACTTAAAACGGCTAATGGGCCAAAAAAGGCCAAAGCACCAGCTAACACTAGTAATTCGTTATTCTTCGTGGATTTTGCAATAAAAAACATTGTAAAACATACAATTGCAAAAAAAGAACATATGTAAAAATAATAATTTTCAGAAATATTTTTTTTCAATGAAATAAAAATAAGTGGAAAAAAATTAACAATTCTAAGTATACTCATTAAACCAAAAATATACCAGATAGATAGCTTTGCTAGAAATAGACAAAAACATAATATTATTGAAATAACTGTAAATATTTTAATATTTATAAGATTGGTAAATTGTTTTTTAAGACTTGGAAATATTTTAGGAAGATCAAAACTAATCAAAGAACTAAAATAATTTGAATAAGCATCAATTAAGCTAGAAGAATGTAAAAAGATTAAACAAATTATGGCTGTTAATAATGCTTTACCTCCCAATAATTCTGCCCCAAGTAAAACTGATTGCTGAATATTTTCTAAATTTTCTGATTGGTTATTTAGATGTAAGATAGATAAAATACTTATTGCTGTTATTATTATTCCAAAATTAATCGCTGCATAAGTAAAGATTTTTTTTAAATCATTTCCTGATTTGGAGGTATATTTTTTCTGCCAAAGAGCCCCATGACTTGTTGCTCCAACTGTTAATGATATAGCTGTAAATATTGCAAAAGAAAATAACATTTCACTATCAAATAGATTGTCAATATTTTTAACTCCTCCGATATTACCCTCTCCAAAAGTTATGTTTGGATTTATTAATAACATAAATATTATAATTGAAACAACTAACCAAGCCACACCTTGGATTGCGCCAGAAAATATTGATGTTCTGATGCCTCCAAATATAGCTTGTGCTAAAGATAAAAGAGTTACAATTAAAATAATATTAGTGGAATTAATACCCGTAACATTATCCAAGCCAACAAAAGTCCATCCCTTTGATATTGCAATAAATGCAAGATTTAAAGCTGAAACTGCCAGAATTAAAAGTTCTAATAAAAATAAGAATCCAACTCTCTTGCTTACTTTAGTTGATATAAATTCAACTAAACTACTAAAATTTAATCCATAATTATTTTTAATATTATTTGTAATAATACCCATCCATATTAAAGACAATACGTTAGGAACTATAAACCAAAACATTCCAAATACACCAAACTTGTATGCCATAGATGTTCCAAAAAATATTGCTATAGCAAACATCCAGTGTGCAGAAATTGCAAAAGAAAGTTCCTTTTCTTCTGATATTTTTCCACCTAGAACAAAATCTTTTATACTTCCTGCAAATTTTGAGTTAAAAAAAATTGATAAACCCGTAATTAATATCAATGATAAAAAAATTGTTAATTGCATGCTCATAAAAATTAAATAATGAATTATACTTTGAGAGAGAAAAATACAAGTATTTTCTCAATTTTATATTTTGTTAAAATGGTTAAAAATACTATAATAATCTTAAATGAAACCTATAATAATCTTAAATGAAACCTATATCTTTCTATAGACACAATCTTTCCTCAAAAGATTTGAGGCTAGATTATTTTCATAATGATAAAAATTTTTTAACTTATGGAAAAGTTTGTAGACAGGTAGAAAAGAAATTCTTATTAAATTACCCTAAAAAGTTTGGTTTTTTGTCTAATAGTTGGACAAATGCATTAATTTCTTTAGTAAAATCATTAAATTTAGGTAAAAATGATGAAGTAATAATTCCATGCAATACTTTTGTTGCATGCGCTAACGTATTTGAGTGGGTAGGTTGCAAGCTTGTATTTGCTGATATTGATAACGATACAATGTTAATGAGCTTAGATGATTGCCTGAAAAAAATAACAAAAAATACAAAAATTATTTTACCAGTTCATATGTATGGTAATATTTTTGACACAAAAAGTCTTAGAAAAAAAATAAATAGTAAAAAAATTACAATAATTGAAGATTCTGCTCATGCTGTCCTAGGAAAATATTCAGATGGTAAAAATTTAGGTTATTATAGTGATTTTATAGTTTTTTCTTTTTATGCAACTAAAAATATTACTTGTGGTGAAGGGGGTGCATTATTAGGAAATAACAAACAAGTTATTGAGAAGGCTAAGATTATATCCAACAATGGTATGAGCAAAAGTGCTTTTAGCAGATATTCTTCTAAAGGATATAAGGATTGGGATGTTTCATTTGTCGGTTTTAAGGGGTTATTAAATGATTTGAGTGCAAAATTATTAATGAATCAATTGAAAAATATAAGTAAAAATTATAAAAAAAGAAAAAAAATTTATCATCTATATCACAAGCATCTACAAAAAATAAAATATATAAAAATTCCAAAAATTTCTAATTGTAAATTAAGAGATTATTATTTATTCCCAATTGGAGTTGATATTAAAAAATTTAAAAGAAAAAATTTTTTTAATTATTTAAATAAAAATCAAATTAACCACACTGTAAATTATCGATCAATTTTAAACTTAAATTATTATAAAAAAAAATATAATAAACAATCATGTAAGTTATCTGAAATATGGGGTAACAGGACTATATCTTTACCATTTCATAACAAAATAACTGAAAAAAATATTATCCTCATTGCAAAAGTATTAAAAAATTACTTTAATTAAATATTTAATTGTAACTCTTTATAAATTTCCATTTTTTTATTATTATGTTACGGTAATTTTAATGAATAAAAACCATATTTCAGTTGTTTCATCTATTTTTAATAATGAGAATAAAATTGATTTATTTTACAATAGGCTTTTAAAAGCACTTGAAAAAATTACTCAAAACTATGAATTAGTATTTGTTGATGATGGATCTTCAGATGAAAGTTTAAAAAAAATAACAAATTTTGCAAAAGAAAACGAAAGATTGAAAGTAATCAAATTATCAAGAAATTTTGGACATCATAAGGCTGTTAAATGTGGCTTAGATCATGCTAGCGGTGATTATATCTTTTTAATAGACAGTGACTTAGATGAAAATCCAGAATGGATAGAAATTTTTTACCAAAATATCAAAAATAGCAATAAAGAACTTGTATACGGATACGAAAGTCAAAGACAAGGTAGCTTTATTAATAAAACATTTGGCTCAGTTTGGTGGAAAATTATAAATAAGTTTTCAAATAAAAATTTTAATTCAAACCAAATAACTGCAAGAATAATGACAAGAAAATATCTTGAAAACTTAAAAAGATTTAATTCATTAGATGTCGTGTTAGCTATTTTGTTTGTAAAAAATGGTTTTGAACAAAAAGGAATTGAATTAAAAAAAAATATAGGAAATAAATCAACTTATAAACTTTTAAAGAAAATAAAATTATTTTTTCTTCCAATTTTTTTTAATACCAAGTTTTTTATTTATGCTACTTTTTTCTTTGGAACTCTGTTTTTAATAATTTCATTCTTTATTTTATTATTTGTTCTCTTGCAAAAATATCTTTTTGGAAACCCAGTTCCAGGCTGGGCTTCAATTGTAATTTCTATTTGGTTCATTGGATCAATATTGACATATTTCTGCATGATTATATTGGTTTACTTAATAAGGATTAGGAACTATTTAGAAAATGATCCAGCATATATAATTGATGAAAAAATTAATTTTTAGTAGATTAGATCTAAAAATTTATTAATTATTTATTAAGAAATTGCATTTTTTCATAAATTCGATTTGGTACAATTTTTAAAAAAAAAGATATAAAAAACCAGTAAAAGGGATAATAAGCAAATATTTGTCTCTCTAAATTTTTAAATAAATAATTAGCAATTGAAATAGGTTTGACTGGAGTAATAAATTTAATTTTATTTGTTTTCTGTCTATAATTATCAATAAAACCCAATCTAATAATTGATAATTTTAATTTTTTTTTTATATTTTTATGTTGTAATCCTTTTAAGTAAAATTCTAATGCAATTTTAAACGAAGCATAAATAGTATTTTTTCCTCGACTTCTAATCGTTGCAACAGAACTAATAAAGTGTATATGAGTATTTGACAATTTTCCTATCCTGTTAAGTAAGTTTAAAAATTTTATATAAAAGCTAAGATTTATTTTGATTAGTTTGTTAATACTTTGACTTGTAGCTATTAGTTGATTTCTAATAGTTAGAGAGGGAATTAAAAAAATATGATCAAATCTTCCGTATTTCATTGCTAATTTTGAAATCTTAATTTCATCTTCCAGAAAATCTATCTTTTCAAATCTAAAATTTTTACAAGGAAATTTTTTTTTTAAGTTTATTAATTTATTTTTTGATGAAGAGGTCAAGACTACAAAAAAATTTTTTTCTAAAAGTTTTTTTGAGAGCAATAATCCAATTTCTGATGATGAACCAAAAATTAATATTTTTTTCATAAATTATTTGACATCTTTGTAAAAATATTTTGTTCTCTAATAATATTTTTGGTATTAATTTTAAACTTATTATAATTTTTACCAAAATAGCGTTTTATCTCTTTTTTTCCAAGTAAATCATTAAAATATAAATTTGGAAGTGTTTTATATTTATAATCTAAATTAATTATTTTTTTTATAAGACTTCGATTACTTTTTTTAATAGTAATTGATAATAATATTCCTTTTCCTGAAAAAGAAATATTATGCTTCATTGTATTCATTTTTTTCATAACAATATAATAAATTTCATTTTTTGAAAAACTACTTAGTTCTAAAAAGTAATTTTTAAAATTCTTTTTATTAATTAAAACTTGATGTGATACAAAGTCATTGCATGAAAACAACATGCCATTAAGACTAATTGGATATTGTGGAAAATGAAATTTAAATTGATTCTGATTATTGTTTATTATTAAGTTTGAAAAATGAAAAAATAAAAAATTAATTACATTTAAAAGAAAATTAAAATTAAAATAGCATTTTTTGAAACCTATTACACTTTGATAATTTTTTATTTTAAATTTACTCATAAAATATTTTTCTTTCTCATATTTCGACTCAAAAACTATTCCTTTAAAATTTTCAATATTTGTGAAATTTGCCCATGCATATAAAAAATGACTTTTAGAATTAATAAAAAATTTATAAAAGTCGTAAAAATTGCAAAATTTCTCCCTATTTGTGGTTATCATATTGTTTTTTTTTTTTACTTTAATCTTTGCAGATTTTATAAAGCCTGTTAAGCCAAAGCCCCCACATGTAAGATTAAATAAATTTTTAAATTTTTTTTTATTAATAAATCTAGATTTATATTTGCTATCTAGTATTTCAACTTCTTCAACAATATCTTTAAAAGAATTTGATTTAATGTTTAGCTTACCATGAACATTGTTTGCAATACATCCTCCAATTGTAATCTTTGGATGGCCTGGTAAAACTTCAATAGTATACCCAATTGAATTCAAATAATTTAATAAATTTCCAATTTGAATACCGCTTGTAACATGAATAATTTTTTTTTTTTTATCAACCTTAATAATTTTTTGTTCATGTGAAGATGTTACTCCAATACTTTTATTGAACGTGTTTATTTGAACATAATTTAGTTTGTTACCAAAATAAAATTTTTTAAAATTTTTATTCTCTAAACTGGTAAATTTATCAATATTCATTTTGTCTAACTAAATTAAATTTTTAGTTTTATAAAATATTAGATTTATTTAAAATTAACTTTTTATAAACATTTAAAGTAATTTTTTTTAAAGAGAAAGGAGTTTTGTCTTTTTTGATAAATTTGTACGTTTGATTGATGCTTTTATAAAAATAATTTTGATCATATTTTAAACCAAACTTTGAAATCTTAACTTTGTAAGACCTGCTATCATCCTCGTTATATCTGTTAATTATAATTTTATTATTAACTAATCTTATTTTTTGAAGATAAGATATTAATCCATTTATTCTTATATTTTTGTTACCAATATTATATATTTTGTTTTGGTGAATATTAAATTTTGATATAATTTTTTGAATTGATTTTGTCGCAATATCTATAAAACAAAATAATCTGTATTGTTTTCCACCAAAAATATTTACTTTTTTTTGAAAAATTAAATTTCTTAAGATTAAATTTATTGCTATGTCGTAACGCATTCTTTTAGATGGACCATATAAAGTGCCCAGTCGAAGTATTACAAATTTATTTTTTTTTTGTTTTTTAAGGAAATTTTCAAATAATACACAGCATTTTGAGTATGAACTTAAAGGATTTGTTTTGCTGGTTACTTCAGCTAATTTATCTTCAAAATTACCATAAACAGAACAAGAGGAAATATAAATAAATTTTGTTTTTTTATTTAATTTAGAAAAAAATTTTTTTTTATTAAAATAATTGTTTTTAAAGGTAATATTCTTATTTAATTCAGAAGAAGGATCATTTGAAATATTTGCTAAGTCAATTACATAATTAAAAGAATCAAGATCATTAACACTTAACTTTGAGTAATTTTTTTTTATTAATTTAACTTTATTATTTTTACCAAAAATACATATATCACAAGATGTGATGTCAAATTTTTTTGAAAGTTCTGGTATTAAAACCGAACCAAGATATCCTTCACCGCCTAAGATTAAAATTTTTAATTTTTTAATGTCTTGATTATTCATATTTTGATCAATATATTCATATGTCGAATGGTAAACTATATTTTTATTTCATCAATTAGTTTTGTATTATTTACTTTATTTACCTTTTTTTATAATCAAAATTTATTTTATTTCTTTATAATTTTTAATATTCTTTTCTTGATATACTTATTTATAGAAAAATTTGTTAATAATAATTTAAAAATATTTAACAAAAATATCAAATTTTCTATTTTTGCTTTTTGTATTTTAATTAACATTACTTTGTTACTAAATAATTATAATGCATTTAATGTGAAATTATTGGTTGATGAGTCAATAAATACTGTAATTGATTTGCCTAATAATATTTTAAATAATGAAAAAAAAAATTATAGCAAAATAAAAAAAAATGAATTTTATTATGAACCACAGGTATTTAATCATTTAAATGAAGATGTTTTAATTTTTAAAAAAATACAAAATTTTCCAATCAATTTATTAAATAATAAATTTGAAGTTTTAGATGAAATTTCAAATCATGAAAAAATTGCTCCTTTATTAATGTTTGAAAACGGAGACTTGCTCGTAACTGATGGTTGGTGGCATAGAGCTTCATCAGTATTTAGAATTCAACCAAATCCATATAAAAAAGTTTGGCAGACGAAAGGTTTGGTCATACACCATTATGCAAGTGCAAATGACAGATATATATATGCACCATCATACAAATATACAAATTGGCGAAAGTATAAAAATTCCAAACAATATAATTCACTTAAAAATTTTAATTGTTCTGAAAATCATATTAATGCTCAAGATGCTAGATCTCCAAAAGATTATGAGGATAATCTTTATACAATCAGCGACTTAATAGTTAAGATTGATGTAAAAACTGGAGAAATTTTACAAGAATTTAATCTGCTAGACTATTTGATGGATATTCCACATTATTTTAATTTGATTATCTCAAGTAAAACATCTAGGTGCTGGGATATACTTCATTTAAACGACACAAAAGTTTTAAATAATGATGAAAAAAAATTATTTGATATTGGAGCTGAAGATCTAAACGATGATATTCTTTTAATTTCAATGAGAGATATTTCAACTATAGCAGTAATTAATATTTCAAAAGGAAAAGAAAAAATATATTGGTCTTCTTCAAACCTAGTTAATGGTCAGCATTCTCCAAGAATTTATCTTCAAGGGAATGAACCGTCCATTATTGTCTTTAATAATGAAGCTTTTGGTCATAGCACGAATGAAATTAATGATAAGCTATCAATGCCCGTAGGATCTTCTGCTGTTACTCAGATTTCAATTAAAAAAAATAATATTATTGGTAATTTTACTGGATCAACTAATGAAAAGTTTCAATCTTTTAGACAAGGCAGACTACAAGTTGAAAAAAACAAAATATATGTTTTATCAAGTGAGCAAGGAGAATTTTTTCAAATTGAATGTAAAATAAATGAAAATATATCAAATGAAAACTGTCAGAAAAAAAAATTATTTTTAGAAAAACCAATTGATAGATCAAAAAATACGGTCGATACTCTTTTGACAATTTTTATTATGGATATATATAAAAAAGTAGTTATAAACGATAATATTAAATATGAATATTTAAAATGAGTTTTAGAATAATTTTTATATTTTTGCTTTTTTTTCAAAATAAAGCACAAGCCTATTTTGCCCTAGGTCCATTAATACCCATTTTAGGAAATGTCTTAATCTATGTTGTAGTTTTGATATTTTCTGTATTTTCAATAATTTTATATCCAATTTTTAAATTTAGAAATAAAAAGAAAAAAATAGAAAAAGATAAAAATAATAATAATTTAAATAAATAAAAAATAATTTCATTTGATTTTAAACTCAAATAAGACGATTTATAAAATTCTAAAGTACGTTAAAGAAAATAGATTTTTTGATGTAATAGATGCTATTGAAAATAGAATATGTAAAAAAATTAAAATTGTAAATCCAATTTTTATAATTGGTTTACCCAGAACTGGTACAACTTTATTAAGTAATATTTTAAACCTTAAATCAAACCTGGGTACATCTTTGTATAAAGATATTCCATTTATCAAAGGCATGATATTTTGGAATTATATAAATTTCCTATATTATCAAAAATCTAAGAAACACAGAATACATGATGATGATATAATGGTTGACATGAATAGCCCTAATACATTTGAAGAAGTTGCTTGGATTATAAGTAAAGTTAAAAATCAAGAAAATTCTTATAATTTTAATATTTTAACAAACTACATTAAAAAAATCCTAAAAATAAGGAATTCTGAAAGATATTTTTCAAAAAATAATAACAATATTGATAGGATTGAATTAATTAAAAAAAAAATTAATTCTGCAAAATTTTTAATTTCTATAAGAAGTCCCGAAAATACAATTAAATCTTTGGTGAGAGTTAATAAATTATTTAATGAAAATTTTAATAAAGATCCTTATTTCAAGCTTTTATATAATGAATTAGGACACAGAGAATTTAATGTTAATTATTCAAATACAAATGAATTAAATACAGTATATTTAAATAAATATTTTAAATTTTATTCTAAAGTTTTAAAATTATTAAAAAAAGAAGAATTAAGAAAAAATATACTTGTAATCAATCATGATGATTTTGTATTAGAGCCAAAAGAAAATATTAAAAAATTGTTTGATTTTGTAAATTACAAATCTGAATTAAATGAAAATTATGAGGCAAACAATTTAATTAAAAAAAAAAATTATCCTCATTTAGATACTTGTCTTGATCAAAAATTAATTAATATGTGTAAAGTTTTATATAAGAAAATTATTGACGAGGGTTATTAGAATATATTTTATCAAAAAATAGGAAATCTTTAAAAACACATCCAAAATTATTTATTTGATTTTGTTTATAATAAATTTCATCATTAAGATCTTTATTATAAATTATTCCCAATAAACCTCCATTCGCAGGAAAAATTAAATTTTTATTTTTTGAAATAAAGCAATTGCTAAATTGATAAGGAAGAACTACTAGAACTTTATTTTTTGCAACACCTTTTGTGTATATATGATTCTTTTTTACACGGAAATTAAAATTATCTAATTTAAAAAATTCTGAATTTAAAATTTCTGGCTTTTTATTATGTATAATAATATCAATGTTTGGATCAAAAATTTCCGAAAGGATAATATTATTAATTTCGTCAATTTTCTTAGAATATATTATATTTGTTGGATTTTTATATTCTTTAAATCTATTTATTTCATAAAGATAAATATTCTCCGATAATTCATTTATTTTTGAAATTAATTTAATATTTTTATTTTTTATATCTTTACTGCTAACTATAAATTTCACCCCTAACATTTTTAAAATTTTTACATCTATCTTATCAAAAACAATACTAGATCTTGAATTTTTAACATTTTTAGATGACAGTAATTTATAATAATTAAATGTTAATGGAGTTATATTTGTTGAATAGAAATTTAAAGATGGAATTTGAAAATTATAAGACGAGAGTATTCTAAAATCGTTTTTGAACTTACTATATATATTAAATATATCATTATGAACATTTTCAGACCATGTTATATATCCATCAGATGCATAAGAGTTGTTATAATTTACAAATTTACCTCTGAATTCATGATTATCTAACTCTTTCAATTTTAATATTACATCATTGTTTTCAAATGTATTAATTTTCAAATAATCTGGAAATTTCATAAAAAAATTTGAATACAGTGAAATACAAGTAATGGTAATAAATAGTATTATGTATTTTTTTTTATAATTTAGTTTTTCTAATATCAGAAAACTTTGTAAAGCAAAAATAGTTAAAAAAACATATTCTGAATAGATTGGAGATAACTTTAATAAATTTGGATCAATAAAATATAAAAAACTAAAAAATAAAGCTTGAGCAATTATTATTAAAGAAACAGCATTTATTACAATATTTTTTTTAAAAATAGTTTTAATATTCAATATGAAATTTATTACAAACAATGAATATATTATCTTTGTAATCAACGAATTTTGATAGAAATAAGAGACAAAGTTAATTTCTCTTTCAACAAAAATTTCATCAGAAAAAAAATAAGCATTTGAGTTTAGCATATTGCTAAACGAAATAACAATATTTGGTAAACAAATTAAAAATAATAACAAACTAAGTATTAAAAAATAATTAATATTAATTATTTTTTTTTTAAACGATATAATTGAAATTAGTAAAACTAAGAAAAAAAATATTATTGAATAAAAAAGCAAATATGTATTTGCAAAACAACTTATATAAAAAAAAGTAATAATAAAAAAAATATAATTTTTTAAATTAAACGATCTGTAATTAAAATTAACAGATTTAATTAAAAAAAAAATACATAAGTTTATATATGCACTAAGCTCTATAAAGTGTGGAACATTGCTAAAAATATTTGAAAATTTTAAATTATAATTAATTAAAGATACTGATGAGAAAAAAAAAGAAAAATATATTATAAAGAGATAACTTTTTTTTTCTTTTGATACCATAGAAAATAAAAGATAACTTGTTCCAAATAATAAAAAGTATGAGAAAAAGTGGTATAAAAATATTAAATCAAAATTTACTAATTTATTAATAAAGTACGAGGTTAAAAATGGTAAAGATAAATTTAGATTGAATATAAACTCTGGCGACCCCAAGCCTTGCAAAAATTGGTATTTTGTATCAAAAAAATTCCAATCAATATAATAATTTTCATAAATACTACGAAAAACACTCCCATCAAAGAAAAGACTGAGTTCTGCATAGTTTATTTTAATTAATATTAGTAAATAAATTATTAAAAAAAATAGTTTAAATAAAAAATTTTGAAACAGATTATCTTTGATTGTTTTAGAGTTTTCTTTAACATATTTCATAAAATTTAACATAATTTACAATAAAATTATGTAGTAGTTAAAAATGCTTATAATTAAGTAAATTTTAGTATTCCTTTATTTTTACGATAGATATATTTCCAAAGTTAGAATTAAATTTTTCAATTAATATATTTTCTTGTTTATTAAATTTTTTAAAATAATTTTTAAAATTATATGGATTAATATCATTATAATCTTTATCAAATACAATATATTTTATACTTCTATTTTTTAAGAATTTTTTGAAATCATTAAAATTAACTTGTTGGCTTTTATCCATTATCACATACTTGTATTTTGCTCCTGAAGGTATTAAGTGTGAAAAAGATAAAATCTTACTGGTATCTTGATTTGATTCTAATGAAAGATAATTTATTGCAGATTTTATTTCTGATGAATATTCCGTATTCTTTTCATGAGTGTTTTCACGATAATCCCAAATAGTAAATGATATTATTATAACCAATGAAAGTTTAAGTAGTGAGTAATAGTGCTCTTTGAATTTGAAAAATCTTAGGTTTTTAGAATAAAAGCTAATGAATAATAAAAGAAAAAATATTCCCACAAGAAAAAGATCTGAATTATAGAAGCAATAAATTAATAATGGTAATATTAAAACAATTCTTGTTAATAAATTTTTTTTTAAAAATAAATAATATATTCCTAAGAAAGTAATAAAACTAAAAATAAAATAATTTAAAGATAAGTACGAGGAATAAATTGCTGTGAAAAAATAAAGTCCTAGATGAGATAACCAGGATATTAAAAAAAAACCAAATATAAAATTTCTTGAAAATAGATAGATTAAACCAAATAAAAATAAATATATTAGTAAATTGAGTTTGATATAATCGTTATTAGCAAAAGCTTCAGCCAGAGATCTATATGTCATTTTAAATGTTTCGATTTGTCTTGAAATATAGGCTTTGGGATTGTTGCTTATAGCTACAAACACATTCCAATTATTTTCTTCTCTACTTCCATACATAATTTCGGCTCTATCTCTTGCTTTTTCAATCCAAACAATAAAAGGCTCAGAACTAGAATTTTTGAGCATTAGAGACTCAGCACCCTCAAATGCTAAATACATTTTCTGCATTGATCCGGTATTAACAACTCCAGTGGTAAGTTTTTGAAAATAAATATAACCATAAACTAAAGAAATAAATGGAAACAAAAATACGAGTAAGTTGATATAATTTTTATTTTTTTTATAAAAAAATAGAATTAGATATAAAATTATATAAAGAGGAAACAAAACAATAACATCTGGTCTTATTAAGCCTAGCAAACCCAGCAACATAGAAAAAGTGAAAATTACTTTTTTATTTTCAAATCGATTAAAGAATAAATCAATACCCCAATATAAGCTCAATGCTGATGTTAAAGTAAAAAGAGAATAACTTGGATTTACAAGATTATATAAAGGTAAAAAGGGAATTGATATTATTAAAATGTATTTTAAATACTCTTTTTTAATATTTAAAACTTTTAAGAATTTAGAGAAAAGTGCAATGCTAAATAAAAGTATTAAAAATAAATTTAGAGTTCTTGAAAAAATTGTAACAAATTCTATCCAAATAAAATCAGTTAGTTTTGAAATTAAATAAATAAATCCATAATATATAGATATCAATGGCCCTCTTCCATAAGGCCATATCTCAAGATTATCGACTAAATCTCTTCCAGAATTAAGATAAACAGTTTCATCGTATGGTATTATCTCCTCTAATCCTGGAAATAAATAACTAATTGTTAAACAAGAAATTGTTAAAAAATACAAAAATAAGAAATTAAGAGAAAGATGGCCTTTAATTGTTACTGCTATATCACAAAATAAAAAAAATAAGTAATCTTTAATTCCAAAACATAATTTTTTAAAAAAAAGTATAATGAAGAATACTAAAAAAGTAATTAAATTTATAATTTCATTTTTTAAGAACATATTAGACTTAAAAATGTATTTTTTTTCCAGCAATTTTTTAAAAACAAGTTCGTCTCCATTATCCCTTTTTTTTAAATAAATAACTTTGCTTTTTAGATTGAAATCTATAAATTTAACTTCATTCTGTGGATAAAGTTCATAGAAATTATTATCAAAATTTAAATTAATTTTATTTGAATTATTATTAAAAGAATTTTTTTCAAAACTTAACAGTTTACTTTGCCATTCATCTAAAAAAATCGCATTATAAGTTTCATTATTTATCTTTTCTAAATTTTTAACTTCTGAGTTAATTTTAAATGTAATATTACTAAGAAAAAGCAAAGATAAAATACTCAAAATTATTGGTATAAATATTTTTCTAACTAAAATATTCGCTTTAAAATTTTTGAAAAGTTCCATATCAATTGTATAAATATATACTAGTTCTTATATTATTATCAATTACAACTTTATTTAACAGAAGTTTATAATTCTACAAAATTTTTAATTAGCAAGTTAATTTAATTATTATTAATCTTTTTTGCTAATTTAGAATAAATTATTATTACAATTAATATTATAGATATAACTACAATATTCTTTAAATCTAAATTTAATATATCAATTTTATTTGAATTATCGCCAAGAGCTACAAACATAATTTGTAGAGGCAAAGTACCACCTAGTAGACCTAAAAAAAAATTAAAGAAACTAATTGTTGTTATACCAAAAAAATAACCCATACTTGAGCCTGGAAAAATAGGATTTAGGTGCACCAAAATAGATGATTTCCATTTGTACTTTTCAATCAGAAAAAATATTTTTTTTTTAAAAGGATGTTTTTTAAAATTTTCCATTAAATAATCTATTTGTAAATATCTTCCTAATGAAAACGTTATAATTCCTGAAATTATTGTTGCGATTAAAGAAATAATTAAACCATAAAATGGTCCCCAAATAACTCCAGACAAGAAAGTTAATGATGAACACGGCAAAAATATAATTGCAAAAATTATATGTAAAATAAGGAATATTAAAATTGAAAAATTATCAAATAACAATATGTAATTAGAAATAATATTTTTTGACTCATTATTAAAAATAATAAAATAAATTAGAAAAATCCAAATAAAAAAAAAAAATAATCTTTTAATATTAGTAAGATTAATCCTCATTTTTTTTGTTAAATATTTCTTTAATTACATATTTGGGTCTACCTTTAATTTGATTAAATATCTTTCCAAGATAAATTCCCAAAACACCCACGTTCAACAGTATTAGACCTCCAAAAAATGATTGAAGAACTATTAAAGTAGGAACTCCAGGGCTTGATAGATCTAAAAATTTTATCATTATAGCGTACACAATTAAAAAAATAGATAAAATAAATAAAATTAGTCCAGCAAAAAAAGAAACATATAATGGCGCATTAGAGAAAGAAGTTATGCCTCTAAAAAATTCAGAAAAAGGACTTCGGGTTGAAAAAACTGACTTTGGTGATAACCATGAATAATGCGTTTCTCCAGAAAATCTTTTCTCTCTCTCATATTCTATAAAATCTTGCTTAAATCCAACCCATACTGACAGACCCCTAACATATGGATCATATTCGTTTATATTTAAAATATGATTTAGAGCTTTTCTAGAATAAAGTTTAAAATCACCAGCATTTTCCATCAAATTTATTTCTGCAAAAAAATTAATTAATTTGTAACCTATCTTAGTAAAAAACATTTTTAATAGCGGTTCCCCATGCCTTTTTGTTCTTATAGTGTGGACAATTTCGATACCTTCTTCACTTCTTTTAATTAACTTTTCTATTAACTCTGGAGGATCTTGGAGATCTGAATCCATATCTACAATTAAATCTCCACTAGAGTTTTTAAATCCTGCTATTCTACAAGCTGTTCCTCCAAATCTTCTAGACATATCTATAATTTTTATTGGATAGTTTTTTTGATTTTCTTTTAAAAGATCCAATGAATTATCAGTAGAACTGTCATTTACAAAAATTAATTCGTAACTGTAATTATTGAATTTACCAATAGTTTCATGTGTTCTTTTCAATAATTCTTCAATATTTTTTTCTTCATTTCTAAAAGAAAAAACAACAGATATTAATTTTTTTTTGTCTTCCATTTTTTAAAATTTAAATATATTTAGTATACTTTATAATTATCTTACTCTATATATAATATCTTACTTTATATAAAAAATAACTATGATAAAAAAAATTTTAATATGTGGTGCCACTGGTTTTATTGGCAGAAATTTAGCTGAAAAACTTTCTAAAAACAAAAAATATAAACTAATTTGTGTATATTTTAAGTCGAAACCTTATAAGCTAAAAGGAGCTACTTGGGTTAAAGCAGACCTTAGACAACACTCCGAGGTTAAAAGAATAATTAATAAAGATATTGATTTTGTAATCCAGGCAGCTGCTACAACTACGGGATCTAAAGATGTTATCAATCAACCATATGTTCATGTTACAGATAATGCAATTATGAATGCTCTACTTTTTAGAGCTAGTTATGAAAAAAATATTAAGCACGTAATTTTTTTTAGTTGTACTACAATGTATAAATCTTCACAAAAACCAATTAAAGAGGATAATTTTAATCCCTTAAAAGATATCAACCCAAAGTATTTTGGGGTAGCAAATACCAAGCTCTACAATGAAAAAATGTGTGAATTTTTTGCAAACTTGGGAAAAACTAAGTTTACCGCGATAAGACATTCAAACATTTATGGACCTTATGATAAATATGATCTTGAAAGAAGTCATGTATTTGGTGCTACTATAACTAAAGTTATGCAAGCTAAAGATAAAATAATTGTTTGGGGCAAAGGTGAGGAAAAAAGAGACTTATTGCACGTTGATGATCTAGTAAATTTTGTTGAATTAACAATAAAAAAACAAAAAGAGAATTTTTTGTTGCTGAATTGTGGTTTAGGCAAATCAATCTCAATCAATAACTTGGTAAAAAAAATAATTAAAGCCTCAGGCAAGAATATAAAAATTAATTATGATTTAAGCAAACCTAATATTCCTACATTTTTATCTGTGGACTGCAAGTTAGCTAAAAAGAAATTAGGTTGGAAACCAAAAATACAATTAGACAAAGGAATTGATTTAACTATAAGTTGGTGGAAAAAAAATTTTAAATGAGTTTATTCAACAATAAAAATATTTTAGTTACTGGCGGAACTGGTATGGTTGGAGTTTCTCTTGTAAATCAGTTGCTTGAAGAGAATGCAAAAATAAGAGTTGTTTCTATAGATGATGTAAATCCTTTTGATGAAAAAGTTGAGTATTTAAAAAGAGATCTTAGAATTTATGAAAATTGTTTAGATGTTTGTAAAGATATGGATTTTGTATTTCATTTAGCTGGAATTAAAGGATCTCCTGCTGTAGCTTTAAACAAGCCTGCTAGTTTTTTTGTTCCAACAATTCTATTCAATACATGTTTAATTGATGCTGCTATTAAACAAAAAGTTCAACATATACTTTATACCAGTTCGATAGGAGTTTACTCACCTGCAGAGATCTTTTATGAAGATGATGTTTGGTCTACTTTTCCATCAGAGAATGATAAGTTTGCAGGTTGGGCCAAAAGAATGGGAGAACTTCAGCTCCAGGCTTATGGTATAGAAAATAATTTCAATAATTTCTCTATAGTAAGGCCCGCAAATGTTTATGGTCCCTACGATAATTTTGATCCTGAAACTGCCATGGTAATTCCTTCATTAATAAATAGAGCACTTAAATCAGAAGACACGCTTTCGGTATGGGGAGACGGCTCAGCTGTAAGAGATTTTATTTTTTCTAAAGATGTAGCAAGAGGAATGATGATTTGTGTTGAAAAGGGATATAATAAACCTATCAATCTTGGTTCTGGAGAGGGAATCACAATAAAAGAGTTGGTTGAAAATATTGTTGAAAATCTTCCTGAAAAAAAATTAAAAATATCTTGGGATACATCAAAACCTACTGGAGATAAAATCAGATTAATGGACATGAAAAGAGCCAATTCTATTGGCTTTGACTCTCAGACTAAAATAAAAGATGGTATTAGTGAGACTATTAATTGGTATAAAAATAATTTATCATATAGTGATAAAAAGTATAATTCATTTAAATAGTTAATTTTTCTTAAAGTTTTTGTTAATAAATTTGATAACAAATTTTATTATTAATAAATTAAATTTTTTTGAATAAAAAGAGTATAGCATTAAGAGAAATTTAAATTTATATTAATAAAAAAAATATAAAAATGATTTATCAAGAAAAAAAATTAATTATTTTTGAAGAGAAAATAGCAAATTTATTTAATACATCAAAAATAAGGTCACCTGTTCATTTATATTCTGGAAATGAAAAACAGATTATAAAAGCTTTTAGCAAGATTAAAAAAAATGATTGGGTATTTTGTAGCTGGAGATCTCATTACCAGTGCTTGCTTAAAGGTGTTCCTGAAAGAAAATTGTTAAATGAAATTTTAGATGGTAAATCAATTTCTCTTTGTTTTCCTGATTTTCGAATTTATTCGTCCGCAATTGTTGGAGGCCACATACCAATAGCTGTTGGGACAGCAATAGGAATAAAAAGAAAAAAATTGAAAGAGAAAGTATATGTATTCTTAGGCGATATGACTGCAGAAACAGGAATTATGCACGAAAGCTTAAAATACTCAATTAATCATAATTTACCAATTCATTTTATAATTGAAGACAATGGTTTATCTGTTTGCACAAATACAAATAAAGTATGGGGTAATAAAAAAAATAGTTTTTACAAAAAAAATTCAAAATTTGTTACTTATTACAAATATAAAAATAAATATCCACACGCAGGAGCAGGTGTAAGGGTCCAATTTTAATGAAGTATTTTCAGGAACTAAAAAAATCAATGAATTTTTTGGCAAAAAATAAAAAAACTATTTTTATTGGTCAGGCTGTTGAATACCCTGGAACAGCAATAACTAATACTCTTAAAGAAATTCCAAAGAAAAAATTATATGAATTACCAGTCAGTGAAGAAATGCAAATGGGGATTTCTATTGGTTTAGTTATGCAAAATTTTGTACCAATATCAATTTACCCAAGGTTAAATTTTTTAATTTTATCAATGAATCAGCTCGTCAATCATTTAGATAAGTTTAACCAAATGACTTATAACAAATTTAAGTCAAAGGTTATAATTAGAACAAGTATAGGATCTGAAAGACCCTTGCATCCGCAGTACCAGCATGTTGGAGATTTTACTTCAGCTCTTAAAGAAATGTGTCCATCTCTTAATGTTGTAAGATTAGACGAAACAAAAGATATTTTTAAAAGTTATAAAAAAGCAATAGATCCAAACTTTAACAAGAGTAGTATTATTATTGAATACGGTGATTATTATAATGAAAAATAATGATAATTTCTAAAACACCATATCGAATTTCTTTATTAGGCGGTGGAACAGACTTACCTGAATATTATGATGAAAATAAATTTGGTCAAGTTATTGGATTTGCTATTAATAAGTATTCTTTTATACATTTTAAAACTGATGATGAGTTTTTAGATGATGAATATCGAATTGTTTATACAATCGAAGAAAAAAAAAAATTATTAAATTCAATTCTTCATCCATCTGTTAGAGAAACGACTAAATATTTTAAATATAAAAAAAAATTCCAAATAGTGCATTTTGGTGATTTACCAGCCTTCTCGGGAATGGGAAGTTCTTCAGCTTTTACCGTTGGACTATCAAAAATCTATAGAAAATTGCTTAAATCAAGTGCCTCCAAATTTCAGATAGCTAATGATGCAATATATATTGAGCAAAAATTAATTAAAGAAACTGTTGGTTCTCAAGATCAAGTTTTTACATCTTATGGAGATATAAGAAAATTAATTTTTAAAAAGAATAAGATTATTAATAAAAAAATTTATCTAAGTGAAAAAAATAAACAGAAATTAGAGAATAGCTGCACTTTAGTATATTCAGGCATAAAGAGAATAGCAAGCGATCTAGAAAAGCATAAATTTTCTAAATCAAATAAATTTCAAAACATCGATTATCTTCATAAAATTAAAAATATTGTCGATGAAGGATATAAAGAATTTATTAAAGAAAATATTAATATAAAAAAAATTGGAAATCTTATAAATAAATCTTGGGAACTTAAAAAAAAATTAGCAAAAAATGTTACAGTTAATGAGACAACAAAAATAATTAATTTAGCTCTTAATAAAGGAGCTTACGGCTGTAAAGTTTTGGGTGCTGGGGGTGGTGGTTTTGTTTTAATAGTTCATGATCAGCGTAAAAGAAAAGAGTTTTTTAAAGCATTTAAGAATTATAATGTTTTTAATTTTAAGATAGATAACGAGGGCTCAAAAGTAATTTATTAAAAAATTTTTTACTTTTAATTTAATAATTATTTAAGGAATTAAATACTATAAAAAATAAATATGAATATTATAAGAATTTGTCCAACGCTTACACATAGTTCAGATCATAGAAAAGTATTAAAGGATAAATTAATTAACAAAAATAATTTTTATGAGCAATTGGAAGTTTATAGAGAAGAAGAAGTTATTATACCTGGAAGTTGGGCAAAAGGTTTAGAAGATTTAGGTTGCTCAAAAGTTATAGACATCTTGCCCCAAGATATTGAGTTACAATTACTTTGGTTAGATACTCACAAATACGATATTAAGTTAAGTAGATATAATTATTTAATTGCAAGTAATGATTGGTTAGGAATCATAACGGCTCAAATTGATTATTACAAACCAAAGTACATTTATCTTTATGCCGGTGGGTGGATGGTTTTGTTGCCAGAGCATAGAGCTAAATTAAATGCTTACAAACCTTATATGGATCATAAAGATTTTACTTTTACTGGAATGTGGGCAGATGAATTACCTAAAATATGGAGTTATCAAAATTGGTTTGATGAAGTACCATTTTTCTTTGTAAGCACAAATGAATATAAAAAATTATGTAGAAAATATACCTCTAAGGACATTTTTGTTACAGGTAATTCTTTTAGTGATTACAAAAAAAAAATAGAATTTAAGAAAGAAAAAAAATATGATCTCGTATTTATCGGAACCACTGGCTATGGGGTTCCTGAGCATACAAGAAGGTATGAAATATTAGATTATCTATGTAGGAATATAGACATTAAAATTTTTTCAAATGAAATGGAAAATTTTCGCTATTCTAAAATTAATTTGTGGATACGCACAAAAGCAATTTTGACAAAGATAAGTTCTTTATTTCCCTCAATTATTTTAGAAAAACTAGCTAAATATTTTTATAAAAAATCAGATAGATTATTTAATTTATTCAACTGGTCCAAAAGGTATAAAGAAAACAAAGAAAACCCTTTAGCATATTTTAATAGCGCATTTCATAAAAATGCTAAATATTTTATAGGCAAAGAACCACTACATAAACTTTATCCAGATAAAGTTAAAAAAGTAGAGCTTTTTGGTAAAAAATATAACGAAGTAATTGCCGATTCTAAAATAGTGATTAACACTCATAGAGACGAATTGTGTGATTATGGAAATATAAGAGATTTTGAGGTTACCGGACTTGGCTCATTATTAATCACTGATAAAGCAGAAAATATGAAGGAATTGTTTGTTGATGGTGAAGAGTATGTAAGTTTTTTAGATAAAAAAGATCTTTTAGAGAAAATAAAATATTACCTTAAAAATAATGAGGAGAGAGAGAAGATTACATTAGCAGGTATGAAAAAAACTCATAACAATTTTCTAGCAAAGCATAGGGCAGAGGTAATAAAAAAAGTTTTTGATGCAAAACTTAAAATATAAAAAAAAATTAAACAATATTTGTATTCTATGTAATGACAACGCTACAAATATTTTTTTAAAAAAAAATCAATTTAAATCAATATCTTCAGATGGTAATTTGATATTTGCTAACTGTAAGGTATTTTATTGTAATTCTTGCAAATATTTTTTTAAAAAAAATAATAATGAATATAAGAAAAATTTAAAAAAAATATATGATAATTATAAAATAGAACCAGAATTTAATACAGAGACTAATTTCTTAAATAATAAAAAAATTTATACAAGATCAGATTCAATAATTGATTTTCTTAAAAAAAAAAAATTATTAGGAGGTAAAAATAAAATAAAAATCCTAGATTATGGAATTGGAAACGGAGAGTTAATAAAAAAATTATCTTCTAGAACAAAAAATATTATTCATGGTTATGATATTAAAGTTTCATCAAAATTAAAAAAACAAAAAAAATTTAAAACTTTAAGCAGAATTAAAGATTTGTTAAACAACAAATATGATTTAATTTTTATGATACATGTAATTGAGCATGTAACAAATTATAAAAAATTATTTAAAATAATTAGTAAAATATCAAAAAAAAATACAATTTTATTTATACAAACACCAAATATAAATAATTATTTAATAGATTTTTTAATTTATGACCATGCTAGTCATTTTAACATGAAGTCACTTTCTAGATTAGTTTTAAAATATAATAACAGAAAGATCTTTTTTTTTGACATAATTAATAAGGAAATATCAGCAATTTTATCAAGAAAACACTTAACGAATTCAATTAAAATTAAAAAACCAGTTAATTTAATTGTTGAAAATATTTTTGAGAGAATAAGTATTATTTTTAAAGATTTAAAAAAATTGAAAGTGTATGATTTTCTTGGAGCGGGTAATAAATTGAAATTAATTAAAGCCAACATTGGGCTTAAGAATTTAAGAAAAGTAATAGACGAAGATATTAACAAACAAAATCAGAAAATATTTGGGAAAGAAGTGGTTTCAGAGGATATTAATCAAAAAAACGATCATACTCCAATAGTTATTATAGATAATAAAAAAAATTTTATTAGATTAAAAAAAAAATATTACAATCGTAAAATAATTCATTATAACTCTCAATTATAACTATGGCTTATCTATTTCCTAATCAAAAAAAATATTCTTATCTCTATGGTGAAAAACTAAAGATAGAAAATCAGATTTATAATTTTATTGCCAAAACTCAAAATTTTAAAAAAAAATATAATTTCAAAATTTATCAAGATAAAAAAATTAGTTTAAAAGAGATGGGGAGCAATTTAGTATCTATAGATCTTATTTGCTTTCTTATTAAAATTTTTAAACCCGTATCTATACTGGAGATAGGTTCATTTATTGGAAGATCTTCAATAGCATTTTCATACAGTGCTCCAAAAAAATCTAAATTGTATGCCATAGAAAAATTTTCTAGAATTTTTAAAATTTTAAAAAAAAATATAGATGCAAATAAACTACAAAAAAAAATATTACCATTTGAGGGTGATGCAAAAATTATTTTAAAATCAGAATATTTTTTAAAAAAAAAATTTGATTTTGTCTTTATAGATGGCAACAAAGAGAATTATTATGAATATTTAAAAATTCTAGAAAAAAAAACCTCAAAAAATTGTATAATTATAGTAGATGATATTTTTTTTCATGGAGATATTTTTAACAAAAAGAAAAAAACTTTGAAAGGTGCTGGTGTACATAAGGTATACTCTTATATAAAAAACAATAAAGCTTTTGAACCACTGATCATTCCTATATCAAATGGAATTATGATTTTAAAAAAAAAATGATTATTATCAGTATTTATTATGAAAAAAAATATTGAAAAAATTAATAGAAAAATCAATGATTTTGGTTTTTATACTGGTTTTTCAGTTAATAAAATTGATTTAAAATTTTTAGAAAGTTTAATAAAAAAAAAAATATTTTCTAAAATTAAAAACGAATACCCTCATTTAAAAAAACATATTAACAATATTAAGATATTTGAATATCATAAAATATCTAATTTAATTGACCATAAAAAACTTTGGCCTAAATCTGAAAGATTATTTTCAAATACTGAGGTAATAAAAATTAGAAAATTAAATTTTTTTAAAAAAATAGAGAGTTGTTTTGGAAAAATTAAAATTACTAACGAGGACAATATAATGAAAGAAGAAATATATTGGAGAATAGTAAGACCAAATGTTTTAAGCGATGTTGGTCCTTTGCATGCTGATAAATGGTTCTGGGATCACAATCAATGGAAAATTGCAAAAAACTATTATCGATTAAAAATTTGGATCCCCATTATATGTGAAGAAAAAAATAGTGGGCTTATTTATATTCCAAAATCTCACAAAAAAAATATCAAATATAAAACGCATAAAGTAGATGGAAAAATCAAGCCACTTAAAATTAATTTAAAAAAAACTTTAATTAAAAAATCTTTTAGAGTAAAACCTGGTCAAACTGTAATATTTCACGACAACCTTCTCCATGGTGGAAAAGTTGGTAAAATTCAAACAAGAATAAGTATGGAATTTACTATATTGATTAAATCAAAAGTAGGTAGTAATCAAAATTGAGCTATATTTTAATAAGGAAAAAATGGGACTAATCTTAAACGCAATTGATTTAATTTTATTTGAAAAAGAAAAACACGAATTACAATTTGAGGATAAAAATATACTTATAATGGGTTATCAAGACATATATTTTTCAAAAGAACAAGTTAGTAAACTTTTTAAATGTTATAGTGTGAAAAGCACTTATATTGAAGGGTCTGGTAAGTCAGATGTTCAGTTAATTGATTTATTTAAAGATTTAGGTTTTGGCACTGTAGATGTCTTAGATAATTCAGATTATGAGGGTGCAAATATTTTGTTTGATATGAATCAAAGACTTGAAGACAAATCTCTTATATCCAAATATGATTTTATATTAGATTGGGGAACAATCGAACACGTTTTTCATGCTCCAAATTATATTAATAACATTTATGATTTTCTGAAAAAAGATGGATATTATTATGGAGTCACTCCTATGAGCGGGTGGGTAGAGCATGGATTTTATCAGTTTTCTCCTGTATTTTTTAGAGATGCGTTTAAAGATAAGTGGGAAACAATTTTTTTAAAAATTCTTAATTTTAAAATAAACTCACATACAGATGATTGGCATATATTAACTTATGACTATAAAAATATGCATCAATATGCAATGGGTGGTTTTGATAATCAGTTATACCAAAACTATTTTTTATTTAAAAAAACAATAAATCGTAATAAAGATAATTTTATACAGCAATCTCATTTTGAAGACAGATGGAACAATGGTCAGGAAAAAAATCAAATTGATGAAATTCAAGAAATCTCCTCACAAGATGATGTCTTAAAAAAAGATATTCCAAAATTTATTCCAATAGATGTTGCTTTGAATAATAATAGAAAAATAAAAAATATTATTATGGAGTTTGTTAATTCTTTTGCAAAAATATTTAATTATAAAGTGAACATTAATAAAATTAATAAAAATCAAGAAAATATCAAAGAGACTGATGACAAAAATGATAGCTGTGATAGTATATTGAGAAAATATAAAGAATTTACAATCAATTCTTATAAAAAAATAAATAAATAATGAAAATTTTTATAACTGGAGGATGTGGCTACAAAGGTTCAGTTCTTATTACAAAATTGTTATCATTAAATTATAAAATTACTAATTATGATACTCAATGGTTTGGAAACTATTTGCCAAAACATAAAAATCTTAAAAACATCAAAGGAGATATAAGAAATTTTAACAATTTAAGTCTCAGTAATTATGATGCTGTAATTCATTTAGCTTCTGTATCTAATGATCCTTGTAGTGACTTAAATCCAAAACTTTCTTGGGAAATTGGACCATTATCATCTCTGCTGCTAATAGAAAAAGCAATTAAGGCTGGAGTAAAGAAATTTATATATGCATCTTCTGGAAGCGTTTATGGAATAAAAAAAGAAAAGAATGTAAATGAGAATTTATCACTCAAACCTATTTCAGATTATAATAAAACAAAAATGACAACCGAAAAGGTTCTTTTAAGTTATAAAGATAAAATTTCATTAACAATTATTAGACCAGCTACTGTTTGTGGTCTTTCTCCTAGAATGCGATTTGATTTAAGTGTTAATGTATTAACGATAAGTGCTTTGGAAAAAAAAATAATAACAGTTTTTGGGGGCAATCAAATAAGACCAAATATTCACATAGATGATTTAGTAGATCTATATATATTTTTTTTAAGAAGTAAAAAAACAGGTATTTTTAATGCAGGTTTTGAAAATCTTAAAATATTAAAAATTGCAGAAATAATTCAAAAGAAAACTTTATGTAAAATAAAAATATTAAGATCAAATGACCCCAGATCATACAGGCTATCATCAGATAAATTATTAAAAACAGGTTACAGACCCAAAAAAAATGTAGAAATAGCAATTGATGAAATTATTAATGCTTATAAAAAGGGTTTAATAAAAAATAAGCTATCAAATAATAATTTAAAGTGGATGATATCAAAAAATTTCAAATAAATTAAATGAAATCATTAGTAATTGGCTCAAATTCTTTTTCAGGTTCAAATTTTGTAAATTATTTACTTAATAAAAAACACAAGGTAATAGGAGTAAGCAGATCAAAAGAGTATAAATCTGTTTATTTAAGATACAAAAATAATAAATTTATAAAAAATTTTTTTTTTCAAAAGATTGATCTTAACAACGATCTCAATAAACTTTTTAATTTAATATTAAAAAATAGACCAGATTTTATAATTAACTTTTCTGCACAAGGTATGGTTGCTGAAAGTTGGAGAAGTCCTGAGGACTGGTACAAAACAAATACACTTTCAACAATAAAACTTCATGATTTCTTAAGAAAGCAAAAATTTATCAAAAAATATATTCATTTTGGAACCCCCGAGGTTTATGGTAGTACCAAGTATAATCATAAAGAAACTGAAATTTTTAACCCAAGTACACCTTATGCAATTTCTAGAGCATCAGCAGACTTAAGTTTAATAAGTTTTGGTAAATTTTATAAATTTCCATTTTTAATAACTAGAGCTGCGAATGTTTATGGACCAGGTCAGCAACTTTATAGAATAGTGCCAACTGTTATATTAAGTTGTTTAGAAAAAAAAAAGATTAAGTTACATGGTGGAGGATCCTCAAAAAGATCTTTTATACATATAGATGATGTATCCAAGGCGACTTATAAAATAATGATGAAAGGAAAATTGTATAATACATATCATATTTCAACTAATAAAATAATTTCCATAAAACAGTTGACATTGAAAATACTCTCAAAGTTGAAAGGAAGTAATAAACTAATAAGAAACACGACTGAAAGACTTGGTAAAGATAAAATATATTACCTAAATTCTCAAAAATTAAGAAATTTAAATTGGAATGACAATGTATCTTTAGATGATGGCATAGATAATACAATCGAGTGGGTAAAAAATAATTTAAAAGTTTTAAAAAAAGAAAAAAGAATTTATGTCCACAAAAAATAGAAAATTAAATGATATCAAAAAATTAGAAGATAGTTCTTTCCAAATTCGTAAGAAAATTTTGATAAATTCTCATAAAAAAAAAATTTCTCACCTTGCTTCAAGTTTATCATGTGTAGATATTGTAAATTTTTTATACTTTAAATATTTAATAAAAGATAAAAAAAATAAGTTTATACTTAGCAAGGGTCATGCGGCATCTACTTTATATCATGCTTTGAATCACTACGGACTATTATCAAATAAAATTTTAAATTCATATAATGAGGATGGTTCTATATTAGGAGAGCATCCACCAGCATCAAAAATTATTAATAATATAGTATGTGCCACGGGATCTCTGGGTCATGGTATGTCTATAGGATTAGGCCTAGCTGTATCTAAAAAAATTTTAAAATCCAAAGGGTATGTATTTGTAGTAATAAGTGACGGGGAATGTAACGAAGGTTCGATTTGGGAAGCTGCTTTGTTTGCATCTAAACATAATTTGAGTCAGTTAATTGTTTTCATAGACTTTAATAAGTGGCAAGCAACAGGTAAATCTGAGGATATAATGTCTTTAAATCCCTTAAAAAATAAATGGGAGTCCTTTGGATGGAGTGTAAAAAGAATAAATGGACACAATTATGATCAAATGATTAAAAATGCAAAATATATCAACAATAAGGATTTGAAACCAAAAGTTTTTATTTGTGACACAGTCAAAGGTAAAGGTGTTAAATTTATGCAAAATGATAATAATTGGCATTATAGAGTTCCGAATATGGAAGAGTTAAAAAAAAGTTTGGATATCTTAAAATGAGAAATCAATTCTCAAAAAGTTTGTATAAATCTGTAAAAAAAAATTCAAAAATTATTTTGTTAAGTGGAGATATTGGAAATAGACTTTTTGAAAATTTAAAAAATATTAATGGGGGAAAAAACTTTATTAATTGCGGTGTAGCTGAACAAAATATGGTAAGTATGGCAGCTGGAATTGGATTGAGTGGTCTTAAACCTATCGTCTATACCATAACCCCCTTTTTAATTTATAGAGCTTTTGAACAAATAAAAATCGATATATGCTACAACAACTCTCCAGTAATTCTTGTAGGCACTGGTTCAGGTTTTTCTTACTCACATCTTGGCACAACACACCATAGCTTAGAGGATATAAATTTAATTAGATCATTGCCAGACATAAATATTTTTACTCCTTGTGATCCTTTAGAAGTAGATTTTTGTTTAAAAGAGGCACTTAAATCAAAAAATCCATCATATATTAGGTTGGGTAAAAAGGGAGAACCGATAATACATAAAAATAAAAACTTACTTAAAGTAAATAAAAATACATATATACAAAAAGGAAAAGATTTAATTTTTTTTGTATGTGGACCTATAATTACTGAGGCTGTAAAAGCTGCAAAAATTATAAGAGAGAAATATAATTTAACATCAACAATAGTTAGTTGCAAATCTATAGAACCATTTGATTTTTCAAAATTAGTTCACTCTTTCAAGTATAAGTTTATATTAACTTTAGAAGAGCATGGTAATGTTGGTGGCTTGTCTCAAATTATTAATGATTATTATCTAAATAAAAAAATAAAAGCAAAAATAATTAACTTTAATATAAAAAGAAACTTTTTTCATAAAATTGGTTCTCAAGATTATCTTAGAAAAGTTGCTAACATTGATCATTTAAGTATATTGAGAAGAATTAAACAAGAATTAGCATGAAAAATAATAATACAATAATTTTAGATATTGGAGCCAGGTATGGAGTTCACCCTACATGGAAAAAAATAGAGAATAATAAAAGCTTTAAATATTATTTATTTGAACCAGATAAAAAAGAGGCAGATAGGTTAAAAATAAAATATAAAAAAAAAAAAAATTTTAAAATAATTACTTCAGCAATAGGTGACAAAAATGAAAAAAGTAAATTATTTATTACTAAGCATAAAGCTTTAAGTTCAATTTACAAAAGGAAAAAAAATAATCCTTTATTAAAAAAAAATAATACTGATAAAGTGGTCAAATCTGTAAATATTAATGTTCAAACTCTTGATAATTTTTGTAACAAAAATAATTTAAAACCACATTTTTTAAAAATGGATATAGAAGGATATGAATTTAAAGCTCTTAAAGGTGCCCCAAACATATTGCAAAATTTACTCGGAGTAAGATCTGAAGTTTCATTTGAAAAGATTTTTGATGATACCCAAGAGGGAGATTTCTCTGATTTACATAATCTTCTGATGCAAAATGGCTTTATTTTATTGAATTTAGACTATGACGGTCAAGGGTTTCATTACAACAAATTTGTATCTCAAAAACAAAGATATGGAGTTTTGCAAACTACAGATGCTGTATGGATTAAAAATCCCATAGGAAATAAATATTATAAATCAAAGGAAGATCTTTTGCGAATAGCAGTTTTCTTATTTTTAAATAACGCGCCAGATTTAGCAATTCACTTTTTACTAAAAAGAACAAAAATTAAATTTAAAGAAATTTCAAAAAGTGAATTGTATAAAATTGCACTAAATCTTACGGTTCGGCATTTACAATCTTTAAAATTTTCCCCAGGGATTGAACAAGGGGACATAAATAAAGTATTTAGAAAAATTTTTAATATAGACTATCCAGAAAATGAAAAATTTAATGAATCATTAGTTTATAATCCTTAATTAAATTATTTTATTTTTTCAAAATTTATGCGTATTGGAATAGACCTAGATAATACTATAATTGATTATAGTTATAGTTTTTTTAAAACTGCAAAAGAAGATAACTTAATTTCTAATAGAGACCCCAAAAATAAAAAAGCCATAAAATCTATATTGATTTCAAAATTTGATGAGAATGTTTGGACAAAACTCCAAGGTAAAATTTATGGTGAAAAAATAATGACAGCAAAAAAATATAAAAATTTTGATAATTTTGTTAACTGCATGTCTAGTAAATCTATAGAAATTTTTATTATCAGTCATAAGACTAAATACCCATTTTTAGGAAAAAAAACTAATCTTCACAATTCAGCAAATCTTTGGATTAAAAAAAACGTAAATAATAAAATAAAAAAAAAAAATATATACTTAGAGACTACATTAAGTAAAAAAATCAAAAGAATCAAAAGTCTAAAATTAGATTATTTTATTGATGATTTAGAAAAGGTATTAAATCATAAAAATTTTCCAAATAATTGTAACAAAATCTTATTTGGATTTAATGAAAATAAAAATCTAAAAAGCTTTTCAGACTGGAAGTTTATAACCGCTTATTTCAGAGAAAATTATATCGATACAAAAATTTATAATGTTTATTCTGAAATTAAAAAAAAACTAAAAAAAATTCCTAGATTTAATCAAATCATTCACAATGGAAATCAAAAAGTTTTTAGATTTAGTGTTGATAAAAAATCTTATGTACTAAAAATATTTTTTGAAACTAATAACATTAATTTAAGATTTTATAGAGAATTATATTTTTATAAATTTATGAAAAAAAATAATAATAAATCTACTCCAAAATTAATTCATTTTAATAAAAAAAAAAAATTTCTAATAACAAATTATATATTACATAAAAAAAATAGTAAAATATTATCAAGAATAAATCTTGCAATTAATTTTATAAAAAAAATAAACTCTTATAAAATAAATAATTATAAATATTATGCATCTGAGTCCTCAAAAAATTTAAATGAATATATTTTTTTAATTGAAGCTAAGTTGACTCAATTAAAACAAAGTGATTTTTTTAAAGAAAAAAAAAATCTTTATATAAAAATAGAAAAAACTTGGAAGAATAATGTAAAGATAAATTTAAAAAAAAATTATTCAAATATTTTAAAAAGAAATTTTTTAAATTTTAAATGTCTTTCACCATCAGATATAAGTTTTAATAATATGTTAGTTTCACCTAGTAAGGGTTACTTTATAGATTTTGAACATGCTGGCATTGATGATCCAGTGAAACTTATAAATGATTTTCTTTTACATCCAAAAAATAAGATATCGAAGAAGTACGAAACTTATATAATAAGAAAAATGTCTAATATTTTTGATAAAACAGGAAGTTTAGAAAAAAGAGTTATAATTTTTAAAAATTATTTTAGATTAAGATGGATTTTTATAATTCTAAACATATTTATTAAAAAAAATTTGAAAAGAAGAATATTTTCAAATAATAAATTAGAAATTAATATTGAAAAAAATTTAAAAATTAAACTAGTTAATAATTTATTGAAAAAAATTTAATGAAAAAAAAATATTTTGATATGATGTCAAGTCTGCATAAATCAACAAAAAGAGACTATTTGGCAAGAGTGAATGATAAAAAATTTCCCAAATTCAAAGCTGCAACTTTGGCAAAAAAATATGACTTTGATTATTGGGATGGAGATAGAAAAATTAATTATGGTGGTTATTATTATAAACCAGGCTATTGGACTTCAGTTGCAAAAAAAATGATAAAAAAATACAAACTTAATTCAAAAAGCAAAATACTAGATATAGGTTGTGGAAAAGGATTTTTATTGTACGAATTAAAAAAAATTTTAGCCTCAAGAAATATATATGGAGTAGACATATCCAAATATGCAATTAAAAATTCACATCCTGAGGTAAAATCAAATTTAATTTTATCCTCATCAACAAATCTTCCTTTTCCTAAAAGTTATTTTGATTTAGTATTTTCTATTAATACATATCACAATCTATACATTTATGATTTAGAAAATTCAATTAAAGAGATGAATAGAGTGGCAAAGAAAAATAAATATATCTGTGTTGAATCTTATAGAAATGAAAAAGAAAAGGCTAATCTGTTATACTGGCAAGTAACATGTGAAATCTTTTTTACACCTAAGGAATGGTTATGGTTTTTTAAAAAAAATAAATTTAAAGGAAATTACTCATTTATTTATTTTGAGTAAAGGAGGTTTAATATGATAAAAAAAATGAAAGCAGCAATATTAGTAAATTCAAACAAGCCATTAGTAATAGACCAAGTAACTATGCCCCCTAAAATCAAAATGGGACAAGTATTGGTTAAAAATATATATAGTGGTATTTGTGGATCTCAAGTTGGTGAAATTAGAGCATCAAAAGGGCCAGATAAGTATTTACCTCATCTTTTAGGACATGAGGCTGTTGGAAAAGTCATAAAAGTAGGAATGGGAGTATCGAAAGTTAAAGAGAACGACAAAGTCATCCTTCACTGGATGCAATCTTCAGGTATGGATGCCGAACCACCTATTTACAATTGGAATAATAAAAAATTGAACTCTGGAAAAATTACTACATTTTCTGAATATACGATTTGTCCAGAAAATAGATTAACGAAAATACCAAAAAATTTATCAGAATTAGATGCTGTTATGTTTGGTTGTGCAATTCCAACTTCTTTTGGTATATTTGATAATTTAATAAATTTAAAAATTGGACATTCTGTAATTATAACAGGTTGTGGTGGTGTTGGAATTAATATTATTAATGCAGCAAAATTTAATGGCGCATATCCTGTTATAGGAATTGATATTAGTGGAACCAAAATCTCTTTTGCTAAAAAAAATGGAGCAGACCTTACATATAAAATTTCAAGAAAAAATAGTTTAGAAAAAATACTTTTAAAAATAAAAAAAAATTTTCCTATAGACTATTTAATAGATAATACTGGAAATGTTGATGTTATAAATAAATCTTATAGATTAATTGATAAGAGCTCTACCCTAGTACTTGTTGGGGTTCCAAATTATAAAAATAATATAAATATTCACAGCCTAGATATGCACTTTGGAAAAAAAATCATAGGAGTTGAAGGTGGCAATGTGAATCCAGAGTTAGATTTTAAAAGATATGCAAATTATTTTAAAAAAAAAAAATATTATCCTAAAAAGTTTATTACAAAAATATTTTCTCTTGAAGACGTTAATAAAGCAATAAATCATATGGGCTCAAATAAAACTAAAGGTAGATTGATATTAAAATTCTAGCTATAGATTGTTTAAGAGAAAATAAATATATATACCCTAATAAATAATAATTAATGACTAAGAAAATTTTACATACATTTTGGGACTTTAATATTAATCCAATTTCATTTGATATAATTTGGTTTTTATGTGCTGCAGATCATTACTCAAACCAAAATGGCTATGATAGTTTTAAGGTGCATTTTATACCAGAAAAAAATGAGGAACAAAGAGAATATCCAAAGCAATTTAACAAAGTTGTGGACTTAGAATCTAGAAGATTTAGAAAAAGAAATATTTGTTATCAAAGTTTGTCTTTATTTAAAAGATGTAAAGATTTTGTTGTTTATTCTGATTATAAAACAGCTGTTGATGAAAAAAACAAGTTAAGAAATGTATTTCCAAAATCAGATACTTTTTATCTTAACGATAAAAGTGAAACAGGGCATTGGGAATATTATGACTATATAAATAAAAATTTAGATTTTAAAAAAAATTCTAATTGTGGTGTAAATACTTCTGAACAAGGAAATAGATATATTAAGAAATGGTTTTCTTATAAAAAAATTAATTCTGAGAAAGCTGTTACTTTAACATTACGACAATTATCATTTGATGAAGATAGAAATAATAATTTAGAGCTTTGGTTAAGTTTTGCAGATTATTTATCTGAGAATTCCTTTACACCTATAATTGTATTGGATAGTGATAGAATTTTTGAAAAATATGATTTTGAGAAAAAATTTATTTGCAATAGAGATGTTGCTTTTAATGTTGAGCTAAGAGCATCTCTCTATCATAATTGTTCTCAAAACTATTTTGTTTCATCAGGTCCTGCCTCTTTGGCACAATTAAATCCAGTATGTAATCATCTTACTACTAATATTATTAATAAAGTTACCGACGAAAAAAATTTAGAATTCTTTAATAAACTAAAAGGTTTTGATATTCCTAACCAGCCCAAATTCTGTAATAAAAATCAATATTTTCATTGGGATAAAGAAAATTTAGAAATATTAAAAAGTTATTTTGAAAAATTTACAGAAAAAAATAAATAGTAAAATTATTATTACAGGTGGATCTGGGTTTGTAGGTAATCATTTATATCAAAAGCTAAAAAAAAAATTTACGATTAAAAGATTAAGTCATAAAGATATTTTAAAAAAAAAGATAAAATATAATATTAAAGATATTGACTATTTTATACACGCAGCTGCATCTACTAATTACAATTCACCAGGGAAAAATGTTTTAAAAAATAATTTGAATTTAATTAATCAAATATTAAAAAAATTTTCAAATAACAGGACTATTTTTATCAATCTTTCATCAATATCTATGTTTAATAAAACAAAACAAAGAGTTATTTCTTCACAAAGTGTTTACGCACCACAAGATCAATTTTCAAAAAGTAAAGAAGTTATTGAAAAATTACTTAAAAGTAAAAAAATTTTTAAGAAAGTTATTAACTTAAGATTACCAGGAATAATAGGAAGAAATTGCACTCCTAACTTAATCACAAATACAATAAATAATATGAAAATAAATAAAAATATTAAAATTTATAATCCTAATTCAAGTTTTAATAATATTATTCACATTGAAAATTTAATTAGTTGTATTATTAAAATTATTGATAATAAATATTTATTTAAAAATTACTTTAATATACTGACAATGGGATCAAAAGATTGTATCAAAATAAAAGACTTATTTTTTTTTATAAAAAAGAAATTAAATTCAAAATCAAAATTTTATATAATTAAATCAAAAAGAAATTCTTTTATACTTAAAGTTTCAAAAAAAACTATAAATAATTTATTTACAGTTAAAAAAATAATTAGCAAGTACATTCTAAATGATCTCTCGTGAAGGAATAAAAGAATTAATTAAAAACCCGTTGTTTTTTATAAAATCAAGAACTCAAGGAGAGAGTACATTTTATTATTTTATAAAAAAAATAATATCTATAATTTTGGCTATCATATTTTTACCATTATCAATCTTAATTCTTTTTTCTAAGTATAGAATAGCAAACGTATTTGTATTCAGAATAGGTCACTTATTACTTGAAACCTTATCTTTGATTAATGACGATAAATTAAAAAATAAAATACTAATAATTCCTAGTAATAAAAATATAGCTAATAAATTTTTTTTTAACTTCAAAATAAATAGAGTAATTTTTGTAAAATCAAACTTTCTATCTTATTTAATTTTATCAATTTTTTTTTTCTCAACAATTTCACTTAATATTAAAAAATATCTTAGAGACTCAAAAAATATTTATTCTTATAAAATTTTCAAAAAAAAAAATTTAGATTTTTTAACATTAGATAAAAATCAAATTAAACTTAGAGACGAACTGTTTGAAAAAATTGGAATAAATAAAAATGATAAGTTGGTCTGTATATCTAATCGAGAGATTGGTTTTAGTACAATTGACGACAATCAATTTGATTATAGAAATTGTTCTATTCAAAATTATCAGAAGGTTGTTAAATACATGAATGACTTAGGTATGTGGGTGTTTAGAATTGGAAATTCTTTTACGAACTTAGATTATAAAGATCCAAAATATATTGAATTAAATAAATTAGATTATTTTAAAAAATCTTCAGAATTTTTAGTATCTTCTAAATGCGAATTTCATTTAGGTACCACATCTGGAGCCAGTATATTTGCAACAATATTTAACAGACCATCATTAATAACCAACAATGTACCTTTAGCTTCTAATCACTGGCTAGAAAAAGATTTATTAATATTTAAGAAATATAAATTTAAAAATAGCGATCAATACTTGAAGTTCATTAAAATTATTGAAATGCAGCTTGAAAATAATTTTGAAAGTAAGAACTTTTCTAGAGAAGGATTAGATTTAATTGAAAATAATGAAGAAGAACTCTTGGATCTGGTTAAAGAACATATGGGTTTAATATCATTTTCAAAGGAAGAAATAAAAAACATTAATATTGTTAAAAAAATTTTTTTTGAAAACTTAAAAGAAAATAATAGAAATTATAAATATAATGCTAATATTTCAAATCATTATGTGTTACATAATACTGATTTATTTACGTAACTTATTTTATAATCATATGACACATAAATTGAATAATTCAAATTTTAATAAAGATTTTGAAAAATTTAAAAAAAAAAAAATTTCTTTAATACGTGGAAATTTCAATGTTATTCACTCAGGTCATTTGAGAATATTTCAAATGGCAAAAAAAATTTCATCAGTTCTTATAATATTTTTAAATAAGAATAATTCTAGTGTATTTATTGATATCAATAATAGATTAGAAGTGCTTAAAACTATTAAATTAATTGATTTTGTGTATATCGAAGACTGTAATTATTTAACTTTTTTAAATAAAATAAAACCTAAAATAATAATTAAGGGTATCGAATATAAAAAAGAAAATAATATTGAAGAAAAAGTATTAAATAAATACAATGGAAAAATAGTTTTTTCTCCAGGACAAAAACAAATTAAAAAAAGTTTTTTTGAAAAAGAAGTTAATAAGAATCTACTTATAGGAAACGAACAAAAAAAATATTTAAAAACTTTTTGCATTAGAAACAAAATTTCTATTAACAATTTAATTCAAAAATTTAGTAAAATTTCGTCTAAAGTTACTGTGATGGGAGATATTATATTGGACAAATATATCGATTGCGAATTAGTAGGAGCATCAAAAGAGGAGCCATCAATGGTAATTATTCCAAATGGAGCAACTAATTATACTGGTGGTTCTGGTATTGTGGCAAAGCATATAAAAGATGCAGGATGTCAAACAAATTTAATTTCAATTATTGGAAAAGATAGTCATGGTAAAAAAATTAAGTCTGATCTTCATAAAAATAAAATTCACACGAATTTTTTAGAAAATAATTCAAATCCAACAATTGTGAAAAAAAGATTTAAAATAGATGATAGGTCTATAATTAAAATGAATAATATAAGGAGATATGACGTAGATAATGTTTATGAAAGAAAATTATTTAATTTTTTTATAAAAAATTCTAAAAAAATTGACCATCTGGTATTTTCTGACTTTAGTTATGGTGTTTTGAGTGAAGGATTAGTTAGAAAAATAACAGATTTTTGTAAAAGGAAAAAAATAAAATATTCAGCAGATGCTCAATCTTCATCACAAGTTGGCAATATATTAAAATTTAAGAATGCTGAATTGTTAACACCTACAGAATATGAGGCAAGATTATCATTGTCTGATAATATATCTGGTATTGCAAATTTATCTAATAAACTGATGAAGAAAACAAACTGTAAAAATCTAATTTTAAAATTAGGTCCAGAGGGCATATTAATTTTTTCTAGAAAAAAAAATAAAATTCTTAATGATGCAATACCTGCACTAAATACTAAGCCAATTGATACCTCAGGTGCTGGCGATTCATTGTTGGCTTACGCTGTAGTTTCTTTAACTAATAAATTAAATATCTGGGAAGCTTCCTTAATTGGTTCTATAGCAGCAACATTACAAATATCTAGACAAGGAAATAAACCTATAAAAAGTAAGGAAATACTAGAAATTTTATCAAATATCATTTAATGAATGCGTTATTATTATCCTCCGGATTTGGCACTAGATTATCAAGTTTTATTAAAAACAAACCGAAATGTTTGGTAAAGGTAAATAAAAAAACTATTTTAGACTATTGGCTTAAGATATTAGATACAAAATATATTGATAAAATTGTAATTAATACACACTATAAACATAATAAAATTTTTGAGTTTGTTAATAAACATAAATTGAGAAATAAAATAATTGTTAGTCATGAGGAAAAAATATTAGGTTCCATAGGCGCTATCTTGAATAATAAAAAAATTTTATCAGAATACAGCAATTTTTTTGTTGCTCATTCTGATAATTTAACTTCATTTAATTTTTTAAATTTTTACAAATATCATCTAAAACAAAAAAAATTAAATACGGTAATGACATTTGATACAAAAAATTTTAAAGACTCTGGAATATTTGAATTTAAAAATAAAAAAATAAAATATTATCAAAAAAGTCAAATTCCAGTGCAAGGACCTGCTAATGCAGCGATCTATATGTTTAATAAACATATTTTAAAATATTTAGTTACGAATAGAAAAAAAATTTATGATATTTCTACAGATTTAATACCTAGAATTTTAGATCAATTAAATTTTTATCATAACAATGATTTCATGATTGATATAGGAAACAAATCAAATTTATTAAAAGCAAGAAGATTATTTAAAAATGATAATTGATAGCATCTTAAGATTTAGGGTTTGGATTTTTTTGGGCAATAAAGAAATAAAGGCAAGATATAAAAGATCAATAATTGGACCTCTCTGGATAACTCTAGGTACTTTGTTAGTTTTAATGGTCATCGGCCCCGTATATGGAATAATACTTGGTCAAAATTCAGATCAATACATTATTTACTTGTCATGTGGTCTAATTTATTGGATTTTATTTGCCTCGACATTAAATAGCTGTTGTCAATCTTTGATAAACAGCGCCTCTACTATTGCCGCCAGGAAAGTTCCTCCGTTAATATTTGTGCTTAAGGATATTTATAGAGAATTAATTATTTTTTTACACAATTTTCCATTAATAATAATTGTTTATTTTTATAACATTTTTTACTTAGATAATGAGATCATTTATATAAATTTTATATGGATATTTATAGCGTTAGTTTTAACTACACTTTTTTTATTCTTTTTAGGTTCATTAATAGCTATAGTTTGTCTTAGATTTAGAGACCTAATTTCCTTGGTAACAAATTTAGTTACAATACTTTTTTTTGTAACTCCAGTAATTTGGTCTCCAGGACTTATTGGAAAAAATTTTGATTGGTTAGAATTTAACTTTGCAAGCAAGCTACTAGATACTTTCAGAGATCCAATTCTCGGGTACAATATAGATATGAGTCTGTATTTAGAAGTACTATTATATGATGTTTGTCTACTATTGGTATTAATTTTAGTTATTAAAAAAGTAAAAAATAAATTGGTATTTTGGATTTAAATGAAAAATTTTATTAAATTAGAGGATGTTAATTTGAAATATACACTTTTCAGTGAGAATAAAAAAAGTTTGAAATATAATATGTTGACAGTAGGAGGTAGATTGTCAAAAGAAAATAAAAATATATCTGTTCATGCTTTAAAAAATATATTTTTAGATGTTAAAGAGGGAAGTCGAATTGGCCTGTTAGGAGTTAATGGCTCAGGAAAAACAACCTTATTGAAGGTTTTATCTCAAATTTATCAACCCACAACTGGTACCATAAAATGTTCGGGAAAAATTAACTCCATGATTTCTTTAAACGAGGGTTTTGACAATAATTTAACAGGAAAAGAATTAACTGATTATAAATATTTATTGCAATTTAATGAAATACCAGAACAAAAAATTATTGATAAAATTCATGAAATTTCTGAACTTGGAGATTGGTTTAATTTACCAGTCTACAGTTATTCTTCTGGAATGTTAATGAGACTTTTGTTTGCAATACAAATGTCTTTTGATGCAGATATATTAATTTTTGATGAGTGGCTGTCAGTCGGAGATGAACAATTTCAAACTAAGTGTAGAGATATAATACTTGAAAGATTAGATAGAAGTAAAATTTTTATATTAGCTTCACATAACGCTTATTTGGTAAATACAATATGTAATGTAAGAATTTATATTGACAAAGGTAGTATTGTTTCAATAGAAAGAGCTTGATTAATTAAATATTAGATATAAAGACTTTGCTTATGAAATTAGATTTAAATTCTTACTCTTCAAAATATTCACAAAAAATTTTAGATCATTTACAAACTTTAAATTTAAAAGAATTTAAAAAGTTTTTAAATAAATTAATAGAAATTAAAAAAAAAAAGAAAAATAAGATATTACTTCTTGGTAACGGTGGAAGCGCGGCGATGGCAAGTCATGTAAGCGTAGATCTCACTAAGCAATGTGGAATTAGAGCAATAAATTTTAATGAAGCAGATTTAATAACATGTTATGGAAATGACTACGGTTACGAAAATTGGATGAAAGAGGCAATAAAAAAATATTATGATAAAGGAGATATAGTAGTTCTAATTAGTAGCAGTGGTAATTCTAAAAATCATGTTATTGCTGGAAATTATTGTAAAAAAAATAAAATTTCATTAGTTACATTTACTGGCTTTAATGGAAAAAATAAGCTCTCTAAGTTGGGAGGTATAAATTTCTATTTAAATTCTCAAAATTTTAATCAAATAGAAATGGTTCATCATATTTGGCTTTTAATGGCTTGTGACTTTTTAACAAAAGAAAAATTTTAGTTATATTTATTTTTTTAATCTGAATTATTCAGACCAATAAATCTTGATTTTAAAGCAATTTTAATAATGCAGCAGTTATTAACATCATACTACCTTTTTTAGTTTGTCTATAAAATGGGAATCTTAAAATTATAATATCTCTAAATAATAAAAAATAGTTTCTTCTATAGTTTATAAAAGAATTAAGAAGACTTACATTTTCTAAGGTACCTTTATTTTTAATTTTTTTTAATATTTTAATATTACTTTCGTTCCAAAATTTAAATTTTCCTCTAAAAGTTAATAAAAGTCTTTTAATGGTATTTAATAGACCTATGTTTGATCCAATAACATTTTTTTCATGTTGCCTATAATAGATGTACGGAATTTGATCATAAAACACCTTATAACCTTTAAAAGAGGATATAATGTAGGTAGTCCAGTCATGTGAGGGTGAATTAGTTATCTTTATTTTTTTGATAAATTTGAATAATTTTTTTGAAAAAACCATTGTATTTCCTCCAGCAATGTTTTGAACCAATGCATTTTTGAAAGAAGGTTTTTTTGTAAATTTTAATGATAGTTTAGTTTTTTTTCCAAGTTTATTTACCAAATATGTTCTTGAGCCATATAATTCAAATCCTAAACTTAATTTTTTAACAGCTCGTTCTATTTTATTATTCTTCCAAATATCATCTTGGTCACAAAAAGCATAATAATCATATTTTGTGCTTACATTATTTAAAAGAAAATGAAAATTTTTTGAAGCAGAATTAAAATTATTGTAGAATATTTTTTTTATAAATTTTTTATATTTACTTTTTTTAAGAATATTAACGGTAGAATCAGTAGATTTATCATCACTCACAAATATACTGATCTTAAAATTTTTTTGTTTTATTAAACTATCTAATTGTTCAGCTAAATAAACTTCACCATTTTTTGTACACAAAAGTATTGCAATTTTTTTAATTTTATTTTTTCTGCTTAATAAAAGTTCCATTTTTTGTGCATTAGATAAAGTTAATTGTTGATTATGTAAAGTATATCTTGTAATTGATATTGTACCTTAAAAATTTATTAAAAATGAAATACTCTTTAGTTTCAGATACATGGAAAAAAGGTGAAGTTGATGCAATTAAACGAGTAATTAAATCAAACATCTATACATATAAAGGAAAATATGTAATTGAATTTGAAAAAAAATTTGCAAAATATTTTGGAGCAAAATATGCCGTTACTGTAAATTCAGGCTCATCTGCAAATTTGATTTCAGTTGCATCTCTTTTTTTTAAAAAACATCAACCACTTAAAAAAGGGGACGAAGTAATTGTGCCTACACTTTCATGGAGTACTACATATTATCCACTTCAACAATATGGATTAAAATTAAAATTTGTTGATATCGAAATAGATACATTAAATATGAGTATTGAAAAAATAATTCAAGCTTGCACAAAAAAAACAAAATTAATTGTTGCCGTAAATATTTTGGGCAATCCTATGGAGTTATTTAAATTAAGATCATTTTGTAAAAAAAGAAATATTTATCTTATGGAAGATAATTGTGAGTCAATGGGAGCTAAAATAAAAAAAAAGTATTCAGGAACATTTGGAATTGTAAATACATTTAGTACTTTTTTTTCACATCACATATCAACAATTGAAGGTGGAATAGTCGTAACAAATAATTTTGAAATTTATAATTTATTACTATCTTTACGATCACATGGATGGACAAGAGATTTAAATAAAAATTTTTACTTAAAAAGATATCAAAAAAAATACGAAAATTATTGTTTTATACTTCCAGGTTATAACGTGAGATCTACCAATTTAAATGCTGCTATTGGATTGGTTCAATTAAAAAAACTGAAAAAGTTTATTGATATTAGAAGAACAAATCATCAATATTTTTCTAGAATTTTTAAAGATGATAAAAGATTTTTTTTTCAAAAATTTAGCAAGTATCATTCTTGCTTTGCCTTTACTTTAATTATCAAACCAGAATATAAATATTTGAAAAGTAAAATTTTTGAAATATTAAGAAAGAAAAAAATAGAATTTAGGCTTGTAACTGGTGGAAGTTTTTTTAAACACCCTGTTAAAAAATATTTTAGTTTTACAAAATTTAATGGTTCAAAAAATGTAGATTATGTTCATGAAAATGGTTTCTTTGTAGGAAATCATTCATTTGACTTAAAAAAAGAGTTAACATTTTTTAAAAATACATTAGATAAGATAAGATGAAAATTTTAATTACAGGTGGCGCAGGTTATATAGGATCCACACTGTGTGAATATTTATTAAATAATAATCATGAGGTAACAGTTTTAGATACTTTTATGTTTTCAAATGACTCTTTAAATGGGTATATGTCTAATAAAAATTTTTCGGTATATCAAGAAGATGTAAGAAATACGCAATCAATAAAAAAATATATTTCAAAAAATGATGTAATTATTCCTTTAGCTTGTTTGGTGGGTGCACCACTATGTAATTTAAAAGAAATTGAAGCTGAGCAGGTAAATTTTAAAAGTATAAAGGAAATGGTAGATATTTTGTCAAAAGACCAATATGTGATTTATCCCACAACAAACAGTGGCTATGGTATTGGTGAGAAGGATAAATTTTGCACAGAAGAATCACCTTTGAATCCAATTTCTATTTATGGAAAAACAAAGGTAAAAGCTGAAGAATATATTGCTAATAATTTCAGAAATTCAACTAGATTAAGATTGGCAACAGTCTTTGGATGTTCACCAAGAATGAGACTAGATTTGCTAGTAAATGATTTTGTTTATAGAGCCACTAAAGATAGATTCATTGTGTTGTTTGAGTCACATTTTAAAAGGAACTATATTCATATTAGAGATGTTTGTAGGGCAATGTTGATGTCAATTGAGGATCAAAATAATTTTGCTGGTGAAACTTTTAATCTTGGTTTATCAGATGCCAATCTATCAAAAATGGAATTATGTAATGAAATTAAAAAATATAGTCCAAATTTTCAGATATTAGAATCTGATATTGGAAAAGATATAGACAAAAGAGATTATATTGTTTCTAATGAAAAAATAGAGTCTAAAGGTTTTAAACCTTCTTATTCGATAGATGATGGAGTTAAAGAGTTAATGAAACTCTTTAAATATTTAATACCATCTGAGTCAATGAGAAATTTTTAATGAAAAATATAATTATTTTTTCAAGTGATAATTTTTTTAAAAAAAATTTAGTTCAATATGTTAATAATAAAAAATTGAATTATAGATTAATTTTTTTTTCAAATTTCAGTAATAAAAATATTTTATTAATAAAAAAGATAATTAATAAAAATTCATTTGTGATAGTAAACACTGGTTTATCAGGGAGCATACAATATAATATTAAAAATGGCCCAAAGATTTATGAATATAATACAAAATTATATTATAATATTCTCACAAATTTAAGAAAACTTTCTTTCAGAAAAGTATTTTTCGTGTCTGCTTCGTGCGCTTATCCTAGTAATAAAAATATTTTAAAGGAAAAACACTATGGATTTCCACCATTAGAAATTACAAATTATTTCTATTCATTATCTAAAATTTTTGCAACCAACATTTGTAAACAAATAAATCTAAATAAAAATTTTAATTATATAACATTAGTTCCTGCAACACTTTATGGAAAATTTTCAAATTATCATAAAATCAATTCTCACGTATTAACCGCTCTATTAAATAAATTAAAAAGTAAAACTAAAAATTTAGTATTATGGGGTTCTGGAAAACCAAAAAGGGAATTCATATTTATTGAAGATTTTATTGATGCAATTTTTTTTATTTACAGTCACAATTTAAAAAAGGATATAATAAACGTTGGAACTAAAGAGGATGTCTCAATAAAAAGATTAACCAGTATAATTAAAAAATTAGTTAATTTTAAGGGAAAGATAACTTGGGACAAAACAAAAGAAGATGGAATGATGAGAAAATTGTTAGATAGTAGTTATCTTTTTAAAAAGGGTTGGAAACCTCAAAAAAAACTATATCAAAGATTAAAGGAACTTTAAAACAAGGTAATTTATATAAATTATAATAAACTTAAACCTATGAAAAAAAATTTAAGTTTAGTCATTTTATGTGGTGGTAAAGGTAAAAGATTGGGCAATATCACAAAAAAGACTCCCAAACCTTTAATAAAAATAAATAAAAAACCATTTATTGAATATTTAATTAAATTTTATCAGAGATATTATTTTGATAAAATATACCTGATAGGTCATTACAAGTCTGGACAGTTTATCAAATTACTACATAAAAAAGAGTATAATTTTATTAAATGTGAATTTATTAAAGAAAAAAAGCCAATGGATACTGGTGGTGCATTAAACACTTTAAGGAATAAAATTAAAGGAGATATCCTTGTTGTTAATGGAGATAGTTATCTTAATTATGATTTCATTAAATTTCATAAATTCCACAATACTCATAATTCACATAGTATGATTTTGATAAAAAATAAAAATTATAAAAGTAATACTAAATTAAATAATTTAAATTTAGAAAAAAAAATAATTAAGTATGATGATAAAAGTAAATATATGAATTCTGGTATTTATTATTTCAAAAAAAATATATTTAAAGAGATAAAAAAAAATTCCAAAGTCTCATTAGAAAAAGAAATATTACCAAAACTAATCATGAAAAAAAAAATAAAAGGTATTACTGATAATAATTTTTTTATAGATATAGGTTTAAAAAAAAATTTAGAATTTGCAAAAAAAAATTTTAAAAAAATAATCTATAAACCTGCAATTTTTCTAGACAGAGATGGTGTTTTAAATGAAGACTTAGGGTATGTTCATCAATTAAAAAAAATAAAATGGATAAATAAAACAATTAAATTTTTAGCTGGTTTAGATAAAAAAAATTTTTATTTTTTTTTGGTAACCAATCAATCTGGAATTGGGAGAGGTTTTTTTTCTGAAGAATACTTTTTAAGACTACATAAAAAAATTAAAATAATTTTGATAAAAAAAAATGTTTTTATTGATGATATAAAATATTGCCCACATCACCCTACCCATGGTATTGGTAAATATAAAAAAAATTGTTTATGTAGAAAACCAAAAAATAAAATGATTATGGAGCTTATAGAAAAATGGCACATAAATAAAAGTAAGTCAATAATGATAGGTGATCAAAAAACAGATTACATTGCATCAAAAAAAAGTAATATTAAATTTTATTTCATGAGCACTAATACTATTTTAAAATTAAAAAAATTATTTTACTCAAACTAATATTATTTTTAATTGAGCAAATATTTTTATATTTGTAATAAATGTTTTTTATCTAATTCATTGATATATGTTTCTGATTTTTTTAATTGAGATATTTCAGATGAATAATCTATGATTTCTTTTTTAAAGTAGATAAAATTTTTTTTATTATAGAGAATGTATTCGTATTTCACAGTTAAGAAAAAAAATATAAAAATCTGGTTTAAAGGCAACCTTGGTAGTAAACAAATAATTATGTTTAATATCTTAAAAAAATTCCAATTAAAAATATTTTCCTAATTTAAATATGTAAATTACTTTTTTTAATTATTTAATCATTTCTTTTTTATGACTATTTTTAGACCAAATTAATAGTCCTAAAGGTATATAGTAAATTATACTAAGATAGTTATTAAAAAAACTTCCTGATGGAACAATTGGCCAGAGCATCATCACATAAAATGAAAATAAAGAAATTTGAAAATTATTAAATATGAATTTTTTTTTAAAAATTTTGTTAAAAAGATATTTTAAAGATAAAAAAAATAACAAAAATAAAGTTAATAAAATACACAAGAAACCAATTAATCCAACTTCAGTTAATAGTTGTATATAGGTGTTGTGTGGGTGCGAAGAGCATATGAATGGTAATTTTGAATATTTATCATCATTATAACAATAATTTCTAAAATTTTTGGGACCGATACCTATCAATTTGTTATTTCTATTAAAAATATCTAGTGCAGCCAAATAATGACCTGTGTGATCTTTTGAAAAAAAATATACTTTTTCATCACTAACAATTTGATTTTTTGTAAAATCAATCATTCTTTTTTTTACAGATTCATTAAATGTTAAAATTAATCCTATACCAAAAAAAATTATCATGCCAAAAGTGATCAAAAACTTTAAGTTTAACCTTAACATAATCAACAAATACATAATTGAGAGAATTATTAAAAATAAAGAAGCTCTTTCGCCGCTTATGGTTACCGCATACACTGATAAAATTACCACAATTAATGAAAAATTAATTAGTTTTGAATTTTTTTTCCCAAGAAAAAATAGAGAAACAAAGATGGGAAAAAATTTTGAAATATAGCTACCATAAATTAGTTCATCTTTAAAAAAACTGGATATTCTATCTTTACTCATAATAAATCCAAATATATTTTCTTTAAAGATAAATTGATAAAAACCATCAAATATTAAAATCGAAAAACATATAAGTATTGAAATAAAAAGTTTGTTCAAAGTCTCAGGTAATTTGTTAAGGATGCAAACTATAGCTAAAGCTAAAAGTAAGAATCTAATATAAAAAATCGATTTTAATGTTGAGACTAGGGGATAATCTGATAATAATGAACTTAATATACATATGGCGTAAAAAAATAAAAAAAAAATAACGATATAATTTTTTAGATACTCATTGATTTCTTTTTTAAAATTATTCAATAAATATAAAATACATATTAGTACAACTGCTAAATCCGATAAAAAAGGACCTGTGATGAGCAAAAATGGCAAAGATATAAAAAGATATGACATCCATTTAATATGAAGTTCTGGATTATTTTTCATTTTTCAAAATTATAAAATTATTATATTTATTATAAAAATAATTAAGTCTGAGATAAATGGTCCAGTTATTAAGGCAATAGGTATAATGATTATTAAGTAAGATATAATATTTTCTAATAATTTTTTTTTAAGTATCATGCCTACTCTTAATTAATATTTTTAATAAAAATTCTTATATAATTATTATAGAAAATCATATCATTTTATTTTTTATCAATCTTATTAATAAGAAATATATGATAATATAGATAATTAAAAAATTTAAAGTTAAATTTGGAAACAAAACAGTACTTATATTTATAAATAATAGCATTACACAACATATTAAAGTAGTTAAGATATGACTTTTAGTTTTTAAAAAAATAATATGATGAAAATGATTATTATCACCAATAAATGGATTTTTATTATTCATAATTCTTTCAATAAAAACACGTAGCATATCTATGCCAGGCAATATTAGTAATAATAAAATTTGTTCAACATTAAAAGAAATACTATTTTGATATGTACTTAAAATAAAATAGGAAATTAAAAATGCACCTAAATAACTTCCAGAGTCACCTAAAAAAACTAAACCCCTGAAGTTAAAAAACAAAAAAATTATTAAAAATGATATATAAAATAATATAAGAATAATATCTAAATTAAGTGTTTTAATATCTAAATCAATTTCATGTTTATCTTTTAATATAAAAAATATTAAAAAAGATAATATAATTATTTGTATTGATCCACACAAACCATTTTTACCATCTGTCATGTTCAGACTATTAATCAAAAGAAGGCAGCATAATATTGTGAAAGGAATTGCAAAATTATTTAAGTTCAATACATAGCTATATGATGAAAATCTTAATTCATTGACAATTAAATTTTGGTTCTGTGTAAAAAATAATATTAAAATTACTGATAACAATAATAATTTTAAATTTGGGTTTATATTAAATTTATCATCAATTATTCCTAATGAGGTAATGAGAGATAGAGCAATTAATGTGCTCCAATCAAAAATATTTATTTCATATAATTTTAAAACAAAAAAAATTATAGAGAGTAAGGATAAAATTACTGGCCCTCCTAATGTTGGTGTTGGTAATGTATGAAGTTTTCTTGTCTTGTCAGGTCTATCGATCAAATTTAACTTATATCCAATTATCTTTGCTTTTGAAAATAGAGCTATTTCGATTAATGTTGTAAAAAATAATAAAACTATATAAATCATATTCAATAATGCACTGAAATAAAAAACATTATAGATTTTATAACATAAATTAAATATAACATTCATCAATATTATGAACATAAACAATAAAAGTATTTTAGTTACAGGTGGAACAGGATCATTCGGAAAAACATTCATAAAATATTTATTAAAATATTACAAACCTAAAAAAATTATTATCTTTTCAAGAGATGAGCTTAAACAATATGATATGAAGCAAGAATTTAGAGAGTATAAGTCTTTGAGATTTTTTATTGGAGATATAAGAGATGAAGCAAGATTAGACTTAGCTACAAAAGATGTTGATATAATTGTTCATGCCGCAGCACTTAAACAAGTTGATACTGCTGAATATAACCCTTTTGAATTTATCAAAACAAATATAATCGGTGCAGAAAATATTATCAATGTGGCTTTAAGAAATAAAATAAGCAAAGTTATAGCGTTATCAACAGATAAAGCTGTAGATCCAGTAAACTTATATGGTTCAACAAAATTAGCATCAGATAAATTATTTATAGCAGCAAATAATTTAGTGGGAAAAGATAAAATTAGTTTTTCCGTAGTAAGGTATGGAAATGTTATTTCTTCTAGAGGCTCAGTAGTCCCATTATTTAAAAAGATGATTGAAGAGAAAAAAAAATACTTAACAATCACCCACAAAGATATGACTAGATTCTTTATAACATTAGAAGAAAGTGTTAAGTTCGTAATCAATTCACTTAACAATATGATTGGGGGTGAGGTATTTATTCCAAAATTATATTCATGTAGGATTATTGATTTAGCAAATATTATTAAATTGAAAAATCAAAAATTAAAATATATTGGAATAAGACCAGGTGAGAAGCTTCACGAAGTTCTTATATCAGACTCTAGCATGTCAGATATAATCGAGTTTAAAGATTATTACGTATTGGCACCTAGTATAATATTTTATAAAAAAAAAAATAATTATTAAACACGTAAAAAAAAAAATGGAAAAAAATTAAAGATAAATTTAAATTTTATTACCGAAATAATCATATAAAAATATAATTC
>Ga0129324_10000127_pt1 | contig 51850 bp, 48 predicted proteins | sample CPBDNA_7_FD_96879 | JGI IMG/M metagenome (GOLD analysis project Ga0129324, IMG submission 96879) | Freshwater to marine salinity gradient microbial communities from Chesapeake Bay, USA - CPBay_Spr_15_0.2_DNA | ecosystem: Environmental > Aquatic > Marine > Coastal | place: USA: Chesapeake Bay... | reverse complement strand
GTGGAGCAGGCTTGCTCGCCGGTCTGTTATAGACCGGGGCTGACGGACCGGCAAGAAGATTTACGTTTACCTGAAGTCCGAAGACGGAACCGTCCGATCGAACCGGCTCATCATTGCCACCGGTTAGGTGAGGGCGATGACAGCAGACAAGCGCGTTCCCGAAGCGTCAGTGGTCAAGTTCCACACGGCAACGTGATCGCGCCAGCGAGAGCCAAGCCCCGGTGTCGACGTGCTCGATAAGCCCACCCCGTCATCGGTGACCTGTATCTCGACGCCGAGATTGGTCACCTTTACGTTCACTGAAATATGGCGTGCTCGGCCATGACGAACCGAATTTGCGATGGCTTCCTCGACCAAACGGAGCACCGTCGTCGCGACACTCGATGGCAGCGGATCGTCACGCACTATCGATACATCGGCGATGCCCTCCCATCTTTGCGCCATTGCGCTCAGTGAGTCGACGTCCACCAAGGGGGTCTCGCCTTCTTGTGTTAAGTCGCGTGCTGCTTGGAGTGCCCGCTGCGTTGACGCTGTGTCGCCTGTCCTTGCGGCATGCTCTAGTTGGAGCGCCGTCGCTGTCCATCGCGACTGCACGGTGGAGTGTAAATGGCTGGCAACCTCGACCCGCTCATTTTCAAGTTGTTCCACGCGTTCACCTAGATCGACCAGGGTTGCTTTGCTGCTGCGCAGTGACACTGCAGCAGCCTGCAGGCTGACGATGATGATGAGGTTGGCGATGGATAAACCCATGATCCCGGTCAGGTCGGAGAGAGAAAAGAATACAGATGCTGCCGCACCGGTCGCTAACGTCGCGGCGAAGATCGTCGCCAATTGCACCGTCAAACCTGGCCGGCGCTGGTGGAGAAATCGCCCCGCGATCAGTGTGCTGGTGAAGCAGATATTTATGCTCACACCTGACAGCAGAGCAAACCAGGCACCGAATCCTTGAGCGATAATCCAGACATACAGCACAAGACTGGAGCCGGCAATTGCGGCAATCGGGAGCGGTTCGTGCAGCATCGCCGTCACGAAGCGATGTTGTGCTTGCCTATTTGACAGACCAAACCAAAGCCGATGACTCACCGGACGCAGCCGCTTTTGGATGTCGTCGTGCAATTTGGTGGCAACGCGCAGGAGCTCACTTGCAGAATTTCCCATACGTGCGAGTCGGTCGTTCCACACCTTCGTGAATGCAGATGCCTCGGCGCGAGCGATGTTGACGCGATGAAGCAAAAAGGTCAGCGACTGTCGGTAATTGAACGAAGCCTGCGCGCCGGCACCGATCACGATCATCCACAGCGTGAATGTGCCGGTGGCAGCGATGACTCGCGCATCGGGAGCGAGCGGATCGGAAAGTCCGAGTGGTTCTGATAGCAGGGCAATCACCGTCGCGCGCGCTCCAGCAGCCAGAACCACCACGAGTGCGGTTGTCAGACTCCGGTGCTGCGCCCCAAGGGCAACGCCAATGCGTACCACGATGATGAGCACGACTTGGGCGGCCAAGCCCAGCCCCAACCACGTCACACGCCCTTCGAATGAACTGCGTTCATCACTGACCAAGGCTGCACCTAAACCGATTGGCACCAACATCAGCATCGCTGGCCATGCCAGCGTGCGTGGGCCTAAGAGTGCGTACCTCACCGTGGGGGTTGCCCGGTGAGTTGGTAGTAGATAGCGGTCAACCGGACTCGCTGATTGTGAGAAGCGGCCCGGGGCAGGTCGAAGTGTTCACATAGTCGAGTGATGATGCCTTCAACCGCTTTGTCAGTCACACCGCGACGCCGAGCAATCTCTGCGGTTGACAGTCCCTCGGCAACACCACGCAGGATCTCCAACTGAGGTTCGGTCAAGGACAGGAATTCATGGCGTTGCACGCCTAAAGGGCTATTTGCGGCATCGTGTATTGCTGATACGACCTCGTTAACGTTGTTGACGTCCCTTTTGCGTAGATACCGAATGCCGCGGGGGAGGACAGGAAGTCCGGCGTCGATTAGACGCGGATCCTCGTATGAGGTGAGCAAAACCAGAGCGATGGACGGATCACGTTCGCGAAGTGCGATCGCAACGTCAACTCCGCTGGGCCCGCGACCTAGATCTAGGTCAATCACTGCCACTGCGGGAAGATGGTTCATGTTTAAGGCCTCGCGTGCAGTGCCAACGGCAGCAACCACGTGTATGCCGTGGCCTCGCAGGGCGGCGGCGAGTGTGGACCGGGTGAAACCATCGTCTTCGACGAGCAGCACGTCGAGAGCGTTGGGGGCGTCGTGCCGCTCAGGCATACGCAGAGACTAGTGGTCATTTCCCACGACTTGCGTTCTACTGTTCACCCATGAGCCGATCGAGCGAAGAGATCGCCGATTCGAGGTGGCCGAGTTCTGTGACGGCGTTGGCATGTTGGGTCAAAACCGCCCGCGAACCGCTCGGCACCAAGATGCGTTGAAATCCCAGCCGCAGCGCTTCGTTGACGCGTGACTGCAAGTGCGGCACTCGTCGAATATCACCAGACAAGGCGACCTCGCCAATAGCAATCACATTGGCAGGCATAGCGGTATCTCGAGCAGCTGAGGAGATGGCAAGGCAGATCGCTAGATCAGCCGCTGGGTCTGCGATTCGCGCGCCACCGACAGTGGCTACGAAGAGGTCATTTGCTCCGATCTTGTTGGCACTCAATCGATCTGTGACGGCAGCGAGTGTTGTCACGCGTGTGGTGTCGAGTCCCGTAACGGTGCGGCGACCGTAGGTTGAGGGTGCGACAAGAGCTTGAATTTCGGCGCTGATTGGGCGACGCCCTTCGACAGTGACCGTGACACAGGTTCCTGGCACGGGGTTATCGCGGTGGCCTCGAAAGAGTTCAGAAGGGTCAACGACCTCCGCTAAACCGCTCTCTGTTTGTTCGTATGCCACCACCTCATCGGCAGGTCCGTAGCGGTTCTTGGTGGCTCGCAGTAGCCGTAACGAAGTAGTGCGATCTCCTTCAAAGGTCAGCAGGGTATCGACGAGGTGCTCGAGGGCTCTGGGTCCGGCAATTGTGTTTTCGCGGGTGGACTGACCAACCAGCAGCATCGGAATGCCCTGTGCCTTAGCTGCGCGAGTGAGGGCCTGGGTGATCTCGAGCACTTGAGCGACGCCGCCCGGGCGACCATCAACGTCACTGGAGGCCATGGTCTGCACCGAGTCGATCACCACAATGGACGGTTTATGAGCCTGAATGTGACCGAGGGCGACGGCCACGTTGGTTTCATCAGCAACGAGTAATTGGTCACTCATTGCACCGATGCGCGTGGCACGGATGCCGATCTGCTCAGCTGACTCCTCGCCACTGATGTATAGAGCCGGAGCTGACTGGCCGGTGGCCATGGCATGGGCGACGGCGAGCACCAATGTGGACTTACCCACGCCGGGTTCACCGGCAATCAAGACGACCTGTCCGGCCACGAGCCCGCCGCCCAGCGCACGGTCGAATTCACCGAGCCCGGTGACGATTCGTCGAGAGGGGCCCGACTTCACCTGCCCGATCGGTTGGGCCGGGCGCACGGGTGCTGATCGAGCGGATTTGACTCCAGGAGTGGTGCCCGGGCGAGCAGTTTCCTCGATGGTTGCGAATTCTTTGCACTTGGGGCAGCGCCCGACCCAGCGAAGGCTGGTGGCACCACATGCAGAGCATGCGTAGGTAACGGAGGGTTTGGCCACGGTGGGCAGCGTACGGGCTTGCTCAGACGTCAGGTTGCGGGTCAGCGGGATGGATAGCCAGCAGGCGGCGTGCCCGGGGCTCGCGCACCTGATCAAGCAGCCGCACGCGCTCATGGCAGTGTTCGGCCAACACCTCGTAGCCGGCCTTGCCCATCAGGGCTACGAGTTCGTCCCGGTGGGTGAGATAAACCGGTTCGCTCGCGGTGTGTGCCTCGGTGTTGCCGCTGCAGTACCAATCCAGGTCGTGGCCACCGGCTCCCCAGGCGCGACGGTCGTATTCGGTAATGATCACGATGTCACGTTCGGTGCCGTCGGGTAACTGCTCGGTTTCGAAGGCGCGGCGCATGGGCACCTGCCAGCACACCTCGGGCTTAGTCTCCACGAAGGAAACACCCTCGCGTTCGGCTAGATGGTGCAGCGCACAGCCAAAGCCACCGGGAAAGTCGGGGGAGTTATGAAAGATGCAGGCACCACCGACGATCCGTGTCTTGCGTTCACCCTTGTCGGGGCCCTTGCCTACGGTCTCAGCGAAGCCATCGCGGTGGCCTGTTTTGTAGTGCTCCCAGTCGGCCTTGTTTAGTTTCTTGACCCATTTCTTGACGCGTTTCTCGTCTGCGGCGTCGGAGAAATGCGCACCGAGGGAGCAGCATCCTGCCAACGGTGCCGTGGCGTCGATGCCTTGGCAACCGCGGCCAAAAATGCACGAGTATCGCGAGGTCAGCCAGGTCAGGTCGCATCGAAAGCGTTGATTGGGCGTGTCCGGGTCATCAAACTCGACCCACGCGCGGGGAAAATCTAGGGAAACTTCGACCACCACGTAAGCCTAGGGGCCCCGGGACCGGGTAGCGTCAGCGACGTGCGACTGGGAGTGCTCGATGTGGGATCCAACACGGTCCATTTATTGGTCGTGGATGCGCACTACGGTGCCGCGCCGATTCCGGCGTCGAAGTCAAAGATGTCCTTGCGTTTGGCTGAGCACCTAGACGCCCAGGGCCGCATCGCTGACGCTGCGGTGGATGACCTGGTCGATTTCGTTCTTCGTTCGTTGGCGGCGGCTGAAGACTTAGGCGTCACAGAGATGATCTCGTTCGCCACGTCCGCAATTCGCGATGCCCCTAACGGTGATGCCGTGTTGCAGGCAGTGCGAGACCGCACCGGGGTCACCTTGGATCTGCTTGCCGGAGAGGATGAAGCACGCCTCACCTACCTGGCCGTGCGGCGCTGGTGGGGTTGGTCGGCGGGTCGCATCCTGATGGTCGATATCGGCGGTGGGTCGTTGGAGATTGCGGTTGGCACGGATGAAGAACCCGATGTTGCGATGTCACTCCCGCTGGGAGCCGGTCGCCTAACCCGACGTTTTGCGCACGAGGATCCACCGACCCCGGACTCCGTGCGTGAACTACGCCGGCACGCGCGCACGGCGATCGCTGAGGTCGCCGGTCGGGTAACCAGGGTGGGCGAACCTCGGCTGAGCGTGGCAACCAGCAAGACGATGCGGCAGTTGGCGCGCATTGCTGGAGCGGCCAGTTCCAGCGAGGGTTTGCACGTGCGCCGGGTGCTCAGGCGTAGTGATTTGCGGGTGTGGGTGCCCAAGCTTGCGTCAATGACCGCCGAGGAGCGTTCTTCCTTGCCAGGTGTATCAGCTTCGCGGGCGCCGCAGTTGGTGGCGGGCGCTGTTGTTGCTGAAGCTGCGATGGACATCCTTGACATCGACAGCCTCGATATCGGGCCGTGGGCTCTGCGTGAGGGAGTGATTTTGCGTCGGTTGGACGGACTCACCCGATGACAGTCACATCGTTGGAGACCGGTCTCACCGACGCGCAGGTTGCCGAACGCGTAGAACGCGGCCAGTTCAATGACGCTCCCTCAGCGCACTCTCGAAGTTTCGCGAGCATTGTCAGGTCCAACACGTTCACCTATTTCAATGGCCTGATCGGTGGCTTTTGGATCGTCATGTTGATTGTGGCGCCGATCCAGGACTCACTGTTTGGGTTCGTGATCGTGGCGAACACGCTGATTGGCATCACTCAGGAGTACCGCGCCAGTCGAACTCTGGCCAAGCTCTCTGTCATTGGTGAGTCAAAGGTCACCGTTCGGCGCAACGGCACCGACATGGCGGTCAGCCCGCGAGACGTGGTGTTGGACGACGTGGTGGTTTTGCAGCCGGGTGATCAGTTGGTGGTTGACGGTGAAGTGTTATCCAGTGATGGTCTGGAAATCGATGAGAGTCTGCTGACGGGCGAGGCTGATCCGGTCGATAAAGACGTCGACGACATCGCCATGTCCGGCTCGTTTGTCGTGGCTGGGTCGGGCCGGTATCTCGCAACTCGTGTGGGCAAAGACTCCTTCGCTGCTGGACTCACCACCCAGGCCCGCGTGTTTTCGCTCACTCGGTCTGAACTGCGTGACGCCATCAACACGTTCATCAGGCTCGCGTCCTACTTGATTATTCCCGTAGGGGCGCTCTTGTTGTGGTCGCAGCTGATCGCCGACCAGTCGGTTGACGATGCTATTCGCGGCACCATCGGTGGCGTCGTGACGATGGTGCCCGAGGGTCTGGTGCTGCTGACCAGCATTGCCATGGCTGTTTCGGTGATTCGACTTGCGCAACGCAATGTTCTAGTGCAGGAGTTGCCCGCTGTAGAGGTGCTGGCGCGGGTGGACACCATGTGCGTCGACAAGACCGGCACGCTCACTGAGCCGGGGATGACGGTGCAGCAGGTAATCATGTTGGGGGAGAATGACAATATCGGTGCCGTACTCGGCGCTGTTGGCGCGGCGGAGAGTGCGCCGAATCCCACGCTGGCAGCCGTTTCGGCGGCCTATCCACCACCGGAGAATTGGCGGACCACCGGTACCGTGCCGTTCTCTAGCGCCCGCAAGTGGTCGGCGGCAAGTTTCGCTGATCGGGGCACATTCGTGCTGGGGGCTCCCGAGGTCCTGATTTCCGATGGTAACGATCCAGTGCTTGCTCAGTCAGGCCGATGGGCGGCTCAAGGTGCTCGGGTGCTGCTACTCGGTCAAAGCGAAGCCGGACATGAGCCGAATTCAGTGGACGGTGTCGGCCCGGTGCGCCCTCTTGCCCTCGTGGTTATCAATCAGGAATTGCGCCCTGATGCGGCGGACACCGTTGCCTACTTCCTGGACCAACAGGTAACGGTCAAGGTGATCTCGGGTGATAACCCAGCCACTGTCAGCGCTATCGCGATTCAAGCCGGCATTCCCAGCGCCGACAACCCGGTTGATGCGAGAGATCTCAGCGAGGACCCGGCCGAACTTGCCGAACCAGTCGACACGCACGGGGTGTTCGGGCGCGTCACCCCCACGCAGAAACAGGCGATGGTTGACGCGCTGCATCTGCGTGATCGAACCGTTGCGATGACCGGAGACGGAGTCAATGATGTGTTGGCTCTCAAGAGTGCGGATCTGGGCATTGCGATGGGGTCTGGTTCGGCAGCCACTCGAGCCGTGGCGCAGATTGTGCTGGTGGGTAATAAGTTTTCCGTGATGCCGAGCGTTGTGGCTGAAGGCCGTCGAGTGTTGGGCAACATCGAGCGTGTCTCAGATGTGTTCTTAACGAAAACCTTTTACGCATCTGTGACGTCTCTGGTGGTCGGACTGAGTGCGGTTGTCGCAGCGATCTTCGCCACCGAGACACTCGAATTTCCCTTTCTTCCGCGACATTTCACGTTGATCAGTGCGCTCACGATCGGCATTCCAGGATTCTTTCTTGCTCTGATGCCCAACACTGAGCGGTTCCGTCCTGGATTCCTCAAGCGTGTTTTGCTGTTCACTGTGCCTGCCGGGATTGTGGCTTCGGCGACCGCCCTGGCGAGTTACGGATGGGAGATGAGTCTGGGTTCAGGCGTAGAAGGTGCACGATCTGCTGCAACGATCACGTTGTTCTGTGTGACGGCAGCGGTCTTGGCTCAATCGGCTCGACCACTCAATCCATTGCGTTGGGGCATCGTGCTGTCGATGGTGCTGCTGTTTGTCATCGTTCTAGCAGTTCCATTTTTCGCGCATTTTTTTGCTCTTACCATTCCAGTCGGTAGTCAGATGCTGGCCGCCCTTGTCTTTGGTGGCATTGGTGTTGTCCTCGTGTGGATAGCCACCGTCGTCACTGATAGGTGGCGTCGACCGTGACCATTCCGGTGGCATTGTCAACCTCATCGGTTTACCCGGAGTCCACTGCGGCCGCTTTTGAAATGGCCGCATCGTTGGGCTATGACGGCATTGAAGTCATGGTCATGACCGATTCGGCAAGCCAGGATCCCGTCGCCCTCGGCCGCCTCAGTGAGCACTACGGCGTGCCGATCCTCGCCCTCCACGCCCCGTGCCTGTTGGTGACGCAGCGGGTCTGGGGCACTGACTCGTGGGGCAAGCTCATTCGCGCACGCGAGGTTGCTGAAACCCTTGGAGCGCAGACGGTGGTCGTGCATCCGCCTTTTCGCTGGCAGCGCGATTACGCCCGGGACTTCGTGTCGGGCCTGGCTCGTTTGCAGTCGGAGACCGATGTTCATTTTGCCGTTGAAAATATGTATCCGTGGCGTGCTCGGTCCCGGGAAGTCGCGGCCTACGCCCCCGGGTGGGATGTTCGCGACGAGGACTACGCGCACACCGTCGTAGATCTTTCGCATACGTCGGTGTCGGGTACCGACGCGATGCAAATGGTGCGTGACCTGTCCTCACGTTTGAGTCACCTGCATCTCGCTGATGGGAATGGGTCGAATCGCGATGAGCATCTGATTCCCGGTCATGGTCAGCAACCTTGCGCCGAGGTGTTGCAGCATCTGACGGCATCTGGCTTCGCCGGCACGGTCGTTGTTGAAGTGTCTACTCGAAAGGCAGGCGACCGGGCTGCCCGAGAGGCAGACCTGGCCGAAGCCTTGGCGTTCGCTCGCCAACATCTAGTCAATCCCAACCAGTGACTGTGCTGCGGTTAGGGTAAAGCGCATGGCCGCTGATGATGCCCGTGCGGCGCTCGTGTCGGCCGCTCGAGGACTCTTTGCCTCCCGTGGATATGCCCGCACCACCCTCAAGGGAGTTGCCGCCGCTGCAGGCATCGCGCCTGAAGTGGCGCGCCGTTACTACGACAACAAGGGTGATCTATTCGCCGCAGCGATGCGGTTGCCCACGGACCCGTCAACGGCGGTGCCAACGCTGCTGGCACCCGGGCTCGAGGGGTTAGGAGACCGCCTCGTGCGGTTCACGCTGGAAACCCTCGCCGACCCCGAGGTTCGTGAAGACATCCTGGGCATGGTGAAGGCAGGAGGCAACGCCTACTCGGCAACTCGCACATTTCAGGAATTCATTGAGTCCGGTGTAGTTGATCGTGTCGTGTCTGCGGTTGGAGTGCCTGATGCACGGATGCGCGGAGCATTGATCAGTTCTTACTTGTTAGGAGTTGCCACAACTCGATATGTGCTCAAGCTTGAACCGTTAGCGTCCGCATCTGATGAGCACGTCGTACGCATGGTTGGCCCCACACTTCAGGCTTTGATTGATCCGCGCGTGCCTTTGGCTGCGGACGAATCCGGGGATAATGCAGTTCGTAGGAAGGGAGACGCGCAGTCATGATCGCCGTTTTGGGTGCAGGCGTAATGGGTGAAACCTTCATCGCCGGTTTGCTCGCGACTGATCTTACAAAGCGAGATCTCGTTATTTCCGAAAAGTTTGCCGCTCGCGCTGCTGAGATTAGCGCCAAGTACGGGGTCGCTGTTGTTGATGCAGCCGATGCGGTGAGTCGTTCAGACATCGTGCTCATTGTCGTAAAACCAAACGACGTACCTGAGCTGCTGCAACGGATTGCGCCGTCACTTCGGCCGGGCACGATTGTGGTATCACTGGCTGCTGGTGTGTCGATTGCAGCCTTGTCGACCGCGCTCGGGTCACAGGTCATCTGTATGCGGGCAATGCCGAACACACCTGCGCTAGTCGGTGCCGGAATGACGGTCTTGTCCGTTGATGAGCGAACCTCTGATGCCGACCGAGATCGAATTATGCTGTTGCTGTCGAGTGTGGGTGAGGTGGCCTGTCTGCCAGAAAGCAGTCAGGACGCGGTAACAGCGATCTCGGGAAGCGGACCTGCCTATGTGTTCGCTTTCATGGAAGCGATGGAACGCGCTGGTGTGATGATGGGTCTTCCCAATGACATCGCTCGCACCCTGGTCACCCAGACCGTTTACGGTGCGGCGACTTTGGCATTGGAGTCGGGAACGGACCCGAGCGAATTGCGCAGACGGGTGACGTCCCCGGGTGGGACCACCCAAGCCGCGTTGACTGCGCTGGCTGATGGTGGCTTCGACGCGCTCGTGCAGACGGCCACCCAAGCCGCCCGAGACCGCAGTCGCGAACTCGGGTCCGCGCCGCGCGGATGATGATCCATGGGTAAACCTGTATCCGTCATTTGGGACGAAGCCTTGAAGTCATATGACTTCGGTCCTGGGCATCCGCTCGCTCCGATACGCGTACAACTTGCGATGCGCATGATCGTTGATTTCGGGCTGCTCGCCCATGATGACGTCTCGGTTATCAGCCCCGTTCAACCCGCTGCACTTTCGGACATCCTTCGCGTCCACGAGGCTGAATACGTCGCCGCGGTGCAGAGGGCGTCAGCCGACGCAACCTGTGTGGACCTTGCCCGGGGTCTAGGCACGCCCGATGATCCGGTCTTCGCCGGCATGCACGACGCATCGTTGCTCGTTGCCGGCGCGACGTTGACTGCGGCCCGTGAGGTGCACAGCGGTAACGCGCTGCACGCGGTCAATATCGCCGGTGGACTTCACCATGCATTCCCCGGATCGGCCTCTGGGTTTTGTATCTACAACGACATTGGCGTTGCCATCGCATGGCTATTGGAGCAAGGAGTGCAGCGCATCGCATACATCGATGTAGATGTACATCACGGAGATGGTGTGCAGGACATTTTCTATGATGACCCTCGCGTCCTCACCGTGTCGATTCACGAAGACCCGCGATCGCTTTTCCCAGGAACCGGCCTGCCCACAGAAACCGGTGGACCACAGGCTCCTGGCAGCGCGGTCAACATTGCGCTGCCAGCCGGCACCGGAGACCAGGGCTGGCTGCGCGCCTTTCATGCGGTGGTGCCTGAGATTCTCGAGCAATTCCGACCTGAGGTGATCGTGAGCCAGCACGGCTGCGATAGCCACTTTGATGACCCCTTGGCGCACCTAACGCTGTCGATTGATGGGCAACGAGCGAGCTATGAGGCAATTCACCGTTGGGCGCACCGGTTCTGTGCAGGTCGTTGGATTGCGGTAGGCGGGGGAGGGTATGAGTGGGTGGATGTCGTGCCGCGCGCGTGGACGCACCTGGTGGCCGAGGCGACGGGCCGACGGATTGATCCACAAACGGCTGTGCCAGAAGCCTTTGGCGCTTTCGTGAAGGAGACACTGGGGCGCCCCGGGCCCGGTCACATGACCGATGGTCGTGAGCCCTGGGCCAAGCCCTTTGATTCCGGGTTCGATCCGCGCGACCCTCTGGATGCTGCGGTTTTGGCCACACGCGAGGCCGTTTTCCCGGCCTTCGGATTGGTAGCAGACCCCGATCTGTGGTTTTAGTTCTCCCGTTGAACAGGCGGATTCGGGGATTGCCCATACCCGCGGGTGTTTGAGCCGCTACCCTCACACAGTCATAGGCAATAGCCACGCCGCACAGACCCTGCGAAAGCAGCCTCACGGCGTGTGCAGTCAAGGAGAGTGATGCATGACCGGGCCCGGTGAGACCAGCCCCCGAGACGGCGCAGTAGTGCCGGGCCCGATGGCGGACGTAACCTTTTTGACCGTTGCGGAGGTTGCCTCGGCACTGCGTGTGTCGAAGATGACCGTGTACCGCCTGGTGCATTCAGGTGAGTTGCCTGCGGCACGAGTCGGCCGGTCATTTCGGGTACCTCAACAGGCCGTGCAGGAGTACCTGCGGTCATCGTTTTTCGAGGCAGGTTAGGCCCGGTCGCTGGGGGGAGGGCATCCCGATGCAGGGATTGTGCTCTCGTTGAAGTAGGGTCAACCGATCCTTAGCAGGAGCCTAGGTCAACCGGTCGGGCTCAACGTTTTCGCCAGTGAATGAGGTCGTCGATGGGCTCCGTGGTCAAGAAGCGCCGCAAGCGCATGGCCAAGAAGAAGCACCGCAAGTTGCTCAAGCGCACCCGAGTGCAGCGTCGCAACAAGAAGTAGGCCCCTCACGGCAATCTGAGCCGTAACTCAGACCAACCTGACTTACCCGGGTAACCTGGGGTTCATGGGTCGAACGGTGCTAGTAACCGGAGCCGCCCGCCATCTAGGCGGACGGATGGCTCGTGTTCTCAGTAGTGAGACGACTTTCGATCGCGTCATCGGCGTCGACGTGGTGCCGCCCCGCCAGGATCTAGGGGGCGCGGAGTTCATTCGGGCCGATATCCGAAACCCCGTTATCGCCAAGATCATCAATGCGGCTGACGTTGACACGGTTGTGCACATGGGAGTCATCGCGACTCCGATGCAGGCCGGTGGACGCGCAACAATGAAAGACATCAACGTGATCGGCACGATGCAGTTGCTCGCCGCCTGCCAGAAGTCGACGTCGGTGCGGCGGCTGATCGTCAAGTCCACGGCGTCGGTCTATGGATCGGGGCCCCGCGATCCGGCCATGTTTACCGAAGACACTGCGCCTCAGCATCCGCCGACCTCGGGATGGGCCAAGGATTCCGTTGAAGTGGAGGGCTATGTCCGTGGGTTCGCGCGACGTTGCCCTGACGTGGCCGTATCGATCCTGAGATTTGCGAACATTATTGGGCCGGACATCGATACGCCCATGACGTCATATTTCTCACTGCCGGTGATTCCCACAGTTCTCGGCTACGACGCGCGACTGCAGTTTGTGCACGAAGATGATCAACTTGAGATCACCCGGATTGTGGCGATAGCGGATGATCCGGTGACCGGTGTTTACAACATTGCGGGGCCCGGAGTCTTATCGCTTTCTCAGGCAGTGCGCCGATTAGGGCGTCCCAGCGTGGCATTGCCCCGCACGCTCTTGGGTGCTGCCGGTCGCAGCCTGGGCTCAACGGGATTGGCCGATTTCTCAACTGAGCAGGTTCGTTTTCTGACCTACGGGCGCGCGATTGACACCTCGCGTGTGGAGCAGGAATTGGGGTTTGCTGCTTCGTGGACCACCGCAGATGCCTTTGCTGACTTTGCGCGCGGTCACAACGTGACCCCCTTGATTGCCCCGGAAGTCTTGGTCGAGGCCCAGCAGCGTCTGTCCGCAGCTCTCGGCGGGGCCGGTCGCGTGATTCCATCAGGGCTTCGGGTGGCTAGCCATGCCTGATGCTCGCATCCTCGCCTTCGATTCCGATCCGCAGCGCCGTGGCTCAGCACCCCTGGGTTCCCAGACGACTAAGCGGCAAGCCCAGGCCGCTGATGAACATGAGGAGTCCCTCGATCGAGAAGGGGTCCTGCAAGCACTCGAGCAGGCGGGCGACTTTCTGCGTCGCCGGTTGACCGGCGAGTATGAGGTCGATGAGTTTGGGTTTGACCCCGAACTGCTTGACCGTGTGTTGATGGCCCCAATGCGCCCGTTGTATCGCAACTGGTTTCGGGTGGAGGCGGTTGGCCTGGAGAATGTGCCGGACACGGGAGCGGCTCTTGTTGTAGCCAACCACTCGGGCACCATTCCTCTTGACGCCATCATGACCCAGTTGGCTCTGCTTGATGATCATCCGGCCCACCGGCATCTGCGGATGCTCGGTGCTGATTTGGTTTTTCGTATGCCGGTTGTCAGCGAGATCGCGCGTAAGGCCGGTCACACGCTCGCGTGTACGCCTGACGCCGAGCGACTGCTTTCTGATGGCGAACTAGTGGGGGTGTGGCCGGAGGGATTCAAAGGAATCGGAAAGCCGTATTCCGAACGCTATAAATTGCAGCGCTTTGGTCGCGGCGGATTTGTGGCCGCTGCCGTGCGCACCGGCACACCGATCATTCCCACGGCGATCATTGGTGCTGAAGAGTCGTATCCGAAAATCGGCAACGTACCTATCTTGGCGCGGGTGTTGGGGCTGCCCTACTTCCCGGTGACGCCTACGTTTCCGTGGCTTGGTCCGCTCGGCTTCGTTCCTCTACCGAGTAAATGGACGATTGCCTTCGATGAGCCGATTCCCACGGCCGATCTCGGTGCTGGGGCCGCTGATGACCCAATGTTGATTCTGGAAATGACCGATCGCGTGCGCGAGACGATCCAGCAGACGCTCTACCGATTACTCGTTGATCGACCATCAGTTTTTGGCTAGGCAGCGGCAACCGTTTCTTACCTTGTCCCTACCTTGGGCCATCTGAGCGCGGGAGGAACTAGCGCCGGGAGAGCCGGCCGGCGGCATAGCCGAGTGAAATCCCCGCCGCGATGCCCGCACCGGCGGCAAATCCTGGCGCGGCCTTGCGTACATGTGCTCGTCGCCTGAAATCACGGATCGGCCAATCATTGGCTCGGGCGTGGTTGCGCAGCGTGCCATCGGGGTTGATGGCAAAAGGGTGCCCAACGCTGCTCAACATGGGAATGTCGTTGGCAGAGTCTGAGTAGGCCGAACAACGCGACAGATCAAGGTCCTCGCGTTCGGCAAGCGCGCGGATCGCTTCGGCTTTGGCAACGCCGTGCAAGGGCGATCCGACCAGGTGCCCGGTATAGATGCCGTCGACGACCTCAGACACGGTGCCTAGTGCTCCGGTCAAGCCCAGGTGAGACGAAATTATGGTGGCAAGCTCGACCGGGGTGGCGGTGACCAACCACACTCGTTGCCCGGCATCAAGATGACCTTGGGCCAGGGCGAGAGTGCCCGGGATCAACTTGTCGACGATTGAATCGGTAAACACCTCCTGACCAAGATCGATCAGTTCGTGAACCGAGCGTCCCTGCACGAATGACAGTGCGGCCTCTGTCGCTGAGGCCATGTCCTCGGGGTCCTCCGAACCACTGAGCACAAACTTCAATTGCTTCGCGGCGAACCCGACCAGTTCGCTGCTGGAGAAAAACCTGCGGCGAGCCAGCCCGGCCGCGAAATGAAAGATGCTTGCGCCTTTCATCAAGGTGTTGTCGACATCGAAAAATGCAGCACCCGTCGGATCGGATTTACCACGCATGGTCTGCGCGAGAACATCGGTCGCCGCTGCGGCGGCCTCGCCGGCGGTGCGGTAGGCCCCGAGCATGCCCGGGGCTGCGCCTCCTGCATCAATCGTGTGGGGATCGGAGGCCTGGCTGTTGATCACCTGACCAGCGTATGTGACGGACAGCGAGCCGCGGGTGCCAGACTTGGCCCATGAACGATGAGGTCCCTGGCCAGCCGCGCGTGGTGCTAGTGACCTCCCCCGGGTGCCACCTGTGCGATGACGCTCGGGAGATCGTTGCTCGTGTGTGCCAGGCGGTTGATGTGGGTTGGCGTGAGGAGTCAATCCGCGGAAACCCCCGGTTAGCTGATCGGTACAGCGACCTGGTGCCGGTCGTGCTGGTGGACGGGTCTGAGCATGCAGCATGGCGGGTTGACGAGGGCGGGTTGAGGTCAGCGTTGTTGGTGCGCGGTGACGATTAAGTCCGCGTAGATGCGAGCATCCGTCCGATAAACGAACGATTCCGTCCGTTCAATTTTGTCTATTTGGCTACATATGTCTACTCTGTCCACCGGTCCACCTGGATTTTTTGTGACCAACGTCCATCGCTTGTTCCCGTCCTGTTACCTCCCGTTGTCGAGGAGACCCGAAACCTGTGAGTGCAGCGCGCACCAAGAAAAAAGTTGGCCAACTCGCCCTTGTGGCGGCCGGGCCGGGAGATCCGGAGTTATTGACACTGCGTGCGGTGTCCTTGCTCAATGCTGCCGACACGGTTGTGGTTGATGCTGACGCGGTAGACGTCATCGGCGATCACGTGTCATCCGAGGCGACCGTCACGGTTGCGGTGGACGGTGACGGGGTTCCCCTCGATCCGGCCCGGCGAGCCAAACTCGCGGTTGACGCATTCCGCCAGGGGCATCGGGTCGTGCGGTTGATGGCGGGCGATCCATTTCTTGATGGTGCCGCGGCCCTTGAGTCTGCTGCCCTGCGCAAGGCTCGCGTGCCTTTCGAGGTCGCACCTGGCGTCAGCACCCTGACCGGAACAGCCGCCTACGCCGGCTTCGGTCTCGTTGATCGCGCAACGTCTCAGGTGCACGTTTTGACTGCGATGCACGACAAGGTGGATTGGTCAGCACTCGCGCAAGATGGCGTCACGGTTGCCTTCTTGGATGGTGCGGATGAGGCTGCCGATATCGCGGCGCGATTGCTTGATGCCGGACGCAAACCATCGACCCCCATTGTGATCACCCGCGGTGGAACGACCGTAGAACAGCGATCAATTGCATCCACGCTCGCCGACCTGCCGGCGGCAATTAAAGCAGCCAAGCAAGCCGGGCCCGGCATGGTTGTTGTCGGAGACGTTGTCTCCCAACGTGATCGAATGTCCTGGTTTGAAACCAAGCCACTGTTTGGCTGGCAGGTATTGGTGCCTCGCACTCAGGAGCGCTCCGATGACCTGCTGGAGCGGCTCATCCGTTCGGGCGCAATTCCCAGTGAGGTTCCGACGATTTCAGTCGAGCCACCACGCACACCTCAGCAAATGGAACGTGCCGTTCACGGCTTGGTATCCGGTCGATACGAATGGATCGGATTCACCAGTGTCAATGCCGTGCGCGCTGTTCGCGAGAAGCTCCAGGAGTACGGACTCGATGCGCGCTCATTCGCCGGCCTCAAGGTGGCAGCCGTTGGCCCCGACACCATCCAGGCGCTGATCACCTTTGGCGTTCGTCCCGATCTGGTGCCGACCGGAGATGACACCACGGCCGCGCTTTTGGATGTCTGGCCTCCCTATGACGATCTGATGGATCCGATCAACCGAGTGTTCCTGCCGCGTGCGGATATTGCGACGGAGAACCTGGCGGCCGGACTCGTCGAGTTGGGCTGGGAAATCGAAGACGTGACCGCCTACCGAACCGTGCGAGCTGCACCCCCGCCCGCACCGACTCGCGAGGCGATCAAGACCGGTGGTTTTGACGCGGTGCTCTTCACCTCGAGCAGCACCGTTCGTAATCTCGTCGGAATTGCCGGAAAACCGCACACGACGACCGTTGTGGCGTGTATCGGCCCGGCTACCGCCGCGGCTGCTCAAGAACACGGTTTGCGCGTCGATGTGTTGGCCCCGGAGGCCACCTATGAGTCGCTGGCCGAGGCGCTGGCAGATCACGGTGAAACTCTGCGTCAGGCATCGATCGAAAAGGGTGAAGGCACCTGGCGGCCAAGTCGCAAGCGTGCTGCCGCTCGTCGTCGAACGACCTGACGCATTCGGGCGCGAGGCATTAGCGCAACGTAGAGTGTCACGGTGAGCGCATTTACAACGGTCCATCTACTCAGGCACGGTGAGGTTCACAACCCCGAGGGTGTCTTGTATGGACGCCTGCCCGACTATCACCTGTCAGAACGCGGTCACCTCATGGCCCAGCGTGCCGCGGACGTGCTTGCCAACCGGGAGATTGCTGTGGTCACGGCATCTCCCCTTGATCGCGCGCAGGAAACGGCAGCACCGATCGCCGCGCTGCACGGTCTTGAGGTCGGCGTGGATGAGCGGCTGATTGAGGCGGGCAACACCTTTGAGGGCCAACGCGTTGGGGTCGGCGACGGCGTGCTGCGGTCCCCATCCTCCTGGCGCCACCTGTGGAACCCCTTTACTCCCTCGTGGGGTGAGCCCTATGAGCAATTGGCCCGCCGCATGCGTTCAAGCATCATTGCCGCCAAGCAGCTGGCTCCCGGCAAAGAAATCGTGCTCGTCAGTCATCAACTACCTATCTGGATCGCTCGACTTAACGCAGAGCAGCGCCGCTACTGGCATGACCCGCGAAAGCGCCAGTGTGGTTTGGCTTCACTGACCTCTCTTAGATTTACCGACGACGATCTCACGTCAATCACCTACACCGAGCCTGCTCGCGATCTGATTGCCGGTGCTTCGCCGGGTCGGGGCGCATGATTAGGCAACAGGCTGTGTTGCTTCACCCCGCACACCGGATGAGAGCCGGGCTGGTCTCCAGTCTGGCAGTTCTCGCGATGATCGTGCTTGGCGCGTGCGGATCTGCAACCGCGTCCGGTGACGCTGGCTTCGTGGCAGGTGATGGCTCGCTCGTGCTTCTCGATGAGTCAGCTCGCTCGCCGGCCCCAACCTGGGAAGGTGAGCTTCTAGGGGGTGGCACCTGGCGTTCAGCCGACACCGCAGGTGAGGTCCTCGTGATCAATGTGTGGGCATCATGGTGTGCTCCATGTCGAGCTGAAGCCCCTGTGCTAGAAGAGATCTGGCTTGAGTTTGCCGATCAAGGAGTTCAGTTTGTTGGACTAGACACTCGCGACACCGAGGCTGCTGCACTTGCGTTTATCGAACGGTATGGAGTGACGTATCCCAACATCATTGATACCGATGGCCGCCTTCAACTGCTTTTTTCTGACACTTTGCCCCCTCAGGCGATCCCGTCCACCCTTGTCATTGACCGCGAAGGACGTGTCGCAGGTAGGGCGCTGGGGGCCGTGTCTGCTTCGTCGCTGCGAGGTTTGATCGAGCCACTCCTAGGCCCGACGAGCGAATAGCACCGGGCAATGAGCGGCATCACGCAGACCATCGTCGATGGCAGCATGCTTATTGCCATTCCGCTAGCTTTTGCGGCCGGTCTGGTGTCCTTCCTGAGTCCGTGCGTATTGCCGCTAGCTCCTGGATACCTGTCGTATATCACCGGGCTTACCGGTGCAGAACTAGCCGGCGAGCAAGCCCAGAACGGAACGGGAAACACCAAGACGCAGACGGCCATTCGAAGCCGCGTGCTAGCCGGCAGTGTGCTGTTTGTGCTCGGTTTTTCTTTGGTTTTCGTCTCCTTCGGCGCCTTCTTTGGCGGGTTGGGCGCGCTGTTGTTGCAGTACGCCGACGTCATCACGCGGATCCTTGGTGTGGTCGTCATCCTGCTCGGGCTTGCATTCATGGGCTTATTGGATCGATGGATGCCAGGACTGCAGCGCGAATGGCGGGTCCATCGGATGCCGGCCTTCGGGGTGTGGAGCGCACCACTGCTGGGAATCTTGTTCGGATTGGGCTGGACACCGTGTATTGGCCCGACCCTGACCGCCGTCCAGGGATTGGCGTTCACCGAAGCCAGCGCGGCGCGGGGGGCATTCCTCGCCTTCATCTACTGCCTGGGACTGGGGCTACCCTTCATCGTGCTCGGGCTGGCCTTTCGCCAGGCCGCGGGCACGTTGGACTGGGTTAAGCGGCACTACGGGGTAATCATGCGGGCCGGTGGGGCTCTTCTCGTGCTCATCGGTGTGCTCTTGGTGACCGGAATCTGGACACAGTTCACAATCTGGCTGCGGGTCTGGATTCCGGGCTTCGAAACCCCGATCTAGCCGGACCTGAATGAGCGCGCCTGGGCATCATGGGTGAGACTGAGATGGTCATGTCCTCGCCTCCGCTGAGTCCTCCCGCCGACCCACAGACGTCGGTGACGCCAACCCCGCCACCCCTGGGTGCCGGGGGGTTCCTGCGGTGGATGTGGCGCCAATTGACCAGCATGCGCACGGCCCTCATCTTGCTGTTTTGCCTGGCGATCGCTGCGATCCCTGGCTCGGTGCTGCCCCAACGAGGTACCGACCCGGTTCTCGTTCAAGAGTGGATCGACAACGCTCCCACCTGGGGTCCGGTTTTGGATCGGCTCGGCTTCTTCGACGTCTACGCTGCGCCGTGGTTTGCCGCCATCTACCTACTGCTGTTCATCTCGGTGATCGGCTGCGTCTTGCCCCGAACGATGCATCACATTCGCGCGCTTCGGACCAATCCACCGCCTGCGCCCCGTCGGCTGGAGCGCCTGGCAGAGTACCGACGCTTTGAACTGTCCACTGACTCCGACCTGTCAACGGCCGGGCAGTCGACGGTCACGCTAGACGCGGTAGCCAGCGATCTGAAGTCGCGGCGCTGGCGCGTGTCACGCGGCGACAACGAACACGGTGGCTGGGTCGCGGCCGAAAAGGGATACTCACGCGAGACCGGCAACCTGCTCTTCCATGCCGCCCTGATTTTCTTGCTGTTGGCTATCAGCTACGGCGCGATTTTCGGGTGGCGCGGCAACGTGATCGTGCGTGAGGGGGGCGGATTTTCCAATACCCTCACGCAATACGACGCGTGGGGCGGTGGGCGGTTGGTTTCTGGGGATGCGCTGGATCCGTTTTCCATCACCCTGACCGACTTCAAAGTCGAGTTTGAGCGCGACGAATCTCAGCGCGGCTCGCCCCTGCTTTTCGAAGCCGACGTCATCGTGCAGCCTGCACCGGGGGAGGAGGAGTTCACCGATGTTATTCGCGTCAATGAGCCTCTATCTCTCGATGGGGCAAAGGTTTTTCTCGTTGGTCACGGCTATGCACCCCGCATGATCGTGCGTGACGCCGAGGGCCGCGCGGTGTATGACGACGCATCGATCGTGTTGCCCCAGGATGGTAATCAAACATCAATCGGCGTGATCAAAGCCCCTGATGCATTGCCGCAACTAGGTTTTCAATCCCTCTTCTTGCCCACAGCTGCCGTCGACAACGTGCGTGGGCCGCATTCTGTCTTCCCCGACGCCGATGACCCCGCGATGTTCGTCTCGGCCTGGATTGGAGATCTTGGTCTAGACAACGGTGTTCCCCAGAGCGTGTACCGACTAGATACCGAAACGATGACGCAAATTGGCCTCGAGGCCATGCGACCGGGCGATGTGTGGGATTTGCCAGACGGGGTTGGCTCGATCGAATTCGTCGATGTGCAGCGTTGGGCCTCATTCCAGATTGCGCACGATCCCGGCAAAGAGCCAGCCCTGATCGCTGCCGGCGTGGCCCTCGTCGGCTTGATGCTTTCGCTTTTTGTGAAGCGACGACGGGTGTGGGTGCGCACGAGTCAGACAGATTCCGGGGCGACCGTTGTTGAGATTGCCGCCCTAGCCCGTCATGATGAAGCCGACCTCGCAGATGATGTCAACGCGGTGCAAGCCACCGCAGAAGGTGGTGCCAGATGACTTCAGCAAGTCTCGCCGAGTGGAGTAACGCTGCGGTCTACGCCTCGATGGTCGTGTTGACGTTGTCGATGGTGGCCTTTGCCGTGAACTTCTCCGCCCGGGGCACGCGAGGTACACAGCGCTCGGCGACGGTAACCACCGCGATGCCCATTGCCGTGGCCGTGGGCGCCGGTGGCAACGAGCCGGTCGCGTCGCCGGTGGCTGAGGTCATCGATGATCCACGCGGTCGGCGCGCGGGCAATATTGGCCTTGCTCTGGCTTGGCTGGCTTTTGGGTTGTTGTTGCTCGGTACGACGCTGCGCGGGGTGTGGGCCGGTCGGGTGCCCTGGGGCAACATGTACGAGTACTCGCTGTCCTCTGCTGTTGCGATTTTGGGCGTCTACCTGATCTGGTCAACTCGTCGCGATCTGCGATTCTTGGGCCTTCTCGTGACCGGTGCGACCTTGCTCACTCTCGGCCTAGCCGTCACCGTGCTCTACACCGAAGCGGCCCAGCTTGTGCCGGCGTTGAAGTCTTGGTGGCTGATTATTCACGTATCGGCGGCAGCCGTTTGCGGTGGCGCATTTACCGTCGCGGCGGCGATGGCAGGGTTATACCTTTGGCGCGAGCGTGCCGAGCGTAAGAACTCTGTGACGGGCAGCGTGGCCAAACTCCCGACCGCGAGCAAGCTCGACATGATGACCTATCGGATCCTCGCGTTCGCGTTCCCGCTATGGACCTTTGCGGTCATTGCCGGTGCCATCTGGGCTGAGAATGCCTGGGGGCGGTATTGGGGATGGGATCCGAAAGAGACGTGGGCGTTCATCACCTGGGTGATCTATGCCGGCTACCTACATGCCCGAGCAACGGCCGGCTGGCGTGGCCGACGTGCTGCCTACATTGCGCTCCTGGGCTGGGTGTCGTTCCTGATCAACTATTTCGGCGTGAATCTGTTCGTCAACAGCCTGCACTCCTACGCGGGCGTATAACGAGCTCTAGGTCGAGGCAGCATCAGCGCCGCCGTCTCGGCGTCGGCGCATACGTTCACTCCACGTTGCTTGATCAATTTCGCGCAGGAAGTTCGGATCATCGTCGGGTGCCAGTGGTGATGACTTCCGGCGGCCAAAGCGTGGTCGGTCACCGCGCGGGCGCCCGGCGATCAGCCAGAGCACGCCGCCAAGCAGCGGCAGGATGACCACGATCAGTAGCCACACGAACTTCGGCAGGGTGCGCACGCTCACCCGGGATGAGCGCACCACATCCACGATGAACCAGATGTATAGGGCCAAGCCCAGGAGTACGCCAGCAACGCGCAGCACGGCCGAACCTCCCTATCTGGACCCCTTTGGGCCGGTTGGGGTGCGCCGACCATCGCCGACCCCGGTACAGACACTCTCCACGAACTGCTCGGGCCCTAAACCAGCGACCCACCCGCAGCACCTAAGCCTAACCCCGGTCCGGCGGACTGACATGTTCTCGCCTAGCGTGGTCTTGTGCGTGGTTTCGTGGTCTACACGGTACTGAGATTGGGGCTGCTCATCGTCGCCTGGTTTCTCGTGCAGTTGCTCACGCCGATGCGCGGGTTAGTGGCCGTGGCGGTGGCCCTGGTCGTTTCCGGGGTGGTCGGATTTTTCCTGCTGGATCGATCGCGGGACCAAGCCAGCGTGTCGGTATCGAAGGTATTCGCGCGGATCGACGAGCGCATCGAGAAAAGCAAGACTGCTGAGGACGACCTGCTTGATGCGCTAGCCGCCCAGCGCGAGGCCAAGACCCAGCAAGACGCCGTAGACGACAGTGGTCAGGCCGGTCAGCTGCAAGACCCCGACGAGATCTCGTCCCCGGGCCCCATCGGCGACCAGGAGCCCCGCTCGCGCGGCTAGTGGGATCGACAAATATGCCAGCCATGCGGGGGTGACACCGTCGCCGAGACCGGTAGCGATTGGAACGACGGCCGCGTAGGCCAACACCAGCAGGCAGCTGAATAACCAGCGAGTCCGCCGGTCGCCAAGTCGCACGGCCACGGTCAGTTTGCCGCTGCTGGCATCGGTGGGAATGTCGCGAAGGTTATTGGCGACCAAGACCGCGCAGGCCAGGGCGCCGACTCCTATGGCTCCCCACCAGGCTGTCGCAGGGAAGTCGAGGGTTTGCACGTATGTGGTGCCCAGAACCGGAACGACGCCGAAGAAGACGAATACGAAAACTTCGCCCAGGCCCAAATACCCGTAAGGCCGTGGCCCACCGGTGTACAACCAGCCGGCGGCCAGACTGGCTCCACCAACGAGCAGCAGCCACCACTGGCCGACGAGCGTCACCAAAACCAGGCCGCTCAGTGCACCTGCCCCAAAGGCTAGGAGCGCGGCAAACTTGACCCGCTCGGGCGCAGCCAAGCCTTGGCCCACCAATCGAACGGGGCCAACGCGGCCACGATCGGTGCCGCGAATTCCATCGCTGTAGTCGTTGGCGTAGTTCACGCCGACCTGCAAGAACACAGCTACCAGCAGCGCCAACAGGGCTCGTAGCGGTACGGCGGAGTCCTCGAACGCGGCCACGCCGGTGCCCACAGCAACGGGCGCGACCGCTGCACCCAGGGTGCGCGGTCGAGCCCCGGAGACCCATTCTCCGACCGTGGCCATGACCGATGTCCCTTTCGCTGTGGCGCGAAGTGCGCGCGGTGCTGGCGCGTGGTTCCTGCCCGTGGTCAGAAACCCGGTGCGAGATCTCGCACGACGGCTAGCCGGTCGATCTTGCCATTAGCCAAGACGGGTATGTCAGCCACCTGTGTGATCACGCGGGGAACGGCGGCTGAACCGAGGTGCTGGCGGATAATTGCGCGCATCTGGTCGAGATCGTCAGTGGTGAGGGATTGATCGGCAATCACCAAGGCTTGGATCTGATGACCCTCGACGTCGTCGGGCACGCCCACAGCGACTGCATGTGTCACCGAGCGCGAGGTATCAAGGGCGGTCAGAAGTAGCTGATCGATCGCCGGAAGTGACACGTTGTTGCCACGAACCTGGATGACGTCATCAATCCGATCGATAATTTCCAGTCTTCCGTTGCTGAACCGGCCGCGATCGCCGGTGACGAAGCCCTCGGGGGTGAAGCTTGCCGCGGTCAACGTTGGCCTCAATCGATATCCGAGACCGACCATTGGTCCGTCGATAACGATGACGCCAGCACTATTGACGGAGCACGCCACGCCCTCGAGCGGATACCCATCGTGTACGCATCCTCCGCAGGTTTCGGTCATGCCGTAGGTCACACACACGTCGATATTCAGTTCAGCCGCGGCGGTCAGAAGGTTGCCAGGGGCAGGCGCACCCCCGAGCAAAATCCGGCCTAATCGCGGCAGCATCATCCTGGTGTCGGGGTCTTGCATCAGCATGGCCAACTGCGTGGGCACCAACGAGACCACTGGGCTGGCCGATAGACATGGAGCGACGATCTCGCGAAACATGTGCGTGGAAAATCGTGAGGCGCCGGCGATGCTAGGCAAAGTCAGAACCGGTGCTTGGGCGATCAACGCCCTCGTCAACACGCCGACCCCCGCGGCAGACGTTGCCGGGAGAGCCAAAATGCGTGGGGCCGTTGCGACATCGGCGTGCCGCTTCTCAACGGCGACCGCGGCGGCGAGGAGGTTGGCGCGGCTGAGGCAGACTCCCTTTGGGTCGGCCGTAGATCCGCTGGTCAGTAGGATCAGGGCGGTATCCGGGTCCTCCAGCGGCACGGCCGGTGACAGGAGTTCTTCGACGTCGCGATCTGGCGAAACAGCCGCGTAGGCGCGTGCGCCGCCTGGGCGGTCATCGTTGAGTATCCGCTCCAGCACACCCGCCATAGCCTCAGCGCCTGCCACCCCGGGTTCGATAATCGCAACGGTCAAGGGGTCGGGCGTAGATCCGGACATGCCAGGCAGCGTAGGCCTGACTAAGTTGGGGTGCGCATCCTGTGCGGAGTTTCGCCCGCACAGGTCCCTAGGTAAGGAGCGGCGACGCACAATGATCGATTCCCAGGCACCCGACGGGTTCGACTCGCGGACTAGGTACCACCTTGCTCCGGTCGTTGCCGAAACCAGTCCGGCATTCACCGATCCGGCACACTCCAGCATCGAACCTGGCTGCGAGTGGGTGTCGGTGGGTGAATACTCAGATATTCGCTTCGAGGTGTCCACGGGTGACGCAGCCGGTATCGCAAAACTCACGATCAATCGGCCGGCCAAGCGCAATGCTTTTCGCCCGCAGACCCTCTTCGAACTAGCCGATGCCATGAATCGCGCTCGTGATGATGCCTCGATCGGCGTCATCATCTTGACCGGGCAGGGCGACTGGGCTTTTTGCAGCGGCGGTGATCAAATGATTCGGGGTGACGACGGGTATATCGGCGATGACGAGGTAGCCAGCAAGGGAATCGGCCGCCTGAATGTGCTTGATCTACAGATTCAAATTCGCCGGACCCCAAAACCTGTGATTGCGATGGTGGCCGGCTACGCGATTGGTGGGGGACACGTTTTACACGTTGTCTGTGACCTCACGGTGGCTGCCAATAATGCGCGCTTTGGGCAAACGGGCCCGATGGTGGGTTCATTTGATGGTGGTTATGGCTCTGGTCTGCTGGCCCGCACGATAGGGCAGAAGAGATCGCGCGAGGTATGGCTCCTGTGTGACCAGTACGGCGCTGAGCAGGCTTACGACTGGGGGCTGGCCAATGCCGTCGTGCCCCTGGTCGATCTGGAAAAGCACACGGTCGAATGGGCCAAGCGCATGCTGACGTTATCCCCGATTGCACTGCGAATGCTGAAGGCTTCGCATAACGCCGCTGATGATGGTCTCGCCGGGATACAGCAACTTGCCGGGGATGCCACCTTGTTGTTCTACATGTCCGAGGAGGCTCAGGAGGGTCGCGATGCGTACGCGAACAAGACCCGCCCAGACTTCAGTCGTTTTCCGAAGCGTCCGTAACTCGGCCTGGCAGAAGAGTTGTAGTCGTCGTGGATGTCCGCATAGCTGATGTCTTGCATGACGCCGTTCCTTACTCGCTTCCTCTGACTCGTCCTTTTCGCGGCCTGACCGAACGTGAGGGTGTATTACTGCGAGGTCCATCAGGGTGGGGTGAGTTTGCGCCCTTTGCTGATTACACACCGGAGCAAGCTGCGCGATGGCTAGCCTGCGCTGTCGAGTCGGCCTTTGGTACCTGGCCGACCCCGCTACGTGAACGGATCCCGGTAAACGCCATCATTCCTGCTGTTTCGGCAACTCAAGCAGCCGAAATGGCGCGTACAGCCGTTCTCGACCACGGTTGCAGCACAATAAAAATCAAAGTAGCCGCCGCTGGTGAAACTTTGGCCGACGACGAATCCCGGGTGGTTTCGGTGCGCGATGCTGCCGATAGCGCCATGCTCTCAACGGGTAGTTCAGCCAAGGTTCAACTGCGGCTCGATGCCAACGGGGGCTGGGATCTGCCTACGGCTCAGCGCGCCCTACGCCGGCTGGCCGCCTACCGATTGCAGTACGTCGAGCAACCGTGTCGATCCCATGAGGACCTTCGTGAACTTCGGGCACAGGTTGAGGTGTCGATTGCGGTCGACGAAGGAGTTCGCGTCGATTCCCTGAGCAGAGTGCAACTTCGAGAAATCGCCGATGTCATCATCGTGAAGGCCGGACCGCTTGGAGGAGTTCGCGCCGCACAGAAATTAGCCGAGGACGTGGGGCTACCCGTTGTCGTCTCGGGCGGCTTAGACAGCGCAGTTGGCCTGTCTGCCGGAACCGCCCTCGCGGCGGTTTTGGACGCCCCGGCCGACACCGCGAGATGGGGGGATGGCTCGCAGTGGGCCAGCGGTCTGGGCACCGGGGCTCTACTAGAAGCGGATGTAGTGCGGCCGGTGCGGGTGCCGGTTGATGGGCACCTGGACGTAGGCAGGGTGAGTCCAGATCTGGACGCGCTCATGCGAGCCCGAGAGCGACTCAGCGATGATAGGGCGAAGCAATGGCGCCAACGCGTCGTCGATGCATGGCTTGCTGGAGGGGAGTCCCTCATTGAACAACTCGATAATTAGTCGGGATCGGACGCTGCCGTGACTGAACCACGATCTGAATCATCATCCCCACGATTTGGGGTAGCGATCGTGCGCGCACTCATCACCGCCGGTGTCTGCGATTTTGTTCTGGCGCCCGGATCAAGATCCGCACCCCTGGCTTTGGCGCTAGCCGCTGCCGAGCGAATGGGACTGGCGCGTCTGCATGTTCGAGTAGACGAACGATCGGCTGGATACCTCGCGCTAGGCATCGCCAAAGGTGGCGTGGCAGACCCTGCTGCACGGAAATTCAGGCCGGTAGCTGTTGTCACCACCTCGGGAACGGCGGCGGTCAACCTGCATCCGGCGATTGTCGAAGCCTCATTTGGTGGGGTCCCACTTATCGCCTTGACTGCCGATCGACCGCCTCGGTTGCGTCGGGTGGGGGCGCATCAGACGATCGATCAGCCGCACATCTTCGGTGATGTGGTCCGGTTCGAATGTGATCTGCACGTCGGTGACGAATCCGCTCAGCCAATCGAAGCTGCTCTGGCCGTGCAGATGGCAACTGATGCGGGTAATCCCGGGCCCGTGCACATCAACATTGCCTTCGACGAACCACTCGTCGATCCCACTTTCGATTGTGCCGCAATGCTTGGCGAGATCAGTGATAGAACTCTCGCAGCCGGTGATCATCGGCAATCTGTGATCGTGGGCTCGTATCCGAATGCGAAGGAGGTGTGGAAGTCTGCGGCCCAGCATTCCCGCGGCATCATCATCGTGGGGGACACAGCCGGACTACCTGAGTCTGCGGCGGATCCTCAACGCATCGCATACCTAGCAGATGCGACTGGTTGGCCGATCATCGTTGAGCCGTCTGCCTCGATGGCGCCCAGGCCTGAGGTGTTAGCCCACGGCGCGCTTTTGCTCGGCGATGCAGGCTTTATGGCCCAGCACTTTCCCGATGTTGTCGTCACCGTCGGTCGCGTCGGCTTGCATCGCGGTGTTCTGCGTCTGATGGCGCAGGTGTCTACTCACCTGTCGGTAGACCCGCGGCCCGTAGGTCTCCGGTGTAACCCGTTAGGCACTGCTAAGCCTGGTGTCGAGAGTCTGCCCGAGGACGAAATTCGCGGCTGCCCCGAAGGTGCGTGGACGCGCGCGTGGGTGAAGGCAGACCATGATCTGGCGCGAGTAATCGGCGCATCGCTGGAATCTGCTCAACCCCTGTCTGGTCCGGTGGTCGCACGCGTTGTTGTACAAAGCCTCACTGAGTCAGATCTGTTTGTTGTTGGCCCCTCCTGGCCGATGCGGCACGTGAGCGAATGGGCGCCACGAACCCAGGCCCGGTGCATTGCCAACCGTGGCACCTCTGGAATTGATGGCGTGGTTTCAACGGCCTGGGGGGCCGCTCTTGCTCACGACGCTTACACGGTGGCGCTGATCGGTGACTTAACGTCGGTTTATGACCGCAATGGTCTTCTCTCAGCGCCGGGGGAGCTGTTGCCGCACTTAACCTATGTGGTGGCCGATAATGACGGAGGAGGTATTTTCAGTTCGCTTGAGCAAGCAGATGATGCCTTTTGCGCAGACTTTGAACGTGTGTTTGGTACCCCGCGCGGACGCGAGCTATCGACACTCTTGGCAGGCAGCGGCGCGGAAGTAGTGTCCGTCAACACAACAGCGCAGTTGCATGACGCCCTCGAGAATGCGCGTCGTTCGTGTTCGGTGAGCATCATCATTGCTTCGTGCGTATCGCGTGATGAAGAAGCGCGAATTGTGCAGCGATTGCGGTCCGTGGCAGCATCCGAATTGGCCCCTGGCGGCTAGGCGTCGGCGGTCGGTTTAAGTGCGGCGATGAGTCGAACGACAGTGCCCGGTAGGTCGGGGTTGGTGTCTCTGATCCAGGTCAGGCGCGTGTGCTCGAGCATCGTCATCATGGCGGCGTTGTCGGCTAGCACCAGGGCAATGGCTTGATCGAATTCCATTCGTGTGGCCAGGTCGATCAGGAGTTCCAACAGTCGCTGCCCCAAACCCCAGCCTTGCCATTCGTGCTCGACGATCACCGCGATTTCGGCTGCTTTCGTCGAATCAGGTTGTTCAGGAAATACATTGCCAAGGCCGATAATTGCCCCGTCGGAGGTCTCCGCGACTAAGGTCGCGCCCCGGTGTCCACCGGCGAGTTTTCGTAACTGGTCCTCACGCCATTGTGAAACCGGTGCGAAGTACCGCTGATAGCGATCCTGCTCAGTGCACCTTGAATGCATCGCCGCTACAGCCTCGGCATCGGCTGGACGGGCAAGGCGAATCGCGACGGGAATGCCACCTTTCAACGTCACGCGCCACCCAAAACTGCCGGTGCCCTCTGGTGCCCGCGACAGGGCATCGACCAGGCGCAGCAACGCCGATGCGCGACCACGCTCTACTTCAACGAAAGGGGCGCCGGCTCGGGTAAGCACGACATGAAGGTCCGGAGTCCATTGCAGCCGCATTACCTCAGCTGAAGAGTTGGGACCGGATGTTGCTGAGGTGACCTGCCACGAATCAGCGAGCACCAGCGCTGCTGCAGCGGCTGGGGCCGCTGCAGGATCAGCAACAAGATCGGTGGCACCGTCGATAACGCGCGTGAACAAGTCTTCAGCATCTTGCGCAGTGCCTCGAATGACGATGGTCTGGCGGGAGACGGTGCTGAGTGCGGCTTCGATGGCGTCGCGAGTGATGTCGGCGGGCACATCAACGACAAGGTCGAGCAGCTGTCGGTCGCCGGGGTGGGCGTGACTGAGCATGCTACGAACGTCAGCACGCAGCAGTGCCATGACGCGCAGAACGCGGGCGGTTGCACCGGGACTGGCGGCGATTACCACTCGGATTCGCCACGGCAGTCTGGGCCCGGAGTAGGAGGATCCTGGTGGGTCAACCGCCGCGAGGGATTCCAGGAGTCGGGCCACAAGTCCAAGCCACGCTGCCGCCTCGGTTGATTGAGGAATCAGCGGTTCAAGAAGGGCCAATCCGGCGCCTACGGCCAACAGGTGCAACGTGGCCGCATCGTCGTCAATTGCCGAATCGACGGCCCCGCTGCCGCGTAATTGTTGAATAACGGATGCTGCTGCCTCCCACCGCAATCGAATTCGCTGCCGGACGACATCTGCTAAGGAGTCGTCAAAGGGGGCCAGGACAACGGCCTGCAACTCTCTGATGTCCCACACAGAAGCCGGGGCACCGAACGCATCTCTGGCGACGGTCAAGATGGTTTCCATCGGATTGTCTTGGGAGTCGGCCGCTTGTTTTTGGATGCGTTGTGAGGTGGGCGGGAACGGCAGGTCGCCGACAACGGTTCGGAGGAGATCTGTGCGGTTGCGACCCACGGAGGTCACGGCTCGCGTCGGCACGTCAGCGGCATTGGCAACGGTGCGTCGCGAGGCGCGTGCTATGCCCTCGTTTTCGAACAGAGCGGCAGCCGCGGCGAGAATACGGGAACGCTCATCGAGGCGATCACGCTTCGGCGTCATGGTTCCAATGTATGCCTGAAGCGAGCAGACACGCTGGTGAAGAACTTGACCGGGCTGCTAAGTCGTAGTGCTGGCAGCCGGGTGAACGGCCTGCTGAATTGGCAGGAATTTGGCGAGCGACTCGGCCAGTTCAGCCTCAGGGTCCGAAGCTGACACGATGCCGCAGCCGGCGAATAGTCGAAGTGAGCGTTGATCATCAGATATCTGGGCGCATCGCAATGCGATACCGAACTCGCCATCGCCACGGGAGTCAAACCAACCCACCGGGCCGGCATATCTGTCCCGGTCCATGCCCTCAAGGTCACGGATGAGATCGAATGCCCGTTCGGTCGGGGTGCCACATACGGCGGCCGTGGGGTGCAATGAGGCCGCGAGGGCTAGCACAGGGGCTCCATCAACAAGTTGCCCTGTCACGTCGGTGGCGAGATGTTGCACATTGGGCAGCCGCAGCACTCGTGGCCGGTAGGGCACGTCAAGGTCGGTGCAATGCGTGGATAGGGCCCGCGCAACTGAGCGCACGGCGTATTCGTGTTCGGCGAGGTCTTTGCCACTGCCCAAGAGCTCGGCCGCCAGGCTGGCGTCCTCAGATTCATCTCCCCGCCGCTTGACCGTGCCCGCCAGCACCCGTGACATGACCTCGTCTCCGGTACGTCGCACGAGAAGTTCCGGGGTGGCTCCGAGTAGACCGGCAACCTGGAAAGTCCAACATTCGGGATACTCATGTCCTAGGCGCTGCAGTACAAAACGGGAGTCGATAGCGTTCGTTGAGCGGGCGACAATGTCGCGCGCCAAGACAACCTTGTCGAGTTCACCGTTATTGATACGACTGATCGCGATGGCGACCGCTTTCTGCCAATCCTCAGCTGAGGTGCTGCCCTGCTCCCACGTGATGTTTAGCGGCACCTCGGGCATGGATATAGGCGCGGCAGCGACATCCCGGCCGATCGTCAGGTGCGGTGCGCTTTCGGCTTGCGCATCAGCGCGTTCGATCACCGTCACCCAAGCTAGCCCGTCTCGTCGACCCACGATGACTCGCGGAATAACCACCTGACTTGTCTGGGTCGAGTCAACGGACGCTGATGGCGGGGACTGAGGGTTCGGGTCGAAGGTGAACGATGCAAAGGCGACCGGTCCTGTCCCTGCCTGCTGCAGGGGGTCATCGATGTTTGCGGTGCGCAGCCACTCATTCCACCAGCGCTGGGCGCGACTGAAGCGTTCATCACCACTGACTTCAAGGTGGGCGGCGACACCCCACCCCACAAGGCCCTCAGCGCGTCGAACCCAGGCAACGGAGTCTGTTTCGGGCAGATGGTCAAGTAGCGAGCCTGGATCGTCGATGGTCCAGGTGCGCACTCGCCACACATGCTCAGGAAGTGCCGGCCACCGACCCGTTGCTGGCATCTCCGAGTCGGTGGAGATAGGCAGCGGAGTGGACACAAGAGATAAGGGTACGACCAGCCGATCAGATCAGCACCTGCAACGATGGGTGACGTGCCTGCAGCCGACTTGACGCGCCAGCCTGATGAAGTCGCCCTCATGTTTGATGGGGTAGCCGAGCGCTACGACATCACCAACGACATCCTGGCCCTGGGGCAGACGCGTTTATGGCGTCGCGCGGTGCTCAATTCGGTGCGACCTGAGCCTGGTGAGGTGGTTTTAGACCTAGCCGCGGGCACCGGTACCTCCAGCATGCCTTTCAGGGCCCGTGGGGCCTACGTCGTCCCGTGCGATTTCTCCCTCGGCATGCTCACGGTAGGGCGGCATCGCAGCCCGGAATTGCCCTTCGTGGCCGGTGACGCGCTCAGGCTGCCTTTCGCCGATGACACCTTCGATGCGGCGACGATTTCGTTTGGGCTACGCAACACTGCCGATCCACATGCGGCCCTGAGCGAGATGCTGCGGGTACTTCGCCCGGGTGGTCGGCTGGTGGTGTGTGAATTTTCCCACCCGGTCATGGGTGCGCTGCGTACGGTGTACACCGAGTACCTGATGCGAGCCCTGCCCGCTGTTGCCCAGCGATTTGCGACCAATGCCGAGGCGTATGTGTATCTAGCTGAGTCGATCCGGGCCTGGCCCAATCAGCCCGAGTTGGCCCGGTGGATTCAACAAGCAGGGTTTGCGGGCGTCGCCTGGCTCGACCTGACCGGGGGAATCGTGGCGATTCATCGGGCATTTCGTCCGATAAATTGATCCGCCTAGCCCAGCCTGGCCCGGCGGTATGCGGTCGCTAGACTTCTCGCCGACGTGCTTGGATGCGCGGCAGCACCGTGCAGCTGGTGTGCGTTGGATCTGTCCGTGATTGGCGTAGACGAAGGAGTTCTGGTTCGGTGAACGCTTACGCACCGATCCTCGTACTAGCGCTCCTGGCTGCAGGATTTGCAGTCTTCAGTGTGACGTTGACGAGTTTTACCGGACCCAAGCGCTATAACCGCGCCAAGGTTGATGCCTACGAGTGCGGCATCGAGCCGACACCTCAGCCGCTGGGCGGCGGACGTTTTCCGGTGAAGTACTACCTCACCGCAATGATGTTCATCATCTTTGATATCGAAATCGTGTTTCTCTACCCATGGGCGGTTGCTTTCGATCAACTCGGCCTCTTTGCGTTCATCGCGATGATGCTGTTTTTGGTCAATTTGGCCGTGCCATACCTCTACGAATGGCGTCGCGGTGGCCTGGATTGGGACTAGCAGGGAGACTGTGAGGCTAGCAACGGCAATCGCCGAACACGAAGAGAAAAGAGCGTGCGGACATGGGTCTTGAAGAGAAACTCCCCTCCGGGATTTTGCTGACCTCGGTAGAGCAGTTTGCCGGTTACGCCCGTAAGGGATCCCTCTGGCCGGCCACCTTCGGTCTTGCGTGTTGTGCAATCGAAATGATGGCGGTGGGTGGCCCGCGCTATGACATCGCGCGGTTTGGTATGGAGGTGTTTCGTGCATCCCCGCGTCAGGCGGACCTGATGATCGTTGCGGGTCGAGTGAGCCAGAAAATGGCCCCGGTCTTGCGTCAGATTTACGATCAGATGGCCAATCCGAAGTGGGTCCTGGCGATGGGTGTGTGTGCCTCAAGTGGTGGCATGTTCAACAACTACGCGATTTTGCAGGGTGTTGATCACGTGGTGCCGGTAGACATTTACCTGCCTGGTTGCCCGCCCCGACCGGAGATGCTGATCGATGCAATTTTGAAACTTCATGACCAGATCCAGGACACGAAATTGGGCGTCAATGCGGTCAGGGCGCAAAATGCGCAAGAGCAGGTGGCGCTGGCAGCACCGGCCACGTTAGAAATGCGTGGACTTTTGCGATGACGGAGGGTCCCACGTCTGCGCCGGTCACCCCGCGTGAGGCCGGGTTGGAGATCGCCGCTGGCCAGGTGACTCCTCCGGCTGAGTTGCTCAACCTCATCGAGGTGCGAGACGGCGCTTTCGGTAGTCGTGGTTCAGGTGACACCTCAGGCTTCGGCGGGCTCGTGCAGCCGGTCGTGATGCCCGGTCCCACACCCCCGCCCTACGGCGGCTGGTTTGATGACCTGGCCGGTGAATTGGAACTGGCATTGGCCGACCATGGCCTGCCAATGCGATCGGCCGTTGAGTCTGTCGTGGTGGATCGCGGCGAGATCACTTTTTATGTGCGACGTGAACACCTGTTGATTTTTGCCACCGTGCTCCGCGATGAGCCGGCCTTGCGCTTTGAAATGTGTATGGGTGTTAGCGGTGTGCACTATCCGCTGGAAGCCGGCCGCGAACTGCACGCGGTCTACAACTTCCAGTCGATCACGCACAACCGTCGCGTGCGGGTAGAAGTCGCGGCGCCCGATGCTGACCCACATGTTCCATCCATCACATCGGTGTACCCGACCAATGACTGGCACGAGCGTGAAACCTATGACTTCTTCGGCCTCATCTTCGATGGCCACCCAGCCTTGACCCGGATTTTGATGCCCGATGACTGGCCCGGGCATCCCCAACGCAAGGACTACCCACTCGGCGGAATTCCCGTGGAGTACAAGGGTGCGAAGGTGCCACCGCCCGATCTGCGCAGGGAGTATTCCTGATGGCTACTGACGCCTTTGCCGGCTCATTCGATACCCGCACCGGCACGATTTACAACGTATCCGGGGGTGACTGGGACACCATCAGTCCCGCGGCCGACGGACAAAAAGAGCAGATCGTCGTCAATATGGGGCCGCAACACCCCTCAACTCATGGCGTGCTGCGCCTGATCCTCCAGCTTGAAGGTGAGACGGTCGTCGAGGCTCGTTGCGGTATTGGATATCTGCATACCGGCATCGAGAAGAACCTCGAGTTTCGCAACTGGACCCAAGGCGTCACGTTTGTCACCCGCATGGACTATCTCTCGCCATTCTTCAACGAAACTGCATATTGCCTAGGCGTTGAGAAGCTGCTGGGCATCACCGATCAGATCCCGGAGCGGGCGCAGGTTATTCGCGTCATGATGATGGAGCTCAACCGGATCTCCTCCCACCTTGTTGCGTTGGCAACCGGCGGGATGGAACTTGGTGCCCTGACCGCCATGATCTTTGGATTCCGTGAGCGCGAGTTGGTCTTGGACATTTTTGAAATGGTGACCGGCCTACGCATGAACAGCGCTTATGTGCGGCCCGGAGGCGTAGCCCAAGACATCACCGACGATCAGGTGCTCCGCATCAAAGAGACGCTTCCGCTGCTGCGGTCTCGCTTGAAGGACACCACCGACCTGCTCGTGGATAACCCGATCTGGATGGCCCGCACATCAGGTGTGGGATATCTCGACCTAGCCGGATGCATGTCGTTGGGCATGACCGGCCCTGTACTGCGATCAACTGGTCTGCCCCATGACCTGCGCAAGGCTCAGCCTTACTCCGGCTACGACACCTACGACTTTGACGTGGTGACCGTGGACACGGCCGACTGCTACGGACGTTTCTTGATTCGAGTCGGCGAGATGAAGCAGTCCTTGCGGATCGTTGAGCAGTGCCTTGAGCGGCTCGACAAGCCTGGCCCGGTCATGATCCAAGATGCCAAGATCGGCTGGCCTGCACAACTTTCGGTTGGCAGCGATGGTCAAGGCAACTCACCCGAGCACATCAACCACATCATGGCTCAGTCCATGGAGGCGCTCATTCACCACTTCAAGTTGGTGACCGAGGGGTTCCGCGTGCCGACCGGTCAGGTTTACTCCGCAGTCGAGTCGCCGAGAGGTGAATTGGGAGTACACGTGGTGAGCGACGGAGGTACCAGGCCATATCGCGTGCACTATCGAGATCCGTCATTTACGAATCTTCAGGCGACAGCTGCGATGTGTGAAGGCAGCATGATTTCTGACGTCGTGGCCGCGGTAGCCAGTATTGACCCGGTCATGGGGGGTGTTGATCGATGAGCCAGTTTGCGCATCTCAATGAGCGCATGGTCGAGATCACCGCGCGTTACCCGAAATCTCGATCGGCCGTGATGCCACTGCTGCACCTGCTGCAAAGTGATCAAGGGGCGGTCACCATCGACGGTATCCGCGCCGTTGCTGATCACCTAGGCCTGACCGCAGCTGAGGTCACCGCCGTTGCTTCGTTCTACACGATGTACAAACGCCGCGACGTAGGCCGCCATCACGTCGGAGTGTGCACAAACACCCTGTGCGCGGTGCTAGGTGGCGATGCCGTGTACGAGGCCCTCGCGCAGCGCTTGGGTGTTGGTCATAACGAGACCACCGCCGACGGGGAATTTCACCTCGAGCGCATCGAATGCCAGGCGGCATGCACTCACGCACCGGTCATGACGGTGGACTGGGAGTTCATGGACAACCAGACCCCGCAAAGCGCGATCGAGGTTATCGATCAACTTGCCCGCGGTGAGTCGGTCGAATCAACGCGCGGGCCGGTGATCCGAGATTTCAACGCCACCGAAGACACCCTGGCGTTCCCCGACGATGGACTGGCCGGTGCGGGCAGGCCGGTTGATGACATCATGCTGGCCGGTTTGAAGGTTGCGCAGGAACTGGGCATGACGGCTCCGTCTGGTCATCACATCTCGAGAGAGGGTTAACCGTGCCACTGACACCGGTTATTACTGAGCACTGGGATCAGCCAGATCTGTACACCCGCGCTGGGTATGAGCGCACCGGTGGCTATCAAGCCCTGCGAAAAGCCTTGGCCACCGAACCCGACGCCATCATCAATCTGGTCAAGGAAACGGGCCTGCGCGGTCGGGGTGGTGCTGGTTTTCCCACCGGCTTGAAGTGGAGTTTCGTTCCCCAGGGCGATGACAAGCCGCACTATCTCGTGGTCAACGCGGATGAGTCTGAGCCGGGCGCATGCAAAGACGTTCCGATCATGATCGCTAACCCCCACGCGCTGGTCGAGGGCGTGATCATCTCCTCGTATGCGATTCGTGCCTCGCACGCGTTCATTTACATTCGCGGTGAGGTTCCCGAGGCCATCCGTCGCATGGCCCTGGCCGTTCGTGAGGCAAAAGAAGCCGGCTACCTAGGGCACAATATTTTAGGCAGTGGATTCGACCTTGATGTCGTCGTTCACTCGGGAGCCGGGGCGTACATCTGTGGTGAGGAAACCGCCCTCTTAGACTCTCTTGAGGGATATCGGGGCCAGCCTCGACTCAAGCCGCCGTTCCCGGCCGTTGCGGGGCTCTACAGCGCTCCCACGGTTGTCAACAACGTAGAGACGATCACCAATATCCCGTGGATCATCAACAACGGGGTCGACTGGTTTCGCCAGTTCGGAACCGAAAAATCTCCGGGATTCAAGGTCTTTGCCGTCTCTGGTCACGTGAAACGCCCAGGCATTTACGAGGCTCCGCTGGGCATCACGATGCGTGAGTTGCTTGATTTCGCCGGCGGGATGCGCGATGGCAGTGAGGTCAAGTTCTGGGTGCCCGGTGGCTCCTCGGTGCCGATGCTCACCGCCGATCACCTCGACCTTCCACTCACCTACGAGGCCATGGTCGAGGCTGGCACGATGTTGGGCACCGGTACGCCGATGATGTTTGACCAAACGGTCAGCGTCGTCAAGGCGGTCACTCGTTGGCTGGAGTTCTACAAGCACGAATCCTGCGGCAAGTGCACGCCCTGCCGGGAGGGTACCTACTGGATTACCGGCGTGCTCAAGACCTTCGAAGAGGGCAAGGGCAACGACCCTGACCTGGATCTACTCAATGAACTGTGCGGGCAGATTATGGGCCGTTCGTTTTGTGCCCTGGGCGATGCCGCGGCGACGCCGTATCCTGCCGCCGTGTCGCTGTTTCGCGATGAGTTCCTCATGGCCACACACACACCGGTCGATACTTCCTTTGATCCTGCCCTTTCCTATGCGTTCAGCGAGGTGGCCGCCCGATGACGATCGCACCAGGGCCCGAGCAGACGCAGACCGATTTGGTCACCGTCGTCGTCGACGACATCAGCGTCCGCGTGCCCAAAGGCACCCTCGTTATTCGGGTGGCCGAGCAGATGGGCGTGGAGATTCCGCGTTTTTGCGATCATCCGCTCCTCGACGCTGTTGCTGCCTGCCGTATGTGCTTGATCGAGATTGACGGCAATCCCAAGCCCCAACCGGCCTGCGCCATCACGGTCACGGATGGCATGAAGGTGAAGACCCAGCGCACCTCGCCCGTCGCCGAAAAGGCGCAGGAGGGTGTGATGGAGTTTCTCCTGCTCAATCATCCCTTGGACTGTCCGATTTGTGACAAGGGTGGTGAATGCCCGCTCCAAAATCAGGCCATGACGGCCGGTCGTGGTGAGTCACGTTTCGAGGGTAAGAAGCGAACCTTCCCCAAGCCGATTAATATCAGCGCGCAAATCCTGCTTGATCGGGAACGTTGCGTGTCCTGCGCTCGGTGTACGCGGTTTGCCGATCAGATCGCCGGTGATCCCATGCTCGAACTATTGGAGCGTGGGGCGCAACAGCAGGTCGGAGTTGCCGATGATGCACCCTTCGATTCATACTTCTCTGGCAACACGATTCAGATTTGTCCGGTTGGGGCGCTGACCAGCTCGCTGTATCGATTCCGCTCACGCCCATTCGACCTCGTCTCAACGCCAACTACCTGCGAACACTGCGCGTCGGGATGCTCTTTGCGCACTGATGTTCGCCGCGGTGAGATCACCAGAAGGCTCGCCTGGGATGACCCCGAGGTCAACGAAGAGTGGAACTGCGATAAGGGCCGTTTTGCCTTCAAGTACACCCACGACGGGCGCGTGAAGACCCCGCTCATTCGCGAAGACGGCGAACTTCGACCTGCATCCTGGCCGGAAGCATTAGACGCTGCTGCTCGAGGTTTGGCGGCAGCGGGCGATCGGGTCGGGGTGCTGACGGGTGGTCGACTCACTCGGGAAGACGCCTACTCCTACGCCAAGTTTGCCCGAATTGTTCTTGGCACCGATGACATTGATTTTCGCTCCCGTCCAGCCAGCGACGAAGAGGCTCAATTCCTGGCTGCCGCGGTTGCCGGCAGACTCCTGGGCCCCACCTATGCCGACCTTGACGCTGCCGACAACGTCGTCATGGTCGGGTTGGAACCTGAGGACGAATCACCCATCATCATGCTCCGCCTACGCCGTGCCGCACGCAAAGCAGGTACTCGAGTGTGGGGTGTCAGCCCGGTCAACACGCGCGGCTTGGCGAAGGTTGACGGAACGTGGGTTCCCTGTCGCGCTGGTGACGAGGCTGCCCTGTTGCGATCGGCGCTCCAGTCTGGTGACTCGCCTGCTGATGGTTCGGCTGAGGCGGCTGCGGTCCAAATCACCCGTGCTCTGTCAACTCCGGGCGCAGTGCTGCTCATTGGTGAACGTTTGGCGTCGGTGCCAGGTGCTTTGTCGGCCGCATGGGCGTTGGCCGAACGCACCGGTGCACGCGTGGGCTGGGTGCCTCGTCGCGCGGGTGAGCGCGGCGCCCTCGATGCGGGTGCATTGGCTGGGCTGTTGCCTGGTGGACGCCCGCTGACCGACCCGACCGCGCGGGCCGAGGTGGCCCGAGTGTGGGGGGTTGAGCCCGATCAGCTACCTCGGTATGCCGGTCGCGCAGGTTCTGGTGCGATTGTCGAGTCAGCCAGCGCCTTGGTGTTGGCGGGAATTGAGCCAGATGATGATCCCGACCGAAGTGCGATTTTGGCGGCCCTAGGCAGCGAGACGTTTGTGGTCAGCATCGAAACCCATCACAGCGCCGTCACCGAGTTGGCCGATGTGATTCTGCCTGTGGCTGTCGACGCTGAGCGGGCCGGTTCGTACACCGACTGGGAAGGGCGCGTACGACCCTTCGGCGCGGCTATTTCAGGGGTATCCACGGTGACGGACTCGCGGGTGCTGGCCATGCTTGCTGACACCATGGACCGCTCTATCGGGCGAGGGGACATCGGTGAACTACGGTCGGAATTGGCCGCACTCGGCAACTGGACCGGATCGCGAGCGGCTGCACCTGATGCCATCCCTGAAACGCGGGTGTCCGACGGGTTACGCCTAGCTAGTTGGCGACTCCTCCTTGACCTCGGGCGCCTGCAAGATGGCGAGCCGCACCTTGCTGCCACCGCGCGCGCGACCGAGGCTCTCATGAGTCCGGCGACCGCAGCGGCCTATGGCCTCACCGATGGTGCGTTAGTTACGGTGACCGCAGTGGGTACCGGTTCGCGACCTCGCGGCAGCGTCTGCGTCGCACTGCGATTGGACGATGTCGCGCACGACACCGTGTGGCTGCCCATGAATTCACCCGGCTGTTCGGTCTTGGTTGACCTGCAATCGGTGCCGGGTGAATCGGTATTGATTTCCCTGGAGGCGAGCGCATGAACGGCGATCTCGGGCTCTTCGGGCAAGATCCGTGGTGGATCGTTTTGCTCAAGGTGATCGGCATTTTCGCCTCGCTCGTTTTGCTCACGCTGTTTACCATCTGGTGGGAGCGACGGCTGGTGAGTCGGATGCAAAACCGCATTGGACCCAATCGCGTTGGCCCGCTGGGTCTATTGCAGTCACTTATGGACGGCATCAAGCTGGCGCTCAAGGAAGAAATTATTCCCAAGACCGCCTACCGCGCTGTGTACTGGTTGGCGCCGGTCATCTCGGCAACGATGGCCTTCATCGCTTTCGCGGTCATCCCGTTCGGCCCCGAGGTGAGCATTTTCGGAGTGATGACGCCGCTGCAGTTGACTGACTTCCCAGTGTCCGTTCTGTATGTGCTGGCGGTGGCATCCATTGGTATTTATGGAATCGTGTTGGCCGGCTGGTCATCGGGCTCGACGTATCCGCTCCTCGGCGGTCTTCGCTCCTCTGCGCAGATGATTTCCTATGAGCTGGCGATGTCGATGTCATTTGTGGCCGTCTTCTTGTATGCCGGAACGATGTCAACCTCAGGAATCGTTGCGGCACAGGAACCAATCTGGTACGCCGTCATCCTGTTGCCGTCATTCTTGATTTACGTTACCTCGATGGTTGGCGAAACCAACCGCGCACCCTTCGACCTTCCTGAAGCCGAGGGCGAACTCGTCGGTGGCTTCCACACCGAGTACTCGTCATTGAAGTTTGCTCTGTTCTTCCTGGCGGAGTACATCAACATGGTGACCGTTTCGGCTCTCGCCACCACGCTATTTCTTGGTGGATGGCGTGCTCCCTGGCCCATTTCGCTATGGGAGGGAGCCAATTCGGGCTGGTGGCCGCTGCTGTGGTTCTTGGTCAAGGTTCAGTTGTTCATCTTTGTGTTCATCTGGCTGCGCGGCACGCTGCCTCGATTGCGTTATGACCAGTTCATGAGATTTGGCTGGAAGGTGCTCATTCCGGTCTCGCTGGTGTGGATTGTCATCGTCGCTACCGCCCGGGTCATTCGAAACGAATACTCAGTCTCCACCCAAGACATTCTGCTGTGGGGGGCTGGATTGCTGGTCATCGTCATCATTGCGTCGTGGGTTCTGCAGTGGCGATCCTCACGCAAGGAGGATGCTCGCGAACGTGAAGCCGCTCGCGAGGCCCATGGCACCTTTGATCCGATGGCGGGTGGATTCCCCGTCCCACCCTTGCCTGGCCAGGAGTTCACCTACACCTCGCGCATGTCCCAGCGCTCCCTTGCTGGCGCGACGGTTACCGCGGTCACTGCCGACGAGTTGACGCAGACGGCCGAACCATCGCCCGAGAATCCCCAGGAGGGCACAGATGCCTGAGTTGCCCCCGTCCGTTCGCGGGTTCGGCGTTACGTTCAAGACAATCTTCAAGCGGGTAGTGACCGAGCAGTATCCCGAGCAAGCCGATCGTTTCCCGCCCAAGCCGCGGTTTCATGGTCGCCATCAACTCAATCGCTGGGCCGATGGTCTTGAGAAGTGCATCGGTTGTGAACTGTGCGCCTGGGCGTGCCCGGCTGATGCAATCTTGGTCGAGGGTGCCAACAACGAGGACGGCGATCGACATTCGCCCGGAGAGCGTTATGGCCGGGTTTATCAGATCAACTACCTGCGTTGTATCTTCTGCGGGTTATGTATCGAAGCCTGTCCCACCCGAGCACTCACAATGACCAATGAGTTTGAATTGGCTGACGATAATCGGGTGGATCTGATCTTTACCAAAGAAGATCTCCTCGCCCCGTTGCTGCCCGGTATGGTGGCGCCCCCGCATGACATGGTCGCGGATTTTGACGAGAAGGACTACTACGCCGGCAAAGTGATCGGCGCGACCCCCGAGCAACAGCGGTCGGCCATTGACGATCGTGTGGCGAAGGAGGGGTCGTGACGCAGATCGGTACTGGCGAGGCGATCGTCTTTTGGGTATGCGCGGTGCTGTCTGTCACCGGTGCCCTGGGGTTGATCCTGTCTCGACGTACCGTTCACAGCGCGTTATGGCTGGCATTGACCATGATCAGCCTGGCTGTGTTGTACATCGCGAACGCGGCACCGTTCCTGGGAATGGTGCAAATCATCGTGTACACCGGCGCCGTGATGATGCTGTTCTTGTTCGTGCTGATGGTTGTCGGCGTCGACTCGGCTGACTCGTTGGTCGAAACCTTACGAGGGCAACGCGTAGCGGCCATTTTGTTGGCGGTGGGCTTCGGTGTGTTGTTGACCGCCGGTCTGGGAAGTGCCCTGAGCGGCACCATGGCGCGCGGGCTGGATGAAGCCAATGCGCAGTTTGGTGGCAACGTAGAAGGAATTGCTCGGTTGCTGTTTGCCGACTACATCATTGCCTTCGAGATCGTTGCTGCGCTGCTCATCACAGCCGCTCTTGGGGCACTGGTGCTGACCCACCGGGAACGAATCCGGCCGCGGGTCACGCAGGCAGACCTGTCTCGTCAGCGGGTGGCCTCTGGTGCGCCAGGCCCAAAGCCGACGCCGGGTGTTTATGCCCGACACAACGCGGTTGACACTCCGGCCTTGCTGCCTGATGGGACTTTGGCTGAGGACTCCGTTCCTGCGCCGCTTCGGGCGCGGGGCGATCTACGTCCGATTGATACCGGAGCCGTCGAGGAAACACGGATACTTGCCGAAGGTTCACCCGCGGTTGGTCCTGACGTCACGCCCATCGCCGACGATCCCGGCTCGTCCCCCGGGGAGCCACGGTGAATCCAGAAAACTACATCATCCTGTCCGGATTACTCTTCACCATCGGCGCACTAGGTGTCTTGATTCGACGCAACGCCATCGTCGTGTTCATGTCGGTTGAATTGATGCTCAACGCCGCAAACCTCGCTTTTGTGTCATTCGCTCGTATCAACGGCGATTTGGACGGTCAGGTCGTGGCGTTCTTCGTCATGATCGTGGCCGCTGCAGAGGTCGTCGTTGGGCTGGCCATCATCGTCACGATCTTTAGAACCAGGCGCTCGGCGTCGATTGATGAGCCAAATCTGCTCAAGTACTAGACCGTGGTCACGCTCCGCGGGTGGGGAGTGACCAGAACCGAAGAACCGACAGACATGAGGAACAACTGGTGACAAGCGAGGAGGCGCCGTGATCGGGACCGGCGCCGTCGTAGCTCAGACTGCTCCCACGCTGGAGCCGCTCAATGCTGCGACGGGAATCTTCGGCTATATCTGGCTGCTTATTGCCCTGCCTTTGGCCGGGGCGATAATCCTGCTCACCACCGGGCGGCTTTTGCAGCGGTGGGGCCATCTATTGGCGGTGGCGCTGGTGTCTGCGGCAGCCATCTTGGGTATCGCGATGCTCATCGAAATGATGGGCCGAGCCGCCGAGGATCGCGCATTCGAACAGACACTCTTTACCTGGGTGTTTGCTGGACAGTTCAATGTTGATGCGGCCTTCCAACTCGACCAGTTGTCGATGGTGTTCGTGCTGCTGATCACCATTGTTGGCAGCATCATTCATATCTATTCGATCGGGTACATGGCACACGACCCCGACCGGCGTAGATTTTTCGGATTTCTCAATCTCTTTATCGCGGCCATGTTGCTGCTGGTGTTGGCCGATAACTACCTGCTGTTGTACGTCGGATGGGAAGGCGTTGGCTTAGCTTCGTACCTCCTCATCGGGTTCTGGCAGTACAAGTCCAGTGCGGCCGCGGCGGCAAAGAAGGCATTCGTCATCAACCGGGTGGGCGACGTTGGTCTCAGCCTTGCGATCATGTTGATGTTCGTGACATTCGGTTCGGTCACGTTCGACACCGTATTCGCCAACGCCGGCGAGGCCAGTGATTCAACGCTCACGTGGATCGGTCTGCTGCTTCTGCTTGCCGCAGCCGGTAAGTCGGCGCAGTTCCCGCTTCAAGCCTGGCTCCTCGATGCCATGGAGGGACCGACGCCGGTATCGGCGCTCATCCACGCGGCCACGATGGTGACCGCAGGCGTGTACCTGATCGTGCGTAGCAATGCGATATATGACCGGACCGTCTTTGCTGCCACCGCCGTTGTCGTAATCGGCGTGATCACCATGATCATCGGTGCCGTCATCGGCTCAGCCAAGGACGACATCAAGAAGGCTCTGGCTGGTTCGACGATGAGTCAGATCGGTTACATGGTCTTGGCCGCTGGATTGGGCCCGGTGGGGTATGTCTTTGCCATCTTCCACCTGCTGACACACGGTGTCTTCAAGGCGAATCTGTTCTTGAGCGCAGGATCGGTGATGCACGGCATGAACAATGGCGTAAATATGCGGCGTTTCGGTGCGCTGCGCGCGGCAATGGTTGTCACGTTCGCGGCCTTTACCGCCGGGTATCTGGCGATCATGGGTATACCGCCGTTCTCCGGGTTTTATTCGAAGGACAAGATTATTCATGCCGCCTTCGAGCAGAATAATATTGTTGGTATTGCTGCGGTATTGGCTGCTGGTATTACCGGTTTCTACATGACACGCATCATGGTGATGACCTTCCTTGGCAAGGCCAGGTGGGAGGACGACGCTCATCCGCACGAGTCACCCCCTGTCATGACGATCCCGCTCATCATCTTGGGTATTGGTTCGGCCTTCTTGGGTATGGCGCTGGTGTATTGGGGCGACATTGAAAGCTGGCTGGCTCCGGTCACCGGTATCGAAGACAGACCATTGGCGATTGCGACCTGGCTGCTTGAACTCATCACCCTTGGTGTTGTACTGATGGGTGTTGCAGCTGCGGTGTGGGTCTACCGCCACAACGTTCCTATTGAGCCCCCGCAGAAGGTGTCCGCGTTGACCGTTGCTGCTCGCCAAAATCTTTATGACGATGCGACGAATGATCTAGTCGCTGTGCGACCGACCTGGTACACGGCTCGTTTCCTCGTCTGGTTCGACAATCGTGCTGTTGACGGATTCGTCAACGGATCTGCCGCGGCGATCGGTGGCCTTTCGGGTCGGCTTCGCCGCCTGCAGACCGGGTTCACCCGTACCTATGCACTGGTGATGGTCGTAGGTGTCGTAGTGGTTCTAGCAACCTTGGCTTTGGTGATGCTGCCATGAGTAACTTTCCGTGGCTGACCACGATTGGCCTCGTTCCGCTCGTCGGTGCCGGCATCGTGATGCTGCTACCTCGCACCAAGACTTTGTTGGCCAAGCAGGTGGCCCTGGCATTTTCGCTCGTGGCACTCGGCCTCACTGTTGCAATGGCCCTGCAGTTCGACGCGAATTCCACAGTTCCGTTCCAGTTCGTGGAGAGTACGCCCTGGATTCCTGCCTTTGGTATCAGTTATTCGCTCGGCGTCGACGGTATCGGCCTGGTTTTGGTCGCGTTGGCCGCCACGCTGGTTCCGGTCGTGATTCTCGCCGGTTGGCATGATGTAGACAGTGAACTCGGGTCCGTCAAGGGTTATTTTGCCTTGGTCTTGGTACTCGAGACGCTGATGATCGGTGTCTTTGCTGCCACCGATGTCTTCTTGTTCTACGTGTTCTTCGAGGCCATGCTCGTGCCCGTTTACTTCCTCATTGGACGCTACGGCGGTCCACAACGCGCCTACGCCGCGGTGAAGTTCTTGATCTACAGCCTCGTCGGTGGCTTGTTCATGCTGGCGGCACTCATTGGCCTGTACGTGGTTTCGGCGCGTCAGCTAGGTGAGGGCACCTTTGATTTCCTGTCTCTCGTTGGCCTCGAGATGGATTCCACGACGCAGAGATTGTTGTTCTTGGGATTCTTCTTCGCCTTCGCGATCAAGGCGCCGTTATTTCCGTTCCATACCTGGCTACCGGATGCGGCAAAGGAGTCGACGCCGGGCACGGCGGTTTTGCTGATTGGCGTGCTCGACAAGGTAGGTACCTTCGGCATGATCCGGTACCTACTGCCGGTGTTCCCGGAGGCTTCGCAGTTCTACGCCCCGGTCGTTATCGCAATGGCGGTCATCGGCATCTTGTACGGCGCCCTCGTTGCTCTCGGCCAAAACGACATGAAGCGCTTGTTCGCTTACAGTTCGATGTCGCACTTCGGGTTCATCGCCCTGGGCATCTTCGTCTTTACCACGGTAGGCACCAGCGGCTCGGTCGTGTACATGCTCGCGCACGGGCTCTCCACCGCGGCGGTCTTCCTCGTTGCCGGCTTCTTGATGGCTCGTCGTGGCGGATCAAGTCTGATCAGCGACTACGGCGGTATCGCGAAGGTGACCCCGGTGTTGGCCGGGTTCTTGCTGTTCGCAGCGTTGTCGTCGTTGGCCCTGCCCGGCCTGGGCAGTTTCGTCGGTGAATTCATGGTGCTGGTGGGCACGTTTATGACCCATCCGTGGGTGGCCGTGATCGCGACCTTGGGCATCGTATTTACCGCAGCCTATGTTTTGCGCTTCTATCAGCGCACGGCCACCGGTCCAACACCTGCGGCGTTGACAACCATCACCGATGTGAAGGGGAGAGAAATCACGTCCCTGGCCCCGATCGTGTTGCTCACCATCGTTCTCGGTGTGTTCCCCGGTCCGGTCCTAGATGTGGTGAACCCCGCCGTTGAGCGCACCCTTGAGATTGTCGGAGTGACCGATCCATCTCCCATTGTCCCAGTTGTTGAGGGGAGTCAACAGTGAACGACGTGTTGATTACTCCTGATATCGACTATCAGGCGCTCACGCCGATGATCATCATCGGCGTAGCTGCCATCGTGGGCGTCATCGTCGAGGCATTCTCTCCCAGACGCCCGCGTCGGGGTATTCAACTGGTCTTGGCTTTTGGTGCCATTGTGGCTGCGTTCGTAGTGCTCGTCAGTCAGGCTGGAACTCGAGTCATCACGGGGTCGTTGGCTATTGATGGGCCAAGTGTTTTCCTACAAGGCCTAGTCCTCGTTATCGCCTTTGTTGCAGCCTTGCTGATGGCAGAACGCAAGGTTGATCCTGCTGGAGACTCATTTGCTCCGCGCGCATCAGCGCTGCCAGGCTCTGCAGATGAACGGGAACTGAGCGCTCGCGGGTTCATGCAGACTGAGGTCTGGCCACTGATGCTGTTCGCGGTTGTCGGCATGATGCTGTTCACTGCCGCCAATGACCTCCTGGTGATGTTCATCGCGTTGGAGATCATGTCGCTGCCGCTCTACCTGCTCGCGGGGATGGCCCGTCGTCGTCGTTTGCTGTCCCAGGAAGCCGCGCTGAAGTACTTCATTCTGGGTGCGTTTTCTTCGGCGTTCTTCATCTTCGGCGCGGCGATGCTCTACGGCTTTTCCGCCACGATTTCACTCCCGGGTATTGCCGATGCGTTGACTGCTAACCCAGGTCAAACGCCGTTGATCGTCATCGGCCTAGGGTTGGTCACGGTCGGTTTGCTGTTCAAGATCGGTGCCGTTCCATTCCACCAGTGGGTGCCCGACGTTTATCAAGGTTCACCGAGCCCCGTCACGGGATTTATGGCTGCCGCTGTCAAGGTCGCTGCCTTCGGTGCCTTGATGCGCTTTTTGTATGTCGCCTTCGGTGGCACCCAGTGGGATTGGCAGCCGGCGTTGTGGGTGGTGGCGATCGCCACGATGCTCGTCGGCTCTCTGCTTGCGATCACCCAGACAGACATCAAACGCATGCTGGCTTACTCCTCGATTGCTCAGGCGGGCTTCTTGCTAGTCGGCGTCATTGCCATCAATCCCGAGGGCATCGCCGCCGTGATGTTCTATCTGGTGGCCTACGGCTTCGCGACACTTGGCGCGTTCGCGGTCATCAGTCTTGTTCGCCAGGGCGGCGGCGAGGCAACTCATTTGTCGAACTGGGTGGGACTCGGTAAGCGATCGCCCATCTTGGCCCTGGCCATGTCCCTATTCATGCTTTCCTTTGCCGGCATTCCCCTCACCAGCGGTTTCGTCGGAAAGTTCGCCGTATTCGAAGCCGCGATTCTTGCTGACGCGACCCCGTTGGTCATCGTGGGTGTGGCGGCGAGCATCATCGCCGCGTTCTTCTATATCCGTGTGATTGTTCTCATGTTCTTCACCGATCCAGCCGAGGATGGACCCGTGATCGCGATTCCATCCGCCTTCACCACGCTCGCTTTGGCGGTTTCGGTGGCGGTCACAGTCATTCTCGGAGTCTTTCCGCAGCCGGTCTTGGATCTTGTCGAACAGGCCAATGTGTTCCTTCGGTAGTACCGTCTGAGGAGGGAACCACGAAGGAGGTCGACATGAGCCCACGCATCATGACGAGCATGTATGGGCTTGGCATTGACACGGCATTGGCTGAAGAAATGAACGCTGGATTGCAGCGGGTAGAGGCAGGCCTTCGTGAAGCGGTCCGCAGCGACTACCCATTCGTGACCGAGGCATCCCGGCATCTTGTGGACGCAGGCGGCAAACGTTTCCGTCCACTATTAGTCCTGCTTGCATCCCAATATGGCAAACCGTCGTCGGTGGGGGTGGTACCCGCGGCGATTGTGGTGGAACTCACTCACCTTGCGACGTTGTATCACGATGACGTGATGGACGAGGCTGATCTGCGGAGGGGCGCCTCATCGGCTAACGCTCGCTGGGACAACACGATTGCCATCCTGACCGGGGATTTCCTATTCGCCCGGGCTAGCGACATCCTCGCCGACCTGGGCCCAGACGCCGTTCGTATTCAGGCCCAGACCTTTGAGCGGCTGTGCACCGGTCAGATTCGTGAGACTGTCGGGGTCGCAGCCGGCGATGATCCGATTGCCCATCACCTTCAGGTGCTGGCAGACAAGACCGGCTCGCTCATCGCTACGTCGTGCCGGTTTGGCGCGATGATGAGTGGAGCGGATGCCTTGACAATTAGCACGCTCACTAGATTCGGTGAACATATAGGTGTGGCGTTTCAATTGGCTGACGATCTCGTGGACATTACGAGTGAGTCCGCTCAGTCAGGAAAGACACCCGGCACCGATCTGCGTGAGGGTATTCCGACGCTTGCAGGCTTGATGGCGATTCAAGCCGATGATGATCCGTGGCTGGCCGAAGCACTCGGGCGACCGCTCAGTGACGACGGCGAACATGCCCGGGCCCTTGATCAATTGCGTTCGCATCCGGCGTTGGCCCAGGCACAGGCGGAAGCCCGTCGCTGGGCAGCGAGCGCCCGGGACTGTCTTGATGATTTGCCCGATGGTCCAACGACGGATGCGCTTCGGGCGCTCTGTGACTACGTGGTCAATCGCAGCGGCTAGGTTGCGTGCGAATCAGTAGCCGCGCAGGCGAGCGACCAGATCAGTCATCACCTGTGTTGCCCCACCGCCAATGCCGAGCACTCGTACATCACGGTAGTGACGCTCCACCTCGCTTTCGCGCATGAAGCCCATTCCACCGTGTAACTGCACCGCTTGGTTGGCGACAAACTCGGCTGCGGCAACGGCCGTTTGCTTGGCAATGGCGGCCTCCACAACCAGGTGCTCGCCGTTGACATGACGCACGGCCATGGTCCGCGTGTAGACCCGTGCCACGTCAATGTGTCGATACATTTCTACGAGTGTGTGACGCACTACCTGCCGTGTGCTCAAGGCTCGCCCAAATGTTTCGCGCTGCGTCGTCCACGTTTCAGTCAGGGTGAGGCATCGCTGTGCCGTCGCGTAGGCGGTCACCGCCAGCGAAAGCCGTTCGGCAACGAAATGTCGAGCCAACGATTCAAAGCCTCGCCCTAACCCGAGCACGTCACGTTCTGGTACCGACACTCCGTCGAAGGCCAACTCTGCTGTATCGCTGCACCACCAACCCATCTTGGCCAATTCGCGCGGTGGCGCATACCCGTCGCTGGTGGGATCGAGCAACATCAACGTTAATCCCGCCGCGCCGTCCCCTGTCTCACCCGTGCGCACCGCGGCGACAACGAGATCGGCACGGACACCCGAGGTGATGTAGGTCTTGGCACCCGACACCTGCCAACCGGCTTCCGTGCGGCTAGCGCGGGTTTGCAAATTGGCAACGTCAGACCCGCCATCAGGCTCCGTGACGCCGAGAGCGAGCACCATCGAGCCGCTCAAGACCGGCTTGATGACCGCATCCAGGAGGTAGTCGGCACCGCTGACATCACCAGCCTCGCACCGTCGTTGATACTCATCGATCACATGTGGCAGCGCAATGCCGTGGGTAAATAGTGCGGCGATGACTCCTCCGCTGGCCCCTGCTTCAATCATCGCTTCGGTCATCACCACAACATCGGTGTAGTCACCTCCCGATCCACCAAGCTCCTCATCGATACCGACACCCAACAGGCCGATCTCCGCTGCTTTACGGTGCAGATCACGCGGCAGACGCCCTTGTTGCTCCCACTCAGACAGGTGGGGCCAGATCTCTGCCTGGGTGAAGTCAGTAGTCAGTTGGGCGAGGGCGCGTTTGTCGTCGGTGGCGAAGGCGTCCAGATGTGCCATGACCTCATCGTAGGCCGACCAAGCGGTCAGGTGGGAGCGGTTACCTCAAGGTCATCGGCGATATTGGGGCGCTTCGCATGGCGCAGGGCATCAAGGGAAAAGATTGCGAGAGCACCCCAAATTAGGCCAAAACCAATCCACTCCACGGCACTGACCGACTCGCCAAAAACGGTGATGCCCAGAAGCAGCAGAATTGTCGGCGTCGTGTACTGCATGATGCCTAGCGTGGTGAGCGGCAGGCGATTGGCACCCCCCACATAGGCCAACAGTGGAATGGCCGTGATCGGGCCTAGTAGCAGCAGAAGTAGTGAAATTTCAGGTCCATCGACGATAAATGCGGCGTTTCCTTGAATCTCGGCCAGGGCCAGTACTGCCGCGGCGAATGGAAAGAGAAAGAGCGTCTCGATGGTGAGTCCAGGTATGGCATTGACTTCGGCCATCTTCTTGAGTAGGCCATAACTGCCAAAGGAGAATGCGAGGATCAATCCGATGTATGGCACCGCGAGTGCACCTAGGCCGATGATGATGACGCCCCCGGCAGCCACCGCGACGGCGCTCCACTGGGCTCTGCGTAGCCTCTCCCGCAAGATGACGACACCCAGAGCGACCGAAACCAAGGGGTTGATGAAGTACCCCAGCGATGCATCTACCACCTGATCGATGCTCACCGCGTACACGTAGGTGGTCCAGTTGATCGTGATGGCGATCGAGGCCAGACCCAAAATGACGAGTGACCGCCGCGTACGCAACACCACCGCCAGCCGACACCAGCCGCGCGTGACGGCGATGACGATCAGCATGAAGGCAAGCGACCAAATCACACGATGAGCGACGATTTCAAGGGGTGAGACTGAATCCAGGATCGCGAAGTACAGGGGAAAGGCGCCCCAGAGGCCGTAGGCAATGAGCGCATAGACAAACCCAAGCAGCGTGGTTCGTTGCGCTGTGTCGGTACTCAGATGACGGTCCACGAATCAGTGCCGTGCAGCAGGGAAGCGAGATCTGCTGAGCCGGTCTTCGCTGCAGCTTGTGATTGCTCGCGAACCAGGCGGTCATATGAGGTTCGCTGCACGTCACGGAAAATACCAATGGGCGTATCGGCCAGTGAGTGAGGGTCAGACAGGCGCGAAAGGGCGAACGCCAGGCCGGGATCATCAGCGTGGGCATCATGAATCAAGATCCGATCGGCGGACACCTCGGCGATATCGACGACCGCAACGTGACCATCGTCTTGACGGACGACCGCCTTATCCTGGCCGCTGCCGAAAACGATGGGTTGGCCGTCCTCGAGGCGAATGAGCATGTCGTCGCTGCTGTCGCGATCCTTCAGCGCCTCCCAGGCATCGTCGTTGAAAATATTGCAGTTTTGGTAGATCTCTACCAATGAGGTGCCCTCATGCGCGGCAGCAGCGCGCAGCACACTGGTGAGG
>Ga0129324_10000124_pt1 | contig 52434 bp, 45 predicted proteins | sample CPBDNA_7_FD_96879 | JGI IMG/M metagenome (GOLD analysis project Ga0129324, IMG submission 96879) | Freshwater to marine salinity gradient microbial communities from Chesapeake Bay, USA - CPBay_Spr_15_0.2_DNA | ecosystem: Environmental > Aquatic > Marine > Coastal | place: USA: Chesapeake Bay... | reverse complement strand
TTAATAGAGTATCCAGATATTTTAAATAGGCCGATTTGTTTTGATTCGATTGCTCACTATTCCACTCTTGCTTTTCCCATTGGCCACAAAGACGCCAGAGGCTGTCGAGTGCCTGTTTTTTACTAAAAGATAGGAATGCTTGAGCAGGTATAGAAAAGGCCATAGTTTCGCAAATAATTAAGGGTTCAAGTAGTGTGATTAGAGCTAATATATAGCAAAAGCAAGGGGCATTTGTTAAAACTTCAGGCATATTCTGTCGAAATATTTAGGATTGTGCGATGCAAGCAAAAAAATACTTAATAACTTCAGCTCTTCCTTATGCCAATGGTCCAATTCACTTTGGCCACATGGTAGGAGCCTACCTCTCCGCTGATGTTTATAATCGTCACCGGCGTCTTCAAGGCCAAGAGAGTCTCTTTATAAGTGGAAGTGATGAGCATGGTGTCGCCATTATGCTTAATGCAAAAAAGGCAGGGATTCCTTACCAGGAATATGTTGATAAATGGCATAAAGAGCATGGTGAAGTTTTTGACAAGTATGGAGTTAAATTCGATTTCTTTGGTCAAACTTCTGCTGATTATCACGCCGAAGAGACTGTAAAGTGGTTTAAGGTTCTCCATGATAAGGAGTATATAGGAACGCAAGATAGTAGGCAGCTTTACTGTAATGATTGTCATAATCATTTACCTGATCGCTTTGTTGAGGGGACTTGCTATGTCTGTGATTACCCTGATGCTAGAGGGGATGAATGTCCAAATTGTGGAGAGTTCATTGAACCGGCGAAACTTAAGAATCCTGTTTGTAAAATTTGTAGCTCTCAAAATATAAAAGAGGTTAGTGTTACTCAATACTATTTGCTTCTTTCAAAATTTCACAAAGAATATAGAGAGTGGTTTGAGGCCAAAAAAGATTCTTGGCGAAAAACAGTTTGGCCTTTTGTTGATAGTTTAACCAAGGAAGGATTACACGATCGAGCTATCACGAGGGATCTTGATTGGGGAATTGATGTCCCTCTTCCAAATACAGAAGGGAAGAAACTTTATGTGTGGTTTGATGCGCCTATTGGCTATGTTTCAAATACAAAGAAATATTTAGAAGATTCGGGGTCACAAGAAGATTATTTAAAAGACTGGTGGCAAAACGAAGATGTGGAGCTTTCACACTTTATTGGGAAAGATAATATTATTTTTCATACTATTATTTTTCCCTGCATGAGTATGGCTTCGGGCTTTGCCAAAGCCGCTGATAAGGTTCCAGCAAACCAGTTCTTAAATTTAGAAGGAAAACAGTTTTCAAAATCTACTGGGCACTATGTTGACGCTTTGGATGCTGTTAATGAATTTGGTCAAGATGCCCTACGCTACTACCTTCTTACAATATTGCCCGAAACGACAGATTCAAGCTTTAGCTGGGATCAATTTCAAGCAAAAGTTAATAATGAGCTTGCCAATAATATTGGGAACTTCCTTAATCGTTGTTTGAAATTTACTCAAAAAAACTGGAGCGAAGGACTGCCTGCTAGTTGTTTTGCAGGGTTTGCTGATAGTGATGAGGGGAAACTTATTTCTTCAGAGTTGAAAGAGATTAACGAGCACCTGGACCAGCAAAACTTTAGAAAAGGGATAGAGAAAGTTATGGCCTTGGGGAATAAGGCCAATAATTACTTTTCAGAACAAGCACCCTGGGCCCTCATTAAAGAAGACCGTGACAAGGCCGCTATTGTTTTGGCCCAATCAAGCGCTTATGCGCTTTGCTTAGGAGCGGCCATGGCTCCATTTCTTCCAGAGTTAAGCTCTAAAATTCTTAATCACTTTTCAGGGATCATTACCGAGGATCAAGTCAAAAGACTCTATTGTGGAGAGGTCACAGTTTTAGATGAGGTCTTTGCCAACGGTCATATCTTAAGTATTCCGGTGGATGCCCTAGTACCAAAAATTTTGGATGAAGTTATTGCCTCTAAAAAAGATGTTTTAAAAACTTAATACCTCTTTAAGTCATTAGTTTTATTAAGATTAATCGGACTGTTCAAATATACTGATACACATCATGTTGTTGAGCTTTTAATTTGCATTAAAATGAATCTTTAGGTCGATATTGGGGTTCGCTTGGTCATTCTAGTTGTGGACGATATTAAAGATATGAGAGAGCTGGTAATCACCAGTCTTCAGGAAATATTTCCAAATGCTGTCTTTGTAGAAGCCGAGAGTGGAAGAGAGGCCGCGCAGAAAATTGAAAGCCTAGGAGATAGACTTTGTTTTATCACTTCTGATTTTCATATGGAAAATGGCAATGGGGATATGGTCTTCCATAAGTGGAAGGAGACTTGTTTTCATATTCCCTTTATATTGCTGACGAGTGAAGTGGCACAAGCAAGGAAGGCCTTACTTAAAGATCATCCAAACCTTTGGGAACGACTTGCCTTCCTTGATAAGTCTGGAGACTTTGAGGAGTTACAAAATGCTTTTCAGAGACTTCTTAAAAAAGGTTTTATTCGCTTTGATTCAAAATTTGTAGAAGAAGAAAGTAACCTAAATGTCCCTCTTTTTCTTTCCGTTGGGAATAATAAAATTATTCGTTATTGCCACCAAGGAGAATCACTTTCACGAGGGCGAATATCAAAACTCAATGAAAAAGGAGTTGATTCATTTCTGATTCCGACTCAAGATGCTTTAGAAAATGGGTTCTCTTGGCCTTTAAAACCACTTCATGAAAGATCAAAGGACAATCAATTGTCTTTTAAAGATAGTTTTGAGCAATTTAAAGTAATACATGTTGATATTTTAACGAAGGACTATGTAGATCCTCTTTGCTTAAAAAAGGCGTTGCATAATGTTGAGTCGGACTTACAGAAGTATGAACAAACTAAATTATTTGAATGGTTTTTAGATAAAGGTCTTATTAGAAAAAATTATGTACTAAATCACAGCTTACTTTTAAGTACTCTTTGCATAATGGCATTGCAGGAGATGAAACTGAATACTCCCCATAATCGAAAAATATTAATTGAGGCGTGCCTATTTCATGATCTATTTAAAACTGATAGTGAGGCCATGAGGTTTGACTTATATGGTGAAGAGAATGAAGCAAATAGTAAAAAACATCAGAAATACTTACTACAATTACTAGACTTGGCCAAGGAGATGAACCTGCCTCAAGATAGTGATAAGGTACTTAAGGCCATTTGCCTTGGCATCAACGGTCATCAAAATTCTTCAGTTAATCACAAACTGGCAGCAATAGCTCTTAGTATGCATAAAGTCACAAATGAGCTTTATTCGCAAAAGTTTACTAAAAAAATATCCTCTGAGTTTCTTCAAAAGAGTGGAGAAGGCGACACTCAAATACAAAAGGCCATGCGGACCATCTTTATTTAATCTTTATTTGATCTTTATTTAATCTTTTTTCCTATAGGCATGTCAGTCTAGTTAGTCTCTTTGTCTTCAAGAATGAGGCCCGATTCTTCGACTTTGGGCTCGATCTGAGGCACTCGGATTACTTGTCCAACAGACAGACGATCATCTAACTTTCCATTTTCTTGGACACTTCTAAGTAGCCAAAAGGGAAGTTTAAAGTCTTCTAGAATACCACTTAGGTTATCGCCCTTTTTTACCTTGTAATCTTTTAGCTGAGCGACTTCAAAGTTCTCGTAAAAATCTTCTTGAATAGAAAGGTGATAGGCATTTCTTTGTTGGGTAAACTGCATGGCCTGATCGTCATTTAAGTAAAGAACAAGACTTTGACCTTGATAAATGAGTCCGCCAAAAGCGAGTTTGTTCCAGTCTCTTATTTTTTGAGTACGAATTCCCGCCCATTCTGCGAGATGCCCAAGTGTTTCTTCTGTTTCAATTTTTATACGATAGCTTTGGTTTTTAATTTTTTTCAACTCTAGCTCATAACCTTCTAGGTTTGCTGCCGTTTGGTCTTTTAATTCACTTTTCGTGGGGCCATAGGTTAAGCGTGTACTTTTTTCTGCGACAATTTCAGGCATGGCCTTTTTCTCTGCGAGCACTGCTTTCTTTGGCAGCTCTATTGTGGGAGTCTCTGTTACCGCAAGTTTTGGCTGAATGTTTAAAATATCTGAATCCTTACCAGGGATTTTTATTTTCATCCCTGCAAAGATTCTTGATGGATTGATTATATTGTTAAAGGAAATAAGATCGTTGAGAGCGACTTTATATCCTTTGGATATATCAAATAAACTCTCTCCTCGGGATACAATATGAAGACGTTCCATTTTAAAGTTATCAAACTTATTTTCTAATTTACTCAAGGCGACTTTATAGTTTTGAATTTTGTCATTTTCTTCCATTGGTAAATAAAGAAGAAATCCTTTTGGAAGATAGAGAGGGGACTTCAAAGCCGCCTTTCTTATCGATGGATTAAAAACACCAATTTTTTCAAGAGGTAAATCTAACGTTTTTGATATTTGTTTAACGGTTATAGGCTTATCAATTGTTAGAGTTGAATAGGTAAAGGGGGTAGGCTTTTTAAAACTCTTAAAGTATTTCTCTGGGTTTTTGGAGATAAGTACTGTTGCCATAAAAGTTGCATAGAAGTTTTTAGAGGCAAATCCAAAACGTCTTCCATTATAGCCTTCAATAATTTTATGTATTTCACTCGTTTTTAATTCATTGATGGCCCTCTTTATGCTCCTGGCACCATGATTGTAAGCAGTAAGCGCCAATGGCCAAGACTTGAGTATTTTATAATTATCTTTTAAAAGTTTTGCCGCTGCACTTGTCGCCTTAATAACATCGCGCCTTTCATCCACAACATAGCCAACCTTTAAACGATAAAGCCTCGCTGTCGCACGCATAAACTGCCAAATTCCTGCAGCTCCTACTTTTGAATAAGCTAAATAGTTGAAAGAGGATTCCACATGAGGAAGAAACTTTAACTCATCAGGCATACCCATTGATTCAAATACACCTTCAATATAATCCATATAACGATAACTACGGATGAGACCCTGATAATAGCGATCCTTAAGACCATATTGAAATCTTAGGTTTCTTGCCATCTGGTAATACTCTTTAGAAGTTCTTTCACCGACCTGTGCCTTTAACAGTTTTTCATCTTCATTGAGTTTAATGTTAGATTGTTTTGCTAATCGTTGAAGCATTTTGCGATACTTTGCCTTTATCTGGCGCATAAAGCGTACTTTCTTTCTACGATTTAATGGCAGCTCATATCTGTTGTAAACGATGCTGAGGTCCTCAGAGTCATGAAGGAATCCTTCCTTTGTCGTAATCTCGGTATATACCCTGACCCAAAAGTTAACTCTAGTCTCTACTTCGCCCTTAATGGGGAAGTTTTCGATAAAACTAGTATCATCTTGAGAAAAGGGAGCACTAAGAATGAGAAGATAGAGTGCTAGGAGGAGAGGCAATTTCTTTTTACAATTGATCAATGAATTCTCTTTAGGCTACGTGATGATCATTTTCTTAAGAGCGGATTTAGAAATTCCGAACCTAGGCTTCCATGGTACTTGTCTGCGAAAGATCTTTCAATGTGGTTTAGACTACCATCTTTATTAAGTTTCTTTAGGCAATAATTGAACTTTTTAGTTATTTTGAGGTCACGAAAACCGACATTAAAATGATTGACCGAAAAAATACGATAAAACTTTACCTTTACATTTTTCCACCGAGGCTCATTTTCAATAAGCCTTCTTTGATGGGCCATAAAGATAAGACCATCACTAAGAACTCCATCAACTCTTTTTTTCATGAGCATCTCATTATGACGATATTGCTTACTCGTTTCAGTGTATGAGGCAAAGGAGGGGACTTTGTCTTTAAGGCCTTTCAGTAGTAATTCACCGCCGAGAAAGGAAATAATGTGCTTTCCTTTTAGATTATTAACCTCTGTGATCCCATTTGGGAAATCCTCATCGCGAACAATGACACCGTTGTGATAGGCAATATAAGGAAGAGATTTACCTTTAATTTCATTATCTGTTTCAGGAATGGTAGCAACACCATCGTACTTGCTGTTGTTATGGTAACTCTTAAGGTGGCGTAAATAAGGTTGAATTTCAAATGTTGGCCGATATCCTGCGCATTCTAAAATTTTGGTCAAGATCATTAAGTCTCTACCAGATTTCCCATCCATTTCAACATTCTCTGGCATGTACGGGGCCACTAGTAATAGTTTCTTTTGTTCAGAAAAAGAAGTTTGGGACAAAAGAGAAAGAATGATAAAAAAGAGTAATCTCATATTATTAATTTATTAAATGGAAATTCAATTGAATTGTACGCCTTTTGTTAATGAAATTCTTAGTAAAAAGTTACGCCTACGAACGGCGTTAGAGCTAATGCCTAAGGATTATGAATTATATTATGACCTTTTTTGCGATCATGGGCTACTCGGTTATGCATTAAAGCAGTCATTCAATAAAAAGATAGTCTTTAATGATTGCCAGGAAGGTATTACCTCAAGACTGAGAGAAAATTTCAACTTAGCTGAAGGTGAGATTGAACTAGGAAAAGCACAAGATCTAGTCTTTAAAGAAAATACTGGGATTTTTATGTTAGGAGTAGGAGGTCATTTACTCAATGAGTGCTTTTTAAGTTGGCAAAAGTTAAAAAGAGAAAATCTCTATGGTGGGCATACTTTCGTTATCGGCGCGCATTACTATCAATTGGAATTAAAGACAGTATTGAGAGCGCTAGGGGCGGAGCTACTAGATCAGAGATTTATTTTTGAACGAGAGGAGGGTTATGAGATTCTCCTGATTAAGTTCCTCGAAAAGTATCAGGGAATTGGCAAAAATATTCTAGATTTTGATGAATTATATTGGTCACAGGTTGTTCGAGACGAGCCGTTGGCCATGAGATATTTAGAGAAAAGAGCAAAATCTATTTCGAAGGTCAGAAATCCAAACGCTCAGCAATTGCAATTTGGCACTTCCTTGAGGCACTTCATGGAGGAATTAAACTCTAAGAGTTAATAATTTTCCCTGACTTTAATCAAGTTTTCTGTGCGATTACTACTAAATTTCAAATAGTTATAAGGCCATAAAACTCATTTTTTATTTTTTTAAACAATTTTTTGCGCTAAGCAAATATTTTACTTTTCTGGTAGATGAAAACGTCATAAGCTGTAATTAACATATTAACATCGAGGAGATTATCTTCTCACAGTAAGGATTTTTTTATGCAGACAGGTACAGTAAAATTTTATGATGAAACAAAAGGTTTCGGCTTTATCACTCCAGACGATGGTGGCAATGACCTCTTCGTACACATCACTGGCATTACAGGCGGTGCAACCCTCGCTGATGGCGACAAGGTAGAGTTTGATTTGGGTGAAGGTCGCAAAGGTCCATGCGCTATAAACGTTCAAAAGAAATAGATTTTTATCTTATAAAAAAAGAAAGGAGGCATTAGCCTCCTTTTTTTTTCTTATTTTTGTCTCTTTATTTAACGAATTGAAACTTCGATCTTTTTTAATCTTCCATCACCTAGAGAAGTTGTTTTTACTTCAGGGTCTTCACTTAGGAGCTGATGAACTGTACGACGGTCTCTTGGGTCCAGAGGTTTTAAAGTAAATGGTTCTTTAGTTGAAAGCACTTTATCTTTGGCCTCTTTTGCCAGTTTGAGAATTTTTTCTTCTCTTTCTTGGTCTTTTTCTGGTGAGCGCCTTCTTGCATTATCTCGACCATTTTGTGGGCGTCCACGAGAATTGTCTCTCTCTCTTGTTGGAGGAGTCGATGTTTTTTGACCCGCCACTTTTACCGACCACTTCAACCTAGAGGGTAAAGTTACCTTGTTCGCTAAATATAGACGCATTAGCTGTTCAAAACTTTGAAGCATTTCTGCACGATTTCTTAGCATGATTGGTTCGTCTGGTCCGTTGAATGAAACCTCAACAGTATCACCTTTAAACGCTACTTTTACTCTTACATCGAGATGACTAAGAGTAAGAACCTCAATAATAAAAGGAAGCAATAGGCGCTTGTAGTGGGTGTCTAGTGTGTAGCGGTAAGTTGTTTTTCGTGGGCCAAAAAAGAAATAGCGCTTACTGCCTTTAGAAATAATTTCTTTCTTTAGTAAACTCTCGTCAGCAATCATGTAATAGCCGAGAGCTGCTCTGTTGGCATCTTCCTCTGTTTCCGTTGTAATTATAAAGAAGCGACGATCTCTCTTTTCTTCTTCGCTCTTTACAAACTTTTTCAGGGGAGTAGGGAGGGCCCTTTCAAGAGGGGCATCATACTTAGTGGGTTCTTGATTTTGTGTGCTCATATTCTTAGTCTTATCTCTCTGGTTTCTAGGGCGACTATCATTGTCACGCTTTCTTTCTCTACCACCATGTGATGAACTTCTCTCTACAATTTGGAGAGTCTTTCCGTCTATATAGGGTTTAGAAACAATGTCAGCTTTGACGTCTTCATCTTTAAGGTCAACTTTTGGAATTTTTGCATCGATGTATTTATAAATATCATCAAGGTGTTCACAATCTTCGTGAGCACAAAAGCTAATTGCCTGACCGGCCTTTCCAGCACGACCAGTTCGACCAATTCTATGGACGTAGTTAGCCGCTTCTTGTGGTAGGTCATAGTTAATGACAAGGTTCACATCTTTTACATCAAGACCTCTGGCCGCGACGTCAGTACAAACTAAAATGGTGACTTCCTTATTACGAAATTCTTCCATTAGTTTGGTTCTTTTATTCTGTGGCAAGCGCCCTGAGATTGGCTTGGCCTTGAAGTCCATGAGCCGTAGCCATTCAGCAACAAGGTGTGTTTGTAGTTGAGTGTTACAAAAGACAATGGCGTATACGTCTTCATTCTTACGAAGAAGATTAACTAAGTATGGCATTTTCTCTTTTTGAGTAATCATCGCGAGGCTATGATTAATATGATCTACGAGAAGAGAGTCTTCATTTAGTTTTAACTCAACAGGATGGGACTTGAACTTATAACAAGTTTTTAGAACCTCCATATTCGAAGTCGCACTAACCATAATCAGCTGACGATTATCATTAACTTTTGAAAGAATGAATTCGATATCTTTTTGGAAACCCATATCAAAAAGCCGATCAGCTTCATCAAAGACCATGGCCTTAACTTGGCTTAGGTTTACAGATTTTTGTTTTATAAGGTCAACCAGACGACCGGGCGTGGCCACTAAGACACGAGTTCCTTCTTTAAGAATACTCTTTTGCCTATCGATAGACTCACCACCGATAAGACAAGCAGCATGAACACCTAAGTCTTTTCCAAGATCATTGAAGACTTTGTGTGTTTGCTGAGCAAGCTCTCGAGTAGGACTTAAGGTTACGTATTGAATGAGTTTGTCTTTTGGTGCTTGAACCGTATCGCCTTCTTCCCTTAATATTTGTTCAATAATGGGAATGGCAAAGGCTCCTGTTTTTCCAGAGCCTGTCTCCGCTTGGGCAAAGATGTCTTTGCCTTCGAGGATATGGTTGAGAGTAAGCTCCTGAATGGGGGAGGCATTTTTAAAACCAACTTCGTTAAGAGAATTGATTAGTGCTGCGCTTAATTTAAAGTCGCTAAAGGGTGTTGTAGTTTCCATTACTTCTATATACATGACACTTTATAAAACGAATAGGTTTTATCAGATATTCATTAATTTGTTGACGACAAGCGTTGCCTGTCGTTATTAACCCTCGAGGGAGAATTTATGAATATAATTTTATTGTTGTGCATTGCACTTGTTGGGGGACTATCTTCAATTAGCGCCTCACCTTACTTTCCAAGTGATTATGACCAAGCAAGAGGGCTTTTCTTAGCGGCCGCGGCTGATATTCAAATGGCTCTGCCCAAAAAAATAAAATCAAAATACTTTTTAGTTAACGGTGAAGAAGGGGAAAAGCTTTATACAGATTTTTTATTTCTTGATTGCCGGCGCGGCAAGTCAAAAGTCCAGCCCCTCCTTTTATTAACTAGTGGCGTGCACGGGCCAGAGAGTTTTGTTGGTTCAGCGGCCCAGATATGGTTCTTAAAGAATCAAAGTCAAAAAAGATGTGTGCAAGGAGTGTCGCAAGTTTTTATCCATGCACTTAATCCTTATGGATTTAAATACATGAGGCGCTTCAATGAAAATAATGTGGATCTCAATAGAAACTTTCCCACTTCGACTGAAATTTATCATCAAGATAATCAAGCATACAAAAACTTAGAAGAGGTGCTAAATCCAAAGAAGGAACTAAATCACCTTCCACTCCAATCTTTAACTATTATAGCAAAGTTGGCCAAGCGCCTAGTAAAGGGAATGTCTGTTGGGGAAATCAGGCAGGCATCTGTTGGTGGTCAGTATAATTTTCCGAAAGGAATTTATTATGGAGGGAGTGCCCCTGAGCCTGTTGTGGTGTGGCTCGAAAGTATTCTTCCTGAAATTCTCAATTCACATTCCGATGTTCTTCATTATGACTTCCATACGGGGCTTGGGGAAAAAGGTGTGCTTCATATGATGGTGGGACCGGGATTAACTTCTTTTGGTAAGAAGGTTATTAAGAAAGTGATTCAGCCTTTGGCCAAGGGAAACTTTGATTTAACGACTCCGAGTGACTCTGGCTTTTATAAAATACAAGGTGATATTATTGATTTCATTCCTCAATTAAAAAAGGACGGCAGAATTCTTAACCTCACAGCAGAATACGGTACTGTTGGATTGGGAATATTTTCTCAGCTTAAGACACTAGCAAGATTAATTAATGAGAATCAAGGTTACCATTTTGGTCACTCAAGTGACCGAGTTAAAAGAACGGTTAAGCAGCGGCTTCGTGATATCTTTCATCCACCTAAGAAACAGTGGCTAGATCAGGTAAGAGAAAAAAATTCCTATATTTTGACCAAAGTATTGGATGACTTTCTGGCCATCCTAAACTGACATACAATAGGAGGGAACTTAATAAAGGCCCTCTTATGCGTCGTGAATTTTTCATTTTTTGTTTCTTTGGCACTCTCATTTGTGCTGGTGGGTTTTGGTTATTACCTTCTCTCTATCTTCCCTTTCACATAACAATTACTTCATTTTTTTCTTTAATTGTTTTGATTGGTTTAAGGGACGCCTTGCAGACTAGGCATACGATCTTAAGAAACTTTCCGATTCTAGGCCACTTTAGGTATTTACTAGAAATGGTTCGGCCAGAAATACAACAGTACTTTATTGAAAGTAATTCCGACGGACGACCGTTTAATAGAGAAGATCGTTCATTAGTCTATCAAAGATCAAAAGGAGCTCTTGATACATTACCGTTTGGTACTCAACAAGATGTATACGCTCCTGGTTATCAATGGGTAAATCATTCTATGAGGGCGAAGCATCTAGATGATAAATCCATGCGGGTCACGATTGGTGGACCGGACTGTCGTCAACCATACAGTGCGAGTATTTTAAACATATCCGCCATGAGTTATGGCTCACTCTCTGGTAATGCCATTCAGTCTCTAAATGGTGGAGCACAAGAAGGTAATTTTGCTCACAATACAGGGGAAGGTGGTTTAAGTCCTCACCATTTAAAACACGGTGGAGATATCATTTGGCAAATTGGAACAGGCTATTTTGGCTGTCGCCATCACGATGGTTCTTTTAATCCGGTAATGTTTAAAGAAAATGCCCTAAAGCCACAGGTGAAAATGATTGAGATTAAAATCTCTCAGGGTGCAAAGCCCGGTCATGGCGGCATATTGCCAGCGCAAAAAATCACGCCTGAGATTGCTGCGATCAGAGGTGTTCCCATGGGAGAAGATGTCCTCTCTCCGCCAACACATTCTACCTTCAGTACGCCTAAGGGACTTTTGAACTTTGTCGAACAGCTGCGTGAACTCTCAAATGGGAAGCCAGTGGGCTTTAAACTTTGCTTGGGCAAAAAAAGAGAGTTTATGGCAATTTGTAAGGCCATGATTGAGACTCAAATTTTTCCTGACTTTATTGCTGTCGATGGTGGAGAAGGGGGCACTGGAGCTGCACCGATAGAATTTTCGAATCATATTGGAACACCTGGAGTGGAAAGTCTTGTTTACGTTCACAACTGCTTAGTGGGTTTTGGAATTAGAGATAAAATGAAGATCATCACATCGGGTAAAGTAGCAAGTGCCTTTGATATGCTAAGAAGGCTTTGTTTGGGAGCGGATGTTTGTTACTCGGCTCGCTCCATGATGTTGGCACTTGGTTGTATTCAAGCTCTTCGTTGTAATAGTAATCATTGTCCTGCAGGAGTAGCGACAAATAACCCTAGCTTAGAAGCAGGTCTTGTTGTCTCTCACAAGAGAAAGAGAGTTGCGAGTTATCATAAAGAGACTATCAAAAGCTTTGCTCATATGCTCGGAGCGATGGGGTTAGATCATCCTGATGAATTAAAACCTTGGCACCTTCAAATGAGAACGGGACCTTCTGAAATAAAACACTTTGGACAAATCTTTCACTTCTTAGAAGAAGGCGATTTACTTGAGAGTACTATGCCTCCAGAGTTTATGTGGGCCTTTAGGCTCGCGAGTGCTGATAGCTTTGATGCAGTAGATGCACTAACAATTACTGAAATGAGATAACGTTCTGTTATCGAGGGACATTCTTTTTCATACGTTCCGTTAAGTCGGCAACGACCCTTTTATGAAAGCCTGGCTCTTGCCATTTAAGCTGCTCTTTATATTCAGGTATAGATACTCTTTCATAAGTTATTTCTAATTTTTTGAAGAGTTTAATAAAGGGCTGCCCTGGCCTTTGAACATGATGAAGGCCGCCAGAGTAGGCGATAAGGAAATATCCGTTAGGTGTTTTTTTTAAGATATCGGCAATACCCGTTTTTATGGTCATGGGTTTGCCATGTTTATCGAGGCCATTTTCTCGCATCATCCGACCCTCTGGTGCCAAAATAACGAGAGACCCAGGTTTTACCCTATCCATGAACTCACTCCATGAATAATCTCTTTTGCGGGTAATACTAATAATTTGTGGAAAGATAGTTTTGTAGATTCGACCAACGATGGGTCGGTCCAATGTGATATCAGCACCAGGCAAAACGGCCCTTTTTACATTATCCAAAAAAAACTTGTTAGGTACTGAGGGAAAAAAAAGAGGTTCACAAAGACTAGTGTGATTGAGAAAAGCAAAAACATTAATATTGTCCCAGAAGTCTGGAGTTTCATTGATGATTTTTCTATCAAGTTGATAAAATATTGTTGAAAAAATCTTAACAGCAAATGCCAGGATCAGGCTTATTGTGTATTTCATAGATTTACTTTAATGGATAGAAAGCGAGCTTTAAAGACCTAATTTAAGCATAAATTTCTTGATTAAGCTTTTTTCTTCTTGTGCTGGCCGAGCTTCCTCCGGAATAAGTTCACTTATGGAAGCAGGAGCTCGAGTTGATTCACCCATTTCAGCAGGCAGTTCTCCTGCCAATGTGTCGCAAGTCTCTTTGATTTCTTGGCGCATGTTAGCGGCACCTGGATAGTTGAAACGAAAGTTTATACCTTCAAGCTCAAGGAGGGCATATTCTCTCCAAGGTTTGCGTCTTTTACTTAGAATGAAGTTATCAATATTAGTCTGATAAAAGTCTTGAATAAACCTAAGTTCAGGGCAATTCATATTCTCTTTAGCTGCCATATAGTTCATCAATAAGTTTTTTTGTTCAATACTTTGAATCTTAATGACCTTACTCAAGTCTTGCTCGGTTGGATTATCAAATGGAGACAGAATGCTTTGATTTAAAGGAGAGTCAGGTTGAGCAATATTTCCAATTGCTGGCCTTTGAGAGGGATATGGAGATTGTGTATTTTCTGAACGATCGGGCGATGAGGCTGGTGCCCTTTGATTCTGGTTCTCTTGACCAATGCTATTGGGTCCTCCAGTCGTTGCGCCAGTTGGGTTTCGTTGGTTAAAGTTATTTTGTGCCAAAGGAGAATTCGGTCCTAACCCAGTGGCCGGAGTTGGAATGTTCGTGGGAGCATCGAGACGATTGATTTCATTTTTTAGATTGGAAGTATCGTTTGATAACTTTTCTACTTCTCTTAAAAGTTCTCTGTCCGTTGTATTTGTAGATTTAGAGCGACTGCTAGAGGAATCCCTAGAGGAATCCTCTGATGAGTCGTCATTTGCTAGCGATTCATTTGGCACTGTTGAGCTGGGGCGGGAAATACTATCATTAAAAGTACTTGTGTTTACCGCTGTTCCTTGCTCTCCAACATTTGGTCTAGTGGGAAAAATTGGTGGTGAGAAATTTTCATTTTGACCAGCACCAGGAAATCCTAGATTTTGAGCAATGGAAGAGAAAAAATTGTCTTGGGCCAATGGCCTCGAGTCATCATTTGGTGCTGCCTCATTATTTTCTATTTGCCCATTTTCTCTTTCTATCTCGAATGATTGAACTTGTTCCTTTAAAGATTCTAGTGTTGTCGAAATAGATGGGTTTTTTATATTTGAATTAAAGCCCATACCCCCAACTCTTGTAGGAGAAACCCCTGTGTTTACAAAGGAGTCTTGAACCGTCTTTGGTTTAATCTCTCTGCTGCCAGCAGGAGAAGGTCCAGAAGGTTTAGATCCAGAAGGATCGGATCCAGAGGATTGGCCCGTTATTGCGATATTCGTAAGGACTCTTGTTGGATTTAAAGTCACTTCATTTCTATTGTTGCCAGAAACGGGATTAATAACTCCATCTGCCTGTTGTCTAATCCTAGCAAGCCTTTCATCTATAAAGGTTCCCATATCATCACCAGAAATAGCACCGATTCCTTTTACTATTGCTTCCAAGTTGGCCTGGTAAACTCTGGAGGTATCGGTTGCACCATTTCTAAACGATATTGTCGAGGCATCTATTGAAGAGATTTTAGTTACCAAAACTCTAAGGTAATCATCTCTTTTTGCCTGTGGTGTAAAGGTCTCAAGAACTCTTAACAGTCTCATGTTAGTACCTACGGAACTAATGAGACTGGGGTCATCATATTGAGCGAGAATATTTTGTCGAAAAACCTCATCATCATATCTCTGAAAATAAGTCGCCAAGGTATGTTCTTCATCAGCTCCACCATTACTTGCCAGGGCCGCTATCGCTCTGGAGACAAGCGTTCCAGAGAGACGATCAGTATTTTCATCAATGAGATCTGACAATGTATTTCTGCGCCAGGTCCGAAGAGAATCAATTTCTGAAGTTGTTCCAAGGCTAACTTGTTCATCAATGATATCAATTGCCGCCAATTGATTCGCTTCAGAGAGATTTGGTAAAAGTTTCCCCATAATAGAGAGGAAATCAGCCTCCGCACCATTTAAAGTGATTTTCTCGAAGATCTCATTAGCGATCTGATTTCTATTGGGATGATTTATAGGTAAATCTAAAAATGAAGAAAAACTGGAAGTAATATTCTCAACAAAGCAATAAAAGGCCCTGATGTTTGGAATACCATCTCTGGCCTTGCTTTCGCTGAGAGAAAACTCTATTTCGCTCCATCTAGAGTCAGAACCAAAAGAATCTTTATACCAACTCCACCTATTAATAGGATTGGTGAGCAGTGGAAAACCAGAACTTGCTTTAGTTGATTTGGAAGATAAGAAATCATCAAGAGGATCTATAATCGCCCTGTATCCTTCAGGACTTAAAATCCGTGTTTGTGAACAGTTAGGACGAGTTTGATTTGGCGTAGCAGTGTCCTCGACAGAGGCAATCACACGTCCACCATAACCATTAGAGTTTTTAGCTTCAATTTGACTAAGAGAAGAAATGATTTCTTGGACACCATCTATATTGTAATTATTTAATATGGACAATGTTTGACGATTTAAAGTTGTCGGATCTTGCTCTAAGTACTCTTTGTAGGAAAGGTTTAAAATATTGGCAAATTCTCTTCGCGAACCTGTGCTTTCCTTATTCTCAGAATAAAATCTTGTTAAATATTCTATCCTTTCTCTTGTGCTGTTAGGAGAATCTAAAAATGATTTAACGGCTTTAGTTCTAAGACTAAGAGGTAGTGATGTATTGGTTAAAAAAGCACGACCTGGCCTGCTTGTTAAGAAGTGACCGAGAAGACCCTTGTGTGCAAGTAATTCAATGGCCCGTTCTTTCTCTGCAACGCTTGCTTCTGAGGTAATGATATTTCCTAGTTTCTCTAACGTATAGTTAGTGCACAGAAACATAAGGGCACGAATATGTTGAGAGTTACTAGATTCTGCATAACTTTCAGGCAAAGCTATCTTAAGCTCTAAGGTTGCACCCATAATATCTATGAAATCTTGGACTCTTTCACTATGTTCAATAAAATTGAATTGTTTTTCTGAGTTGCATACCCCATTGTCGGCCACGGAACTATTGGTGTCTTCAAATGAGGAGCAAAAATAGTTACTAACATCTTCGCGAATATTTCTCAAAACTAATGAGTCCTGAATTAAAAAATCTGGTTCAGTATTTTCGCAAGCCAGTTTTGAAACTTCAAAGGCACCGCTAGATCTATGTTCATCAATAGGGTGGGAACTTTGCGTGCCCAGAAGGCAGGGTTCACTTGACGACCATATATTATGAGGAACGATGGTAACTAATGATAAAACTATGACCTTTAGAATCGCCATTCTATTGGGACTTTTAAAATCAATGGGACTAACAAAATGCTCTTTCACATTCTCTTTTTCGGATGAAGAGAGATTGAACTTGAGTGATATTGTCAGTCTTTTCGTAGTTATAGGTACTTCTGATTTTTAGCGCCACTTTTTCTTGGCAAAAATATAGGGACAAATTCAACAAAACCAAAGCTAAGTGACTGAATTTTTGTATGAAATGAATATTTATTAACTGAAGGGCCATGGGCTTGGCTTTTGGGCCCATAATTATAAAGAGTGGATATTACTTTAATGGGCCAAATTCCGATAAAGTTAAGAGGTTGTAGTGGCTAATAAAATTTCCTCCATTAATTCTAACTCCCAAGGGATGACTGTGAAGATACTCATAGTTGTACCTATCGTTCTTCTTTTGATTCTTATTCTGTGCGCACCCTCTCAGGCCGAAGACGGAGTTATTTTTGATGAGGTCAAAGTTCTGCTATCAAAGAAATCATTTAAAAAGTTGGGAAAGCAGTTTATTGAAAGTCACTTTGATAAAGACAAGGGTGTTAATGAATTAAGGTTTTCTCTTGGAAATACCAAAGGCGCTGTCGTTAATTATGTTATTCAACAAAAAAATGGAAAGCGTATCTTAGAGAAAATCGATGCAGATCGTGACGGTTTTTTTGAAGTAATAAAAAGAAAGGTCACCAATCAACAATATACTTATGAAGAGCTTATCTCGCTAAATAGTTCAAAAATTTATCACCTTAGGAAAAGGTTTTATCCCGTCGTAGGCTCTCACCTTGTTCGTTTACAAATATCTCGTCTTGAGTCTAAAAAGGGCGAGTTTAAGGTAATCGAAGAAACCTTCACCAGTAGTATCGAGATGGCCGAAGATCTTGCAAGAAAAAGGCAGTGCTTGAATAACTCTAGCTTCTACTTAGACTCTACTCTTATTGATTCCGTAAACGACATTATAAATGATTATGGTATAGATTGGCCTGGTATTGATGATTTTGATGTGGTTGTTGATGTAGAGTTTGACAGAAGTTGTAATCAAAAGACGTCTGCATTTTTAGAGTCGGGAAAAAAGTTTAGCCAAATTTATGCAGAATCTATAAATGAGGGTATGAGCTGTTTACAGGATTTGGCCAGTGATGGCAGGGATAGCGCTTCATTTTCTAACCTTCTTTATTTAAATAGTGCTGCAAGCTTAGCTGGGCAAAAAATTTATGAGACACCTATGAATATCCAGTCAATGAATGGTGGACGCAATGGTTTTCCACGTAGGGCCAATGCTAATGATTTCCAAAAACAAAAGGTTCTATGCTCCCAAAGGGGCAGTGCTTTTGCCATGAGAGATGGGTCTAGCGAAGTTGGTCATGGATTGGCCTCAACAGGGGTTGCCCATAGTACAAAGCTGGCATGTGAGGGAGGGGAGCTTAATATTAGGCATCCATTCATTAGTCTTAATTTTGATCGTCTCCAAGATCAGGCTAATTCGACAAATACTCTACCTCTTAGAGATAGAGAAAGGTTTTTAAAACAACTTATTTTTCATGAATTTCTGCATACTACAGGGGCAGAACATAATAGGCATTATGACCCTGTCTCAGCTTGCGCCATTTATTGCTTCAATGGGGCCAGAACTAACGAAGCCAATCAGGCCTCAAAAAGTTTGTGCCAGGGAGAGAATATGGGAGGTTTTAGCCTAGAATCAATTAAGGCAAGAGTAGAAAATCAAGTCAGTTTTCTAGACTCATTAAATTATACGATGGAGCCTGTGAAGGAAGTTATTGCAAGGGAGCTTCGTCCTCAGCTTGGGGCAACTGCTACTTCATCTATAATGTCTCAGATTGGCAAGTAGCCATGTACCAAAAAGGTTATTTTATTTTGTAAAGAATTACCGATTTTATGACTTCTCTTTGTGGTCTAAGGTAGTAGTGATCATCCACAATCGCCTCATGGAACTCTTCCTTTTTTACGATGAAGTGTTTTGATAAAAGGTCTATTACTTTTTTAGACATTTCTTTTTCGGCAGGATTATTTTCAAGAAATAAGAAGTTAACGACACTTTGTTCTTTGTGTAGCTCAAATACTTTTCCTAGCTCTCTGTTATCTTCTGAAATATCTAAAATAAGTGTTTTGTAACCTTTGTGAACCTTCCCATAATAGAGCGCAAGCTCCTTATAGAAGGGATGAGTAGGTATTAAAATAATATTAATTAAGCCTTCTTCGATTTTAAGGTATTCACCTTTTTCGGCAATGATTTTGTATTCTTTATTATAGGGGAAGAGCGTGAAATAGTTAAAGAAGCCAGCAAGAGTGATAAGAAGAAAGACTAATAAACGAAATTGTTTCGCTATCTTTAAATCAATAGAGGCCTGAAAAATAATAATTAAACCTAAAGAGAGTAGGGGAGCATAGTGACTCCAATGTCCTAGGCGAAAGTTAACGGCAGAGGTGATTGAAAGAGCAAGAAGAGGTATTAGGTAAGCGAGAGAAATGGTAATTGAAAAAGCCTTCCTTTCCTTTAAACCAAAGTATAATTCATAAATACTTGCAACAATACTTAAACAGGCAAACATGAAAACAAATAGGTCTTGGAGCTCACTCATTTTTAAGAACTCCCGAGGATCATCAGTTTAAAAAGCTTAATGACTTCTGAGCCATCTATCTCTGGCCAATAAAAGACGAGTGGGTTTTTTACTTTATCAGATGCTATTAGGACAAAGGTACTTAAGACAGTTGTGACTAATAATATGAACAATCCAGCAAAAGTTTTTTGAGAATCATATTTTTTACAAAAGAAGGAGCCAATTATTTGGGCCAATACCAAAAAGCTAAAGTGGTAGAGAGTAAAAAGGCCCAACGTATTAACAATCCACAAAGAAAGAGAAGAGAAGTTCTTCCTTTGTATGGCCTCATGGTAGTAGAAAATACTCAGAAAAAATAAAGGGAAGGCAAAAGCCTCTGGGGTAAGATGTCCAGAGTAACCATACCAAAGAGGAGAGAGGCCTATGAGAAGAGTGAGGAGGGAGGATTCACTTTTTCCAACCGACAGGCTCATGAATTGAAAGAGTTTCACAAGGGACCAAATAATTAAAAGAAAAAGCGGTAGTCTCATAAATGTTTCATTCTCAAGAGAAATGAAAGACCATGCCCTATAGAAAATGAGTACACCTGGTGGATAAATTTCAACATAGTCACGCCAATATTGACTTAATCGACTTCCCTGTTGAAGTTCGGGAGTAAAAGAAGTTATCTCAGCAATTGGTGGCGTATGAAAAAATGAGGTGAGTCGTAATTCCTCAAAGGTAAAAGGCCTGCCAATTATTGGTAGGTAGAGCATCAGAAAAAGAATAGTTAAAATAAGTAAGTTAACCTTGTGATCTCTTAATTGCATGCTAAAAGCTTACCATTAAGCTGATTATTGCCAAAGAGATTCATCAAATAAGATGCCTGTCGCAAGGTTAACTTTAATAGGGAGTACAGTCTGGATCTTTAGTGATTCCATAAACGCCTTCACTAGAATCAGATTACTAACTTCAGTTTCTTTGTACGCTCCCGAGAGTAAACGGTCTGACCAATTTACTCTCTCTTTAATTTGTTGTTCCATTTGAAATTGAGAATAAGGTAGAGCAGGCTTCAAGCTTAGTTGGTTCTTTATAGAAAAATAGTGCACACCGCCAATTCCAATAACTTCTTTGTTTTTGGAATCTGCTTTTAAAATATTATCTAAGGTTTTTGCTTCCTCTTGAGCAGTGCGCTTTGCCCATAGAGCATTATATTTTCCAATGGGGTTAGGGCTGCCTCTCAATTTATTTTGGTAAGCGATAATTTTATTTTTAAAACTTACGGAAGCTAACTTTCCTAAATAAGAGAATAGGTGATTCTTTCTCATCGTTGTGATCTGCATTGAGCCACCACCAATATCCCATACAACGATATCTAAGGGACTTTTCTCAGTAACCGCAACAGCGCCCCAAAAGCCTAGCTGAGCTTCCTTTTCCTGATTAATGATGAGGATCTTAGTATTGGTTTCTTTGGATAAGCGAGAAATGAAGCTTTCGCCATTCTTGGCCTGTCTAAAGACTTCTGTTGCTACCGCCCTAACTTCTATATCCCTAGCTTTGAAGTTGGCCTTTAAGGAGTCGATGGTTGTCTTAACTTTATTGTAGAGATCTTCAGGGAGGCGCTCGCCATTAAGGTGAAGGGACTCTTTAAATTTAAAGGCAAAATTTCTTTCTTCAACAATCTTTATGATCTTTTTTTTACACTTATTAATTTTGGCGACTAATACTTTTGTACTACCTGAACCTATATCGATACCAGCACGAAGTTTTTCACAATGATAGGGAGAAGAGAGGTGAGGGAGAGAACTGCAAGCGGTAAGGGTTAAAGCGAATAAGAGACAACTTATATATTTTAATAAGGACACCACTATGTTTAACTCCAGCTTTTAAGAGGCGTTTTGAGCCTCATATTGAGATTTAATATCTTTCATTTTAGCGAGAAGTTGGGCTTTGTCGACAGTGTCAATAGACTGAATAAGGGGCGTGATGATTCGATGAGATAAACAAATTTCCCCCCAAGAAAAGGTGTCGATCATAAAGGTTAAGCAAGCGATTCTTTCAGCTTGGTTTAGATCAAGAAGTGAGTGTTTGCTTGGTCGGTAACATAGAGTAATAAAGGGGTGGAGGTTTCTCGAGAGGCAATATTCTATGGCCTGAGGAATTTCTCTCCAATTGTCTTTTTGTACAACGAAATTTAAATTGAAACTAAGAGGAGTTTGCCCACGAGAAATGCGTTCTGTCTCGTATTCTCTCAGCTTCTCTACAGTCTCAAGGACAACTCGAAGCTTCCCTGGATAGCGTATCTTTGCATAGGTCTGTTCTTCAAAGCTATCAATTGAAAGAATGATGTTTTTAATCTTAATTTTATCGAGATGACTTTTAACTTTATCGTTAAATTTCCAGTGAGCATTTGTTGTAATCGACCATAAGCAATTTGGATTAACTGCACTTACTTCATTGATAAGTTTATAGGTATCAGATTGAAGAAAGGGCTCTCCTGACAACATGTCGATTTCTTTTAAGTGTGGAAATAGGGTTAGTCTGGCATCTTTCCAAAAATTGTCTTCTGTGTAAAAGCCGTTTGGGAGCTGCCAAACATCACACATCTGGCATTGAAGGTTACATTGACCGTTAAAGTTTGCCGTTAGCCTTAGCGGTTGATCAATATTTTTTTGAAAAAATGCTCTTGAGTTTTCTGGAAACATCTTTCCAAGCTGAGGGCAGAGGTTACAGTGTTGATCTTTTAGTTCTACCTTACAAACTTGTGGTTTTCCCGTCAGAAACTCCTCTCGCCAGGCAGTCGCCTTGGGACCATTCCAAATCTCTTGCCAGGTGTTCTCTAATAAGTTTCCAAGAGAGTGCTCTGTACCCTTATGACGGCAGAGTCCTACTGATCCATTTGGTTCTAATATAATATTAACGAATGGCATGAGGCAGAAGCGAGCAGACTGAAAGCCTACTTCTTCGATTTGATTTAAGTTTAATTCAAGGTCTTTTCGTCGTGAGAAAATGAGTGGGTGGTTGAGGGGATCCATCATTGGATACTCGGGGCTTCACTAGCCCTTAAGTTTCTTTTCCAATTCATTAATCTTTTGAGATTGTCCTTCAATAATTTTATGGAGGTCTTTAATTGATTCTATAAGCATAGGAGCAAGACGAGCATAATTTACATATTTATGGCCACTATCGTCTGTTTTAACGGCGATAGGTGCAACCTTCTCAACATCTTGTGCCATAAGACCAAGTTGCTCTTCTGTTGGAAAGTTTTGATCAGAGAATTCTTCAGTTTTGTAGTTATACGTATAGGCTTGAAGTTTTAAAATATCATCAAGACCACAAGAGGCAGTTTTAATATTTTCTTTGAAGCGGACATCGGAGCCTGCAAATACATCAAGATAAACGCTATCATTGAGCACATCGTTTTCAATCTCTTCTAGGTTAAAATCATTTATCCCACCAAAAGTGTAGGTTTTTTTATTTGTGTTGTTATCAGATGAATTAGCCATTTTTGTGACTCCTCTCACAGTGTCTCTGCAATCTAGATGCTAAGCTATTATAACCTCATGTTGGCCAGAGAAAAACAGAAGATTGAGAAAATTGTAAGTTACTGTAATTACAAAGGTGCTGAAGGGAGTGATTATCCAATTTTGTCTTTACTGACCAGTTTTGTAGCCTCCTCCGTGGAGGGACTTGTAGAGGGCCAGGCCTTTGGTCACATTTTTGCCATCATAAATAATCTTTTTATCACTTAATACAATGGCCCTATTACAGACTTGGCCCACGAGATCAGCATTGTGGGAGATGAAGAGCACGGCTCCAGATTTCTCAATCACCTTATTCATTCTTTCTTGCATTTTAATTTGAAAGAATTCATCTGCACCATCATAAACTTCATCAAGAATGAGAAGCTCTGTTGGCCTTGCAGTGACAACAGATAAAAAGAGGCGCGCCTGCATGCCACGGGAGTAGGTAAAAAAGGGAGCTTCAAGAAATTTGCCCAATTCCGAAAATTCAAGCGCCTCTTCAATAACTTCTTTTAATTCTTCTTTATTTAGGTCTGGGAAAATCAGTTCTCCCAAAAGAAAAGCATTTTCTCGACCTGTTAGGGAAAAGTGGATGGCACTGGCCGTAGAAAAGATAGCTTGAATATTTCCCTTTCTTTGAATGGTTCCCTGTTGAGGGAGAATCATCCCTGCAACACATCGGCAGAGGCTGGTTTTTCCAGAGCCATTTTCTCCAATCAAAGCGGCTTTTTCACCGACCTTTAATTCAAAATTAATATTCTCTAGCACCTTGTGAACCTCTCTTCGGCCAAGAACTGATTGGAGCGGGTGGGTGAGAAGATTTACAAATACATCACGAACCGTATGGCCCTTTTGAAGATCAAGATCAAAGGAGAGGCTTAAGTTTTCGACTTTTAGAATTTGTGAATCAGATGTAGTAGTAGAGGTCATTTTTTCTCCGATTCCAGTAAATAAAAGAAATGAGTGCAAAACCGAATGAGACTAACGCAGCTTTTCCTAGTGCAGGCCAAAAGAATAGGGGGTCGTAGCCGTAAACGGCACTTCGAAAGGCCTCAATGAGGTAGAACAGTGGGTTTAGATCAATTACCCAGCGGTACTCTTGGGGGACAAACTCAACAGGGTAAAAGATTGGCGTTATAAAATACATAATATTTAAAACAAATGTCAGGACAAACTTTGTGTCCCGATAAAATACATTCATTAAACTGGCCAGAGAGGATATCGCCGCAATTCCTACGAGCAGAACAAGGATCGGCAGTGGAAGTAAATAAAAGGCCGTGTCGGTATAAGGCGAAAATATTGTCACTGGTATTAGAATGACCAAAAAGGCGACAACAAAATTAATGAAATTATCTAAAACCTGACAGAGTATGAGCAGAAAAGGATTGATTCTAAATCCCCTTAAAAGATTATGACTGTTATAGAGATAGGGAATACTCATTTCAAGTGTATTGGTTATAAAAATCCATGGAAGTAGACCGCCCATAAGGAAAAGAGAATAGTCGGGGACATCTATTTTTAAAATCTTTCTAAAGACGATACTCTGAACTGAATAAAGAATAATTGGGTTTAGAATAACCCAGATAAAACCTGCTAAGGTTTTTCGATAGCGGGCCTTCATATTGGCAAATGTTAACGATATAAGTTGGCGTATAAAAATTTTCATATTGATTTAGCTTAACAGAAGAACTTTAAGCTTATGCCAAAAGCTTAATTTTTTATTTTTTATTTTACCAATTATCTCACTTCGTTTGAGCGGGTAATCTTGATCCCCTGATATTTTTAAAGATCGAGTGATAAATTGATCTTCTATCTTGTCTATTTTTGTCAGGAAATGGGTGTTGAGCCGACCTCCTTGATAGAACAAAATGATATCGAATATTTTAAGACCAATTTCTTCATTTATCGCCGTTATGTGGATCTCCTCACCCACAAGGATAAGGGGGCTCATGGAATCTGAGACTACAGTAAGAGTCTGATCTCTGCCTGAAGCTAATTTCCTTTTGAGAACTTCTAAATCAAACTGTGAATTTTTTGAGGAAGAAGGTTTGTGTTCCAAAGATTTCCTTGATTTATAGAGGATTAGACAATTGGTTGGGTTCTAAACCCATGATATCATATAGTAGTTGTCAAAATATATGAATTCCTCGGACTTGTTATGAAATTAGCTCTCATTAAAAAAAAGGATTCCTCTTTTTGGAGAAGCTGCCAAAGTATTACGAGCAATTTGGAAGAGTCCTATCTTAAATTGTGCCAAAATAGTGGCCACACCTGCGAAGTTTTAACTTATGAAACTCATGCTAATAGTCTTGAGTCACACGATCTTGCCACCTTGGTTTTAGAAAAGGGCTTTGATCAGGTCATATGGCTAGATCATTATCCTCATCCTCAAAACCTCATTAAAGTTCTATTAAAGCATAAAGGAAAATTGCCTAAGTTTATTATTCACCTTTTTGGTGATTTCATTCTTCAAGCTCCATTGTGGAATAACGTACAAGATGAAATTGAAAAAAGTAATCATGACTTTGAAATGCATTTCGTCTGTGCCTCTCAAAAGCAGAAAGAGTTGGTCCACTCTCTCTTAAATAGCAGTAATTCTGAAGACGTCTCTGTTATTCCCTTTCCTGTAGATGAATTAACATTTTTCTATAACGAGGAAGATCGTCAAAAAAGACGAATAGAGCTAGATATTAAAGAAGATGAGACGCTCTTTTTCTATAGTGGTCGCTTAAGTTATCAAAAAAATATAATCGATGCTATTTATACTTTTGCTACCTATTCAAAAACGTTTGATCCCAAAGCTAAGTTAATTTTAAGTGGGCCTATGGATGATCTTGGTGTGCCCTATCTCGGTAAAGAAGCATTAGATGGTACTTTCTTTTTTCATTGGGAAGAGTGCTTAAGAGAGCATACTGATCTCGTCGACAGCAATCGTATTATTTATCTAGGAAACTTAACTCATCGTGATTTGGCCGCCACCTATTGTGCGGCCGATGTCTTTCTCTCATTGAGCTGCCATAATGACGAAGACTATGGCATGTCTCCTGCTGAAGCCCTTTGTAGTGGTTTACCATGCTTACTTACAGACTGGGGTGGCTATGGCTCTTTTAAGGCCTACGCTCCGGATAGCGTTTGCCTAGTACCTGTTTTGCCAGGAGAGCAGCGTCATGGACCACATCGATCATTGGCCGTTAAGGGATTGGCCTCCCTTGGCACTCCTCAAGACCGAGGGGCTTTGACTAAGCTTTCACATAAGAAAATGGGAATTGAGGCCGTTTCAAAAGAGCTTGGTGTGTTATGCACAAGTATCGATGAAAATAAAAAACTCTTCGCTGGTTTTAATAAGAAATTTTTTAAACTTTGTTCGTTATTTGAGAATAATCCTCGCGCACCCTTTAGAGGACCAAATGGCCAGTATAGTCTCTTCTATCATGAATTATACGGTGCATATTGGAAGAGTTCTGAGGAGGCCACGAAATGACAATAAAGAATAATAACGACTGGTCTGAACTTGATTTCTTTGGTGATAAGGCCAATGAGGAGACCAATTTATTTAATAGAAAGATAAGCTGGAATGAAGAAGATCCTTTAGATGAAAAATATATAGAGTTTTTGGCCCCACATTCTCGCCGTTATTTTTCACGCCTAAGGCCTCTCTTTAGTTTTGAGATTAAGAACCTAAGAAGCCTAAACGGTTTTTCTCACATCTTGTTGAGAGATGGTATTCTTTTTTTACTGAGGTTTTTTCAACGATTTCCTGAGCCAACGGGGTTTCACTCTTTGCTCTTTATTCAAGAGGATTTGGCGTTTATCGTGCCTGAAGCGTGGTCTTCAAAGGTTAATTTATATAAGACTGTTATGTACGAGCGAAAAAATCCCTCTCATCCAGAAAACTTAGTTTTAATTCTTAATCTTCATGAACTCCAATCTCAAGAAATACTTCACAAACTTGTAAAAGATAACTCTAACGGTGTTAAGTCTCTGGCCATTCTTCCCTTCTTTAATCAAATGAGGGGAGAGGATTATTTGGACTATAATCGTGCAGAAAACTTAAATGTATTAAATGAATTGTTTTCTAACAATGTAGACTTGATAAATCAGACCGATATTGGTTCCTTTAGTGAATCGGAGCATTTCTTTATTAACGGTAACCCACAAATGATTTATTATTCAGATTCAAGCCTCACTCATAATTTTCTGCGCAGTGGTTGGACAAGCCCAGTTTATGACACCATACCTAAGGGAACTGATGATGTAGTAAGTCTTAGTCCTTATCATGGAATGAAATTATCGAATTATAAGGTTCCTTCTTGGCAAGAACCTCTTAGGAAGAGGTTATTTGAGGATTTAAATTTTCCAAGGGGAGAGTTCTTTTCAAATGAGCCAGCATTAAATCGAGACGTAGAAGATTATTTTAAAATTTTCTACTTCTCTAAGGACCTGCTGCAACTTAGTTATGAACTTGGTCGTGAGTTGTATTCTAATAAAAGTGGATCGGGTAGGGCGTTTTGATTAAGAGGTTAGGTTTTTTACAAACACTTGCCGTTAATTTAGGTAAAATACTTCCTTATAAAATTGGCGAATTATTTTATTTAATACCCTTTTGGATATTTAGACTATTACTAAAAAGCCATTCTGGAACTCTATGGTTTCGCAATAGTTTGGCCTTTAAAGATATAATCTTCGGCTTTAGTGATATTGATTTAACTTTCTATTTTGAGTCCAGCTTTGATCGTAAATCTGTTCTTGAGATTGAGAAAAAACTAAAGCTTCTAAAATATGTATTTCCCCATTTAGGTGAGATCTCTTATTACGATCATGAATTATTAAGTGAGTTTCTTCCTTACGCAAATCCTCTAGAATTGGCACGAGATCCCATGCTTATAAAAAGAGAAAATTTAAAAGACCATTTATTAATTAATCACTGCGATAAAATTGTCTTTGCTCTTAATTGGTTAAGAAATGACCTTCATAAAATGAAAAAGTCTTTCTCCAGCAGAGAGAAGAAAATTAAGCGTTTTTTGAGTTCACTGGATATCAAAGAAGACCTTTCTGAGCTACAAAAGTGGAGTGATGTTCTCTTCGTTGTTCAAAAAAACGTTTTTAAAGTTGTTGTTAAAAAAGAAGAGCTTTTTATTAACTTTTTTGCAAAGTTCTATGTGATTGACATTAAGGATGAGCAGTCCATTAATGAGTTCTATAATGAAAACCCTGATCTACGAATATGCTTTTTAATTTGTTATCCACAAATTTGGATTGGGCCTGCCCTTAAATTTGAAGGTTTTGAGGATGATCTTGACCTGCTGAAAGGATGTTCGGAAGATTTAGTCGCGGTCTTTAAGGCTCAAATTGCTTGGGAAGAGTGGGGACTCTACGGGCAATGGATGCAATCAGGAAGTGATATTGATTTTCATATTCACGTAGAAAATCTACTTCGCTGTATCAATTACTTTCATAAAGAAGAAGTTTTTTTAACAAGGGGATTGACGTTACTAAGTTCCCTTCATGAGGAGAATAATCTCTTTGTTGATAGAGATGCTGGTTAAGATGAAATATCTAGGTTTAGGAAAAAATATTTATAATAGCAATGTCACAGAACTCACGATTGATGACAGTGGTAGTTATGAATGGACAACCTGTCTGACAGAAAGACTAATGAGAAAAAAGTGGGCGGGTGACTGGCCAAAACTCGCCCTTGAAAAATTAGATGTAACGTCAAAACATTATGAGGGAATTGCAGAAAATAGAGATATTACCACACCGAAGTTTATGGAGGATCTTTATCAAAAGAAAGGTCTCTTTTATGAATTGATAAAAAATAATAAGCTTGATCGTTTCTGCTCTCACTTTAATAAGGAGTTACAATTTATCCCACATCATCTCGCCCATGCCTTTAGTGCTATGGCGCTTATGCCGTATCAAGAAGCATTGATTCTGGTTATGGATGGTGGAGGGAGTGCTCTTGACGAATATAAGAATGGGCCCTTTGAACGTTTCGGTAATGGAATGGGTGAAAATATTGAGCACACAACATTATTTCATTGGAATGGATCTACCCTTGAAATTCTTCATAAAGAGGTGCTTCAGTATAGGGATTATTCTGGGATTACTAAAAAGCTAAGCGAAGGAATAGGCTCTTATTATGAAAAGATGGCGGAACTTATTTTTAACGATAACCTAAGCTCTGGTAAAGTGATGGGGCTGGCAGCTTTCGGTCAATCAAATTTTAAAAAAGAGGACAATCTTACGCTTCAAAGAAATATCGACTGGTCGAAATCTTTTAAAGGGCAAAGTAAAAAAGAATGGCAAGAAAGCCCTGATTTAAACTATTGGAAGGATCAGGCAAGTACCGTTCAAGAGGCCTTCGAGACCAATCTTATGAGAGTTCTAACCATCATAGAAGAAAAATCTCTTAATAATTTACCCCTCGTTTTCACAGGGGGCTGTGCTCTGAATTGTACTGCTAATTATAAACTCTATAAGAAAAAGGTATTACCTGAAATTTTTATCCCTCCCAATCCAGGTGATGAGGGCATTAGTTTAGGCCTCTCTTTTGGAAAGGCCTATATCGATCACAATTTGGTACCACAGGTGCGGGGTCACGAAATTCAAACCTCTGCTCTCGGTATAGTCGAGGATTGGTCCCAAAAAAAGCAGCTCTTTAAGGACTTTTATTGTTACGAGTTAAAAGACTTCAAGAAAGTTGCTGAAATATTAAAATCTGGTGAAGTTGTTGCTTGGTTTCAAGGTCGCAGCGAGTGCGGTCCAAGGGCACTGGGCCATCGCAGCCTTTTAGTTCGTCCCGATCGATCTGGGGTAAAAGATGAACTTAATAGGACAATAAAGTTCAGAGAAGATTTTCGCCCCTATGGGGCCACTATTTTGTGGGAAGAAGGGCATAATTATTTTGCCATTGAAAAAGGTTTTCAAAATCCCTTTATGTCATTTGCTACACCAGTGAATCAAGAACATCGAGAATTATTAAAAGAAGTCACTCATATTGATGGAACTTGTCGTATGCAAACGATCATGAAGAGTCAAAATGATAGCTTCTATTCACTTATTAAGATTTGTTTTGAACTCGGAATGCCACCTCTTCTTTTAAACACGAGTTTAAATATTATGGGAGAGCCAATCGTGGAGTCTCCAGAGGATGCATTAAACTTTCTCTCAAACTCTGTTGTGAAATACTTAGTTTTTAATGATGTATTAATCTCAAAGGTAGTATTGAGATGAAGAGAATTATTCTTCTAAAAACTGATCAAAACCTGGTATGGACCTCCATGCAGGAAATACTACCGTGTATTTATGAAGCCTGGATGAGCGCTTCCCAACAAATGGATATTGAACTCATCACTATTAACGTTGACGAGGAAAGGCCTCAAGCTTTTGTGAAAGAGTTTTTGAGTTGTGATTTAATTGTGGTAACTGCTTTTAATGGCAAAGTGGCCCAGTTTTTAAGTATTGTTAGAAAACATCTGAGAGTCGATTGTCCTTGGTACTTTTACATGCACAGCTTAGCGACGGTTGGGCTGTGGCCTCTCCATCTCCTAGGGCTTGGCTACCTTATTAAAACGAATGATACCTTCGTAGGTACTTGTGAGGGGGATGGTTTGTGTTTAAAAGAATCCTACCCCATGGCCGATTACCAAGAGGCCATATTCTTTACTGATAAATCTCCCTCGGAATTACCTCAGCTTAAAAAGAAGGCCATTAAAGATATTGTTTATGTAGGAAGGATTTCTCGTCAAAAAAATCTTCATTCACTTTTAATGGCCTTTAAACTTCTAAAAATGGAAGTTCCAGATATTTCGCTTCACCTTTATGGGAAAGAAGATAATCTCGGTTGCCCAAATATGGGACTTAAAAAGCCAGGTTATTTAAGCGAACTTAAGGAGCTCTTAAAAGACCAAAAAATTTCAGATGTTACTTTTCATGGTTTTGTTAACCGAGGCGAAATTGAAAAGGAGTGGGTTGATAAGGACTTTGCCTTTTGTAGCCCAAGTCTACACAGTGATGAAAACTTTGGTATGGCCGCCTTAGGGGCACTTGAGCAAGGCGGGTGCTTAATCCTTAGTGAATGGGGTGGGCATAAGAATTATATTTCTAAATATCCAGAACGGGTCAAAGGTGTTCCCGTTAAGCAGAGTCCTTTTGGACCTTTTATCGAAATATCCTCATTAAAGGTGGCGATGAAGGAAGCATTAAACCATGGGGGGGCTAAGTCGACGAGCAACTTTGCGACCAAGGACCATGCTGTTGAATTAGTGAAACAATTCTTAAATTCTAAACCTAAGAAATCACAATCCCTAATCGCCAATTCTCTTATTGAAGAGATGTTAAAAAGGCGCAAGAAAAATGCAGAAGTGAGTGAACTCTATGCTCAACAAGTATTCGAAGGCTTTGAAGATCCTCATGCTCATTTATTTTTTAAATGTTACGGGGCTACCACCATAGATAATAAAGAGCTAGCTTTGGACTCTCAACTAGTGCCATGGGCCAGATATCTCGATAATCAAAAATTAATGGTAGAAGTGAATGATCCCCATAAAGGGGATTGGAGTGGTAGTGCTCAGGAAGCATTTGAAAACGGTTACTTTTTTAAGAGATAATTTTAACTGATTTGAATAAGGTCACGTCCCTTTAGGTCGTTAATAAACCCTTCAATATCGCCTAGAAGTTGCGTGTCATCTACATCGTAATTTGATTTAATATCGGCAAAAATTTGTTTGAGGTTTTGGTTTTTATTTAAGCCCTTCCATACTTCTGCGGCCACACCTTCGATCTTAAAGAATAGATTAGACTCATCCATTCTCATCACAACAATTGTTCCATCGTCATTATTTCTTGCTACTAGATCTGGTTGAACCTTTACTGTTTTGTCGAGTATTGTCGCGCTCATGAGTTAATCCTTATGTAAGTCTGTAAGCTAATATACTATATGAGACGTTCTCTCTTCAGCCCTTTGATTTGTCTTTGGAGAGTGTCATAATAGATGTTAATTGAGCAAAGGCCTCCTTTGCAAATTTCGGGAGAAAAGTAATTTGAATAAAGAGTCCCATCAGGAAAAAGTTGATAAAATTAATGGGGTTTCCCCATCTTTTTGCTTAGCAAAATGGACTCAGGTTACTTTAGACTTACTGCATGGAACCAATCACAGCTGTCATCACCCTAAAAGACATATCATTGACGAAGCGGCGATTGAAAAGGATCCCTGGGCACTCCATAATACGGCCTTTAAAAAGGAAGTAAGAGAGCAAATGCTCAATGGCATTAGACCAAAAGAGTGTGGCTATTGCTGGAATATCGAAGACACTCCTGGAGAGCATCATTCCGATCGCATAGTTAAATCCTTAGATCCTTGGTCATATCCTTTTCTTGATGATGTTCTGGCCTGTGGCAGTAAGGGGAATTACGCTCCTCAATACTTAGAGGTGATGTTTGATAATGCCTGTAATTTTGCTTGCAGTTACTGCCTTGCGGATATTAGTAGCTCTATAAAAAAAGAAATGCAGGATTTCGGTCGCTATCCCATTCAGCGCTATCATCATCGGATGGAAGATCCCGAATGGAAGCGGTCTTTTAAAGCAAAAGATAATCCCTTCGTTACAGCATTTTGGAAATGGTTACCTGAAATTTGGGAAAAACTTCTCGTTTTTCGTATAACGGGAGGGGAGCCCCTTCTCAGTAAACACACTTATAAAGTACTGGATTATTGTCTAGACCACCCTCAAAAAAATCTTGAGCTGGCCGTAAACTCCAACTTAGGAGTTGATAGGGAGAGGATTGAGCGCTTTCTAGGGCTTATAGAGGAAGTAAAGGCCAAGGATGCCATAAAGTCATTTGGGCTTTATGTCAGCGTTGATTCAGTAGGTTCCCAAGCGGAATATATTCGCCAAGGCCTTAATTATGATTTCTTTATCCATAATCTTCAGATCTTTTTAGAAAGTAAGGCCTGTAAAAAAGTGACCCTGATGGTGACCTTTAGTGTTCTCTCTTTGCCTAAAATTCATGAACTCGTAAAGGAAGTAGAAAAACTAAAGAAAACCTATCCCCACCTTGTGTTGGATATGAGCTACTTAAGAGAACCAGAGTATTTACGCGCCAATATTGCTGGTGAGGAATACAGCACTTCAATTATAAAGGCTTTAGAAGTGATGGATAAGAGTGAAGTCTTTAGTGATTTCGAGAAAAATAAATGTCGAAGAATTTATCATTGGCTTAAAGAACCTATTGAAGAGCAGGAGAAGGCAAGTCTTAGGGCCGACTTCTTTAGCTTCGTTAATGAGTATGACAGGCGCTATGGTAAGAACTTTCTTAAAACCTTTCCGGAACTAAAGAACTTCTACATTGAATGTAAAAAGGCGCGTTTCCTATCTGGTCAAGCGCCATAACTTTAAGCGCCACCAAATACTTATCTTTGGTTGGATAATCTCTCCCAAAAAATACTTTTGATCAATGGGTCCTAGAACTTCATCCTTATTGAGAAATTTGGCCTTAAAACTTTGATCAGAGAAAACCTCTGAAATTAGGCAAGGGTGAAGGATGTCATCTTTCCAAAAACAGGCCAATTGACCCTTGCGTACTTGGGCCTTGATAACAATTAAGCCCATGCCAAACTTTAGAAGGGGAAACATGGAGTCGTGCACGACATCGAGTCCCAATGGCCCCTTTAGTGAGAGGTATTTCTTCGCCTCGATAAATAAGAATTTATCAATATAAATCTGAGTAAAATCAGTAGGTTGTGTAGAACTCATGGCCTAAGTATAACATAGGTTTTTTCTTCTTTGCTCTCTATTAGGTAAAAAGTGATAAACTGATTTCATGGAAAAGTATCCAACACCGCTCGAGCTTCTGGGGTTATTCGCTGAAAATAATTTGCCAGAGAAGTTCTGTATAGTGCCATTTAGTAATCTTATTTTAAATCCTAATGGAGATATTGGCGTCTGCCGTCAAAAAGGCACGAAGCATGTTGTTGGCAATATACAAACACAGACATTGGACGAGGTTTGGAATAGTGAATATTTACAACAATGGCGTAATGAGTTTTTAACAGGTGATATAAAAATTTGTGCCAAGGAAATTAAAAATGATTCCTGCCACTTATCGCCTGATAACTACACTCTCTTTCCTCACATTGAATTTAGTGCCACACAATCACAGCCTATTCTTAAGTTAACAGCGAATTTTAATGGTCAGTGTAATTTAAAATGCACCATGTGCGATATTTGGATGATGGAAAATGGCCTCTACGATCGTATTGGTTTTTGGGAAAGGGCCGAAGAAGATTTCTTTCCCTATATAAAAGAAGTGGAACTTTTAAGTGGAGAACCCTTTATTCAAAAGGATACCTACCGTCTTATTGATAAAATCTCTGCCGTGAATCCTAACGTCTTGTGGTCTTTCACCACTAATGCCCATTGGAAATTGACTGATAAAATTAAAGATTCTCTTGATAAAATCACCATTAAAAATATTATTTGCTCAGTAGATAGTCTCGACCCATTGGTATATCCTCAAATTCGAAAGGAAGGCCGCTTAGAGGTAGTCTTAAAGACGATTAAGGATCTCAAAAAATATGAATCTGAGCGTCGATCAAAAGGACTTAGCGACTTATTCTTAACGTTGCACTTTTTGGTTATGAAAAATAATTGGCATGAATTACCTGACGTCGTCGACTATGTTGAAGAGTCTGGTTTGCGCTTAACCGTCAATAATTGCTATGAGCCTAAGGAGGTTTCTTTGTGGAATCTTCGGCCAGAGGAAGAGCTTGAGGTGGCGATAAGTGTCTTAAAAAAATGTGATTCGATTAAGCTAAAGCGTCTGATGAGGTTCTTTCTTTCAGTTGCCAATGATCTTCCAAAAGACCTTAAGGCGCTACTTTTGTTGAAGATAAAAGATCTTCAAGAAGAGTACAAGACAGAGAAGAGAAAATAGTCTGCTTACTCTTTAAGAGTTCAACCTTTGCCTTTGGATTATCTTTCTGTCTTAGAGGCGCTTTAAACTCGGTGGTGTTACCAAAGATATTGACTGACCAGAAGAGATTGCCATTGGCGATATGATAATTTCTTATGAACTGAGGTTTAGTCGCCGGTGGAAACTTAATACTCTTAACCCCTGCATGTTGGACCCAGGCCTGTACTTTCCCATTTTTTTGAAAACGAAAAATAAAGACTTGGTTATCTTGAATACCACAGAAGTAGCTCGAGAGTTTTCGGTTAATATCGTGATGGGGCAGGAGTGATAGCTCGTCTTGTATTTCTTTTGGTATTTCTTCTGGCCGCTCAGGATTGAGATTCTCAAGAAAGTTTAGCTTGTTATTCATGGGTCTTAGGTCTAATTGGAGATCAATAATTGCTAGAAGAAGGGCAACTAGGACAGTCAAGTAAAGGACTTTATCTCCTTTATTTGTTGTAAAGAACTCTTTGATGGTCTTTATGACTACCTCCGAAGCAGTTTAAGTTTACCGAATATGGCATGCCCTCAATGTTTAGTTTACACTAAAAGCATATGAAGGCATCTATTGCGATATTAAAGAAATTTTTTCTTTTAACCATATTGATCATTACTATTTTGAGTTGGGCAAAATTTAGGGCAGAGCTAGGCCAGCTAAATTTTAGATATGAGTCTGGTTTAAGTTCTTTTTTAGCTACTAGATTACGAGATAAAATAAACTACGCTCGTGATCTCACTTTGCCCCTTAGAGAAGACCTAAGAGACAGTTCAATAGGAATGACAACTGAATATTGTTCTCAAGTTTTGGCGCTTAATAAGGTCTCTTTTATTCTGAACGATGGCCATTACAAGAAATACATTCTCAATGATCACTTTGATTTTCCTCCCTGGGAGTTCTTATTGCAAAGTGAAGGGCTTTATCACAAGGATGGGGGACAAATTGTTTTTATTCCCTATGCAAGTGAAACTATGGAAAAATTTCCTTTAAAGTTTTTTAAGATGAATTCTCTCGTGGGAACGGCGATCGATTACTATGGGGATTTAATGTATGGATCAAATTGTACGATTAACCAAATAGAGCTTCATCAAGAAGTGCGAGAAAAGTTTAAGGCTTCTAGAGAGGCTTCTAGAGAGAAATAAAAAACCCTCTTTAAAAGAGGGCTTTTTATTTAAGTAATGTGTCTATTTAAAATATTAGTAACGTACGGCACTAGAGGTACCAGAACCGGATCTGGCACAGACTGGGTGCCCATAAGCGATACCAATCATGAAGCCTGAATTATTACAGATGAACTTACCCATTTTAGTAAAACAGTAATAATTCGTTGTTCCACCTTGAGCGCATATTTTTGAGCCAACAACATGGCTAGTCGCGCTCACGTATGAAGCAGCACTTACGTAGGTAGTTGATACAAGTCTGGCCGCCGTAGCAATGCCAGTAATATTCGCATTACCACCAACTGTAGCGTCACCAGATGTTATTAATTGGCTCCCTCGAAAGTTAATCGCTCTCATATCTCCATTTGCCGGAACTCCACCAGAGCCGACTGTATAGAATGATTGCGCCCGCATGAATGTTGAGGCCACGATAGAAGCAGCTGAAGTGATGGCCCCACAAATTGTTGTCCCTGCTGCCAATGCTGCAGCACTCGAACAGTTGGTATTCTGACAAGTACAGGTATTGCCGGCGGCGTTGTAGCTACAGGTCGACGTTTGGCCGGCCGTCGTCAGTCTCATTCCCGTGCACATCCCTGAACGAATGGCATCAAGGGTGTTGTGCTGAGCATATTGGGTAATATTATCAACAACACTTTGAACGAGACCTGGATTTGATTCAAGGGATCCAAAGACCATTCGGCGCACCCACTGCTTTGTGGGAACTTCTCTTGAAGCAGTTGAACCATTGGTAAAAGTCATAGTTGAAGACGCTGTGGATTGATTGCTAATGCGAATAGGTCTGTAGGTACCAGTACCAACTCCGACCTCTAAAACAGCTGTACCAGCATTATAAAAGTTTGCTGTACCATTGTTATTGATTCTCATTAATTCGGCACCACCACTACGCACTTGTAAAGCGCCAGTGTTATTAATGAGAACGTCCACGGTCCCGTCCACAAATTGTGAATAACCAGAACCAACTCTAAAACTAGCAGCAGTATCCATCGTTGCTTGACCTACAGTGATACGGTTACGAACCAAAAGTTCACCATCACCAGCGGCAGCGTTAATGGGGGTTATACCAGGTCCGATATTGACGGCCCGTTCAACTCGTAAGTCCCTTTGAATGCTGGTGTCTCCTGCAGTGATTGCAGCAGTGATGGGGGCACCAACATTTAAGAATCCTCCCACTGATTGATTTCTAGTCACGTAATTATCTCTATCGACCCTTAGGTCGCGACCAATCGAAGCGTCACCCCAGCCTATTGCCATACTTGCTGGCATACCAACATTTAATGCTCTTTGAGCAAAAATATTATTATCGGCAGTGATATTATTTTTGGCACGGATGTCACCTCTTGCCATACTTGATTCAGTGAAAGGAGCTGTAACACGCGCCGATGAATTTCCAGCGCCATTATATGTCACACCTGTGATCATGGTGGCCGTATCATCATCTTCATAACCAGCGCCAATAGAATGTTCGGCAATGATATTACCGCCGAAATTGCCGGCCTTATTTTGAGCAGAAATCGCCCAGTCATTATCTTGGCCTTCTGCGGAGCCTGGAGGACCGATATCAATATCTGAAATTTTTATATTTTTACAGCGGCCATCAACTTCGTCCATGATCCCACCCATGGCAGTACAATACTGGGCGAGGATGTCGTCACTATTTGATAAACAACGAACAAGTCTTTGCGTTGTTGTGTTCACACGCACGCGAAGAGGAAAGAAGCGCGTCACAATAAAGGGGCCAGTTGTTAGTTTGTTACTAAGTCTTTGGGCCTCAACATCTGTCATCCCATTAAATTGAGCATAGTTTCCTCTAGAGAATCGTACCCTCACAACGACGGTACCAATACTTTCACCAGCACCTGCTACGGGAGTTAGGGAGCCTGCAGTACCGGCGGCGTTATAATTTGCAGCAGTATTGTAAGCATTGTCGGTTGAGTTATAAAAACCTCGGTATTCGATGGACCTGACAGAAACCGTATTTGAGCCATCCCCATAAACACCAATTTTACTGAGGGGACCCCCATCTACCCACTGGCGAAGCGCCACACCCCAACTAGCTTTTTGATCATCAAGCATCTCTGGATTATTGGCGCGATAAATCACGCCATCTGGAACTGCTGTCCAGTTCACGCCCATATCAGTTGTTGGAACTTGTGGGTCGTCAGCGTCAATGTCAGCGGAAAGAAAGGTTCGTCCACAACCCACAGGATTTCTTAGGGCCTCACGCAGGTCACCTTCAAGATTTACTAAATTCATCTGTTGTCCCAAGCGCTTTTCAGTCTTGGTACTATTTTGCATGAGCTGCGAAACACCTAAGGAGAGCACTCCAAGCATCCCGGCGGCGACCATAATTTCAGCAAGAGAGAAACCCTTTTGGTCTGCGGGTAAGCTCTTGAGAAAAGTGATAAAGTTTAGCCTTTTCACGCGTTAGTCCTTTGTAGTGTTTCTATGTCCTATCGGATATTTTAAGCTAGGTTTGTAATTTTACGGATATTTACTCTTTATTGGGCAATAACATCCCGATATCTCGTGAACAAGTTGAAAAGTGTGATGATTTCTATATTATTTTTGCCTCACAATCTTGGCGTAAAGGCTTTTTATTTCGATTGGCCTGTTTGCTTTAGATAGGCTTTTTGTCTTTCAAGGAGCGCAATATTTTCAGGCCGGGCCTTTAACATCTGATTAAGATAACCGAGGGCCTCTACATAAAAACCTTTACTTGCGTAATAGGACTCTAGATCACTAAGAGCATCGTATGCATACTTTTCCTTAAAGGTTTCTATTTGATTTTTTAATTCTAATGTTTTTTCTAATTCAAAGTTTTGTTTGATGGATTTATCAACCAAAATAATGGCCTCTTTAAAGCGGTGCAGTTTAAGCATGACTTTAGCTAGTGGAATATAAAGATCAATATCGAGACTTGGTTTACTAGAGTTAATATAGTCTGCAACAAAATGGTCCTCGTCCTTTAAAGGACTTAAGTCATTTACATGCATTAGGGAGAGAAGTGCCGCTGAGGAATCGGGCTCTGCCGCTAGTGCTTCTTTAAAGGCAGCGCGTGCCTGTGTAAAGTTTTGTTCTGAGGCATATTGATTACCAATGGCAATAAGCATGGGTGCCCGTAACTCTAAAAGAGTTTGGGAGGCCTTAAGAATAATCTTTGGATCTTCCCATTTGGCTATTTGAATAATCGTTAGTGTCGGTAACAAAAGAAAAATAAAGGCTGGAATAACTGCAAGTGGTATTTTTTTAAAATAAGGACCAACCCAATTCATAAAACACATGAGTAAATAGGATAAGAACATGGAGAAGGCAATCAAGGGTAGGTTTAGGTAACGATCACTAACGACTGAGATATTATTGAAGTCGTGAAGAACAATGCCTATATGGGGAAAAATTAGGATGATAAATCCTAGGAGAAGTTGACCAAACCTTTTCAAGTTTTCTTTAAGAAATAGAGCTATGCAGGTTAGAAGAACAAGTGGTGAGAGGAAGAGCATGGGGGCAATATTTGACGTCTCTTCAAGATAGCTAATGTTAAAAGCATTCACTTGATAATCAAATGCCAATTTAAAGGGTAATAAAAGATTGATAAAGTAGGTGGATAGGCTGATTAAGCTTATTTTAAATCTTAAGAGAAGGGATAATCCATCATAGTAAGTTGTGACAATATCGCTTTGATGGGTAATTAAAAGAAGAAGAGCGCAGATGAGGGCGGCCAAAAGGGTAAGGGTGAGCCCACGAGACATCCTCCCTTTAGTCATAATGATGAGAAGACTGGCAAATAATAATGTTGGTGCCACCGCAGGATTGGTGAGCATACCCATAAAATAAAAGAGAAGGGCAGGCGCTTGCATTGTGAGGCATTGGGATAAGGACCAATTGTCGGCCTCTTCATTAAATTCATTCTTTAATAAGAAACCAACACTAAGAAGAGAAAAGCTTGTCGCTAAGAGGGTGCGCATAGAAGATATCCAAACTACGGACTCAACTTGTATGGGGTGAAGAAGGTAAATAAGTACCGCTGTCCAACAAAGCCACTTCAATTCAATCGATTGAAGCTTTTGACGGGACCAGAAGAGTTCTGCGACTTTAAAAAAAAGAAATCCGTTAAGAGCATGTAGGAGAATATTAACTAAGCGAAAGTAGCTAGGGGAATTGCCCTTGTCGATTAGGGCAATCACCTTCCAAACGAGAAATGGAATTGGGGTAAGAGAATATTTAAGATAATAAAGAAAGTTTTTTAAAGAGGGGTTTAAGACAGTCTGATTATCAAAGATATGGCCATAATCGTCGAAGATAAAGGGAGCAAAAGTTAATGTAGGGCCATATATAATAAAAGTAATAATGAAGAATATAGCAAAGGGATGAGTCCCAATTTTAGATAACTGTGAAAATATTTTTTCAATCGTACTTTTAATATTTCCCTCTACTTTTTCTTCACTTGAGATAACTCTAAATCAACAGCTTCAAAGAGACTCGTACCTTCAAGGTCCAGTAAACGACCATTTAAAAAAGCAGTAGGAGAGACAAGGTTCGGAATGAACTCAAGTTTTCTCTTCGCGCTAATAAGCTTCATTAAAAGTTCGTTTTTAGGGCCCAGATTTTTAGAACAGGTAAAGGCTTTTTCCTGATCTTCTTTTGGGATTTTTAAGGAAATAAGAATTTTTTGAAAGAAATCTTGAGCTTTTTTTAAATCGTTATTTTTCATGCTTGAGATGGCATCACTGCTATTCATCGCGACAGAGTGATAACGCCAAAAGTTTTGCTCGCTGGTATTTTCTCTTAGGCAAAAGGCAGCGAGATTTAGGTAAGAGAAGGTGTCAATATCGTTAAAACTCCATGGAATAAATGTCACTCGCAAGTCTTTTAAAGAATACTTTTGAAGGAGAAGACCAAGATCATTCGAAAACTGAGAACAATTTGTGCAACCATAGAAGCCAATCCAGATGAGGTGATTGGCAGCTTCTTTTTCTCCATAGCTAGGGGAAATGCTTGGTGTGATCAGCCATTCCTCTGGAACCTGTGGTGAGGAAGGTAGTTTTGCCTGAGATGACTTACGAATCTCGGCAACAACATTAACCATATATTCATAGGCATCATTAGATAAGAGTTCGACTTTTATTTGCTGCTTAATGACTACAGGATCGTGACCTTTTGCAAATTTGTTCTTATTTTTTTTATAAATACTCTCTACTTTCTCTGCGCCAACTCTTGCCATTGAAATCTCTGCTAAGCTTGGGAGTTTTTCCGGATCTACACTGAAGACATCCTTCTTATCTTTAGCTTCTTTGTGAAAGCGAACGAGAAAATCTTTTAAGAGAGTATTAATTTTTAGGTGTGAGCGTATTTGTTCATTTTTAATTTGTTTTTGAATTTCTAAGGGAAGGTTATTAAAATTAAAACTTCTTGATTTATATCTTACAGCATTGAGGTTTTCATCACGTGGCGCCAGTGTTTCAATCTCAACTTTTTGACGATTTAAGAATACATTTTTCTGGGCCTCTTGGCGGCTAATGGTGAGAAAAACAAAGTAACCCAAAACAATGGTCAAAATAATCACACTAACGATGATATTTTCCCTTTTCATAAACCCTTCCTTCTAACTCTCAATAATTTCTTTTATAGACTATTGTAAAAGCAAACGTCGCAAGGCGTAAGAAGAGGAAAAATTGTCGCAGTTTCGGGGAGTTATCGTATTAGCTGAGAATACTCGTAAGGTTTTCGGCCAGTGTATTTTCTATTTTCGTAATAGGTACAGTTTCATGGTGTTTTTGGAGTTGATAGTAGCGTGTATCAATTGAGATATGTTCATCATCCGTTTCAAGCAAGACTCTTTCTAAAGGGATTAGCTTCAGAGAATTTTCACAGAAGCTAGACCTCTCTAATGCCCGACCAAGAGAGAAGTAGATACGATTATCTTTTAATAGTTGAGAAGTTATGTCGGTATTAGCTCCATAATCGTGAAAGACAATCTTGCCTTTAAAAGGAGTCTTTTTTAAAAGCATAAGGCATTCGGAAAAGGCACGTACACAATGGAGAACAACAAAAGCGATTTCATGGGTATGGGCCAAATCGAGTTGGGCCGAAAAGTAAGTCATCTGAGTTTCAAGATCACGGCCTTGAAGACGATCGAGACCACATTCTCCAAGGCCCACAAAATTTGGTTCACTAAAGTGTTGGGTCAGAGTCTTAAGTGCGACTTCTAGATTATCTGGTAGAAACCATGGGTGAAGTCCAATTGTGTAAGGACAGTTATTTTCTTTAACAAATTTAGGAATGGGCTCAGATATTTTAGCATGACTGTAGATAACTTTATCTGCACGAGATTCTTGAGGGTGATGGCAATGGAAATCTATTTTCATTATTTAGATAATAACAGCTCAAGAGCACAATGAGCAGCAGTAAAGCCAAAGCTACCTGTTCCAAAAGTTGCCGTGCCCATACCCGTGGCACAATCAAGTTTGGCCTGAGATTTATCTTTTAAATCTTTTTTAAAGCAAGTCTTACCTTCATCTGTCGGATAAACCGCACGCTCAATAGAGTAAATACAAGTTATGTCCATAGGCCCCGTTCTAGGGAAATCAAAGTCCACTCGTAATTTCTTTTTCATTCGCTTTAAAAGATTGTCTTGAGTTGATTCACTGAGATCACCTTTTCTGATGAGAGTAGGATCTTTTTTACCACCGGCGCCACCTACTGTGACCAAGGCAATCTTATTTTGACGACAATGAACTGCAAGAAGCGCCTTATTTTTTAGAGAATCAATAGCGTCCACCACAATATCGAAGCCCGGTGCAAAGAGTTCGGCCAATGTGTCGCTCGTTAAAAATTCCTCAATGGCGATGAAATTACCTTCGGGATTAATTTGTTCGAGTCGCTCTTTTACAACTTGAACCTTGGCGACACCGACTGTCTTTTCTAGAGCATGAAGTTGGCGATTGGTATTGGTAATGCAGACCTCATCTAAATCGATAAGAGTTATATTTTGAACACCGCTTCGCGCTAATGCTTCAGCAGTCCAAGAACCAACGCCACCAATTCCAATGATGGCCACTTTACTTGAGGAAAAAGTTTGTAATGCCTGCTCACCATAGAGGCGAGCGATGCCGGAAAAACGTTGCCCATAGGCGTCACTAAGGTTCATATTTTCAACAATATTTTTTTTTACAGGGGTGGTCATTCTATTAGCAATACATCAAAGTCGATTAAAATGCACCTATGGTGGGGATTCTTGTAAGTTTTGCTTAGCGTTTCCTAGACTTTCCCATTTTTTTATTGATACGATTAGGAGTACCCAACTTTTTTTAGGCGAAAAGTTTTAACGCAATGGATTGCTACTTTAACAAAGGAATGTCTTATCGAGACTCAGACAACATCTTCCCTCAAAACAGCAACAACTAAAGAAGTTACGGAGATTTTTGAAGACCGCAAATTTTCTCCTGACGATATAGTGGTTTCTCCCAAGTTTGGGATTGGCCGAATGGTTGGCGTTGAGCATATGCCAGGACTTGGACGCTCATTTTTCACTATTCAAAGCATGCACTCAAAAATGAAGAATATGATTCCTACTGATTCGGATATCCTTATCCGTAAAGTAGCGACTAGAGGTTCTTTTAATCGTTCTTTAGATCGTGTTCATAAGACAGATGTAAAAAACTCTTATGAAAACCGCAAAGAAAGAATCGCTTGTTACCAAGAAAAGGTTCGTTCTAATCAGGTAACTCTCGGTAATATTTTAAGCGTAATCAAAGAGATTCATCAGCTTAAAGACAAGGGTGCTGTTGAGCGCCAGTTGATGAATGAACTTCTAGAGACAGTTTCTAAAGAATACTCATTCGTTTTTGAATGTGATGTTGAAGAAGCGAAGAAAACAATTAAGAAAAGAATTAATCACTAAAAATTAATGAAAGGTTGAGGACACTTATTGTGGTTCTCAACCTTTTTTAATGTTCTTTATTCCAGTTAAGTCCCAAGTTTAAAATTTTCTGCAGTACCTTGTGATAGTCCCAACCATTTTCATGAAAAGAACTCTCAGCAAACTCATCATCTATCGCAATATTAGGGTTGGGATTAGCTTCAATGACGTAAATATTTTCATCAGCATCCATTCTCACATCAATTCGAGCGTAACCGTTGAGTCCTAGAGATTTATAGGTTCTCTTGGCTATCTCTTGGCATTTTTTTTCTAGCTCAGGTGTGAGGGCGGCCTTCCCGCTGTCGATGCCTTTTCTCTGGCGATACTTATCATTCCATTTGGCCGAACGAGAATAGAATTCCTTTTCTGGGTTATCGGCTTTTTTATAAAAGACCTCCCAGACAGGTAAGAGTTCCATGCGATAGTTACCTAGAACACCAACGTAAAATTCCCTTCCCTCAACGAACTCTTCAACAATGGCATCCACGCCAATTTTTTTATGAATGTAATTAATTCTTTCAAGGAGCTTCTCCTCACTCGAGACGATGGAGGCCTTAGATAGTCCAAGTGAGGCATCTTCATCGAGGCACTTGACTATAAGTGGGTAGCGCAGGTTTTTAGGAACCTTGGTTCTTCTGTTTTTTGGAAAGACAGCAAACTTTGGGGTCTTAATCCTGTGGTACATGAGAATTTTCTTTGTGAGTGACTTGTCCCTTGCAATCATTAGTCCTCTCGGATTACAGCCTGTGTAGGCCATTCTCATAAGTTCTAAATAAGAGACAACATTGGAGTCAAATACGGCCTCGCCGTCAAATTCTTCTAGTAGGTTAAAAACAATATGGGGTTTAAAAGCTTCAATGGCCTCTCGAATTTTTAAAAGGTCTGAATAAACCCCCAAAGGCTTAACTTTGTGACCCATGGCCGCTAAGTGGCGAAGAACATCGTATTCGGTAGTCCAAGTGGTTTCTAGGCGTTCCTTTTCGGCAAGTTCACCGCCCTCAGGAATTTCTAATAGACCTTTATGGGCAGGCATTTCTGGGGGCACTAGGTCTGAGTGCATAAGCACGAGAATTCTAAGGGCCTTCACATAATGATCCTTGGTGGGCTGCTTTTTACAAATCCTTCTGAGTTTTTAGTCATCAGAGTGATTAGTTGCTTGCGGCTCTCACCAAGTTTATTACTCACTTTCAAGTTTTCTTGGCGGCAAGTATTTTGCACCTCTCGCAACATTTTCTTTATTTTATAATGCTGGAGACGGGTATTTTTGGCAACTTGCCCTATTATTTGAACTTTTGAGTCATTTACAAAGCGCCAGGCCGGAACTTCACCCTTGAGAGAAAAGATTTTTTTAAGGTCCTTCTTAAGAGGAGATTTTTTGTTGAGTCCAAGGCGTCGTCGTTTTATTTGGTAATACTCACCCAATGTCATTGTCATTTGAGATATATCATCCATACGGGCCCGCTTAGAAACAATCGGCTTTTCAGATCTTACGTTTTCTAAAATCTCATCAAGAAGGTTGAGCTTCTTAATGGCCGGCCAGCTAGCATATACACGGCGCCACGAAGAACGGGGTGTTAGCCATACCGCAAAGGTTTCGGCCCAGTCTTCATCAGGGTGTGCCTGAGCATAATTGCCGTCAAGGTGGCGCACAAATTGGCGTGATCTAATATTAGGTTGATAAGACACGGGATAGGGTGTGCTAGTAAGGCCAAAGAGCAACTGACGTCTTTTGTTCTTTCTTAGGTGGTAAGCATTATCGATACAATGGCCAGTTTCATGGCGCATAAGCATCATGCACCAAGCTCGGTCTCCGCCCTCTGCCTCGCCAATAAGCTCCTGTTCAAGGGCAATTAATCTAGGATGTAGAATGAAAAAAGGAATGGCAAAACCTGGAACTCCATCTGGTGAAAACCAGTCATCAGAAACCCATACATGGGGTTTTAGGCGAATATCTTTAAGGGCAAGCTCCTCATAAAGTTTCGTAATGCAGCCTTGGGCCCAGGACTTACTAAGTTTCAATGGTAGGTCGCAAAGCCTTGTTTGCAACAGATCTTCACGACTGATCGTTCTAAGATCGATACTTTTCTTTGGTTGAATTTGATCCCTTTTTAGGCCCTTATTCATAGACTATAAAGTACCAATTTTTAGTGTTCGGTTAAAGAGAAAGTTGATAATTCGGCAAAAAGGTAAAGAGTGTCAAATGTGTTAACAGGCCCCATAAAGTCGGATACCTGTCTAATAGTAATGGAGAGTTTCTTCAGCCTTTCACTGCTACAATAGGCTTATGAAAATGATCCTTCCGGCCCTTATTTCCCTCATCTTTATATCAATATCTTCATGTCAGACAGGACCCTATGTTATGCCCAAAGAAATCAAAGAACAGGTAGTTTCTCATGTCGATATTCCGCGATTTATGGGGGATTGGTTCGTTATTGCCAGTATTCCGACACCTTTTGAAAAAGGTGTCTACAATGGTCTTGAAACTTATACATGGAATGAAGAGAAGAAAAGGGTCGATATCTCATTTACCTTCAGGAAAAAGGGCTTCAATGGGAAAAAGGGCGAAATCACTCAGAAGGGTTGGATTGCGGATACCGTTGGTAACTCTCATTGGTTGGTGCAACCCTTTTGGCCTTTAAAGTTTGATTACCTTGTGATTGATTTGGCAGAGGACTATAGCTGGACTACTGTTGGAGTCCCAGATAAGTCTTATGTATGGATAATGGCGCGAAAGTCCTCTATGGGCCCTGAAGATTATCAATTGGCCATAAGTCGCCTAAAAAAGCTCGGTTATAGACTTGATGACCTCAAGAAAGTTCCTCAAAATGGGGATAAACCCTAAATTATTCAATTCACTAAACTTTTCAAGGATTGCTTGCTTAGAGTAAACTATAGGCGTCCTTTTAAATTGAGAGTTTATTTTGGATTTATCCATTATTGTCCCTGCTTTTAACCGCAAGGAAGTTCTTCAGCCTTGCCTAGAAGCTATTCTTGCTCAACTTCAAGCAGGGGATGAGTTATTGGTTATCGATGATGCCTCTGATTGGCCCGTGAGAGAGTATTTAGAGGAGCTTGAAAAGGGAAATGAGCAGCTTAAAACTTACCACCTACAGGTAAATTGTGGTCAAGGTCATGCTCGCAACCATGGTGCCTCACTTTCAAAAAATGAGATTATCGTTTTCATAGATTCAGATGTTCAGTTACTAGAGGGCAACTTATCACAGATGCGCCAATTCTTTAGTCTCTATCCTGAAAGCTCCGCAGTGACAGGTCGCTTATCTTTAAAACATCCTTACCATAGTTATTTTTCTCGTTATAAGAATGCTTATATGAATTATATCTTTGGCCTACAGTCTTTTGATGTAAATTTTCTTTACGGAAGTATTTGCGCCATTAAAAAGAAAGACTTTGTACCCTGGCCTGAAAAGTTTCTGGGTGTTGAGGATACTGAGTTAGGGATGACCTTAACTGCCCAGGGAAAAAAGATCACTTTTATGCCTGAATTAGAAGTTGTTCATTTTAAGAATTATTCTTTTGGCTCTTTAATTAAGAATGACTTCTTCGTTCCATTTGGTTTTGCTCGCTCTTTTTGGCTCTTTGAGGGGTGGCGAGCTTATCTTCCTATTCCATCAAAGGGAAAGACAAAGAATTTTAGCCATATATTACCTACTCAGGTTTATTCCCTGCTAGTCGTAATGATCTCACTTTTATCCGCATACTATTTTCCTTGGAAAGTATGGAGTGTGTTCCTTGCAATGTATCTAATATTAAATTTAAAGTTCTTTCATTTCTTGGCAACTGCAGAAGGTTTCCTCTTTGCCCTACTTAGTGTTCTCTGGACCTTTGTTGATCAATTGGTCATGCTATTTGGTGCGGTATGTGGACTTATCTATCATGGTGCTTATTTATTTATCAGACCAATATTTCGTTTAGGAGCAACAATTGAAAAATAGCTCCCAAACGCTCATCTCAATTATTATTCCTGCATATAATGCCGAAAGAACTATTTTTAGAACTCTTGATTCAATTTATAAAAGTGGATTTCCAAAAGATCAGCTTGAGGTCATCCTTGTTGATAATAACTCTAGTGATGAAACTAATCTTATTGCAGAACGCTTTCCCATAAAAGTGATTCATGAAGGACGACAAGGGAGAAGCATTGCTCGTAATACGGGTAGTAAGCAAGCTCAAGGAGACTACCTTTTCTTCCTCGATGCCGACGTTTATGTTGAGCCCGGTTATTTTGAAGAAATTTTAAAGGTTCTTAAACGAACAGGCATTGGCGCTGTTCAGGGAATGATTATTCCCAGTGATGTAGATGGACAAGAGGGGATTAATCAATACCGTTATCGCACAATCGGTGAAGGGACATCTGAAACATTTTGTCTGATGAACCTTATGGTGCGTGAGTCGCCGATGATTAATTCTGCCGCTTGTGCTTACCGGCGTGAAGCATTCGAACTTGTTGGTGGTTTTGATGAGGCACTTGAAAGGCATGAAGATATTGATCTCGCACGGCGAGTTTCCTATGGAGGTTACACTCTGGCCTCAGCTGAAAAGGCCCGTGCTCATGTCATTTATCATGGGGAGGGCTGGCCCTCATACTTTATGAGATCCTTTGCCGATGGGTATACAAAAATAGATTACAACAGAAAGTGGAGTCTTCCCCAAGAATGGCAAGGAATGGAAGGTGACGATGAATATCTTACTCAACATGAATTTGATAATGGTGCTGAAGTCGAAGTCTCTATTCCAGATTTCCTTAAAAAGGAAAAAGTAAAATCTAAGAAAAAGGAAAAGTTTAATCGGCTTAATTATGTATGGTGGGCGCTTCGAGATTTAACCCTTGCCTTAGTGGGCTTCCTAAAGACTTTTGAATCTTTTTATCTGCTTTTATTTATTAATCATAGCTTTAAGCTAACAGGAAGAGTTCTTGGTCCTCTAAGAAAACCTAGGCATTTTGGGAAATTAATCATTCCTATGGCCGCTGCTGACATTCGTCTAAAAAAGATAACTTTAAAAAATGGCCAAAAATACTTTCTAAAATCGACGTTACGTTTTGTTCTCTTAAGAAGGTCTCTTTATGTCATTGATATGAATGGGCATAAGATCTTAAGTGGTGACAGCACTATGCCAAATTTCTTCTCTTATGCGACATTTCACCACTTAGGACTTTTTGAAGAGTTTAAAGGCGACAAAGATGAAGATATGATTTTCCAGTTGTTAAAATATATGGAGCTTCTTCAGTGATCGGAGAAACTCTCTTTAAAAGGTTTATGTTAGTCGCCCTTTTTATGGGAATCTTAAGCCGTATATTTTTATTAGGATACTTTCCTCTAAACTTTGATGAACTCATTCAATATGACGTCTTAAACATTCCTAAGTGGAGTCAGGTCTCTGAGTATCTGAGGTTACATGAACGTCAACTTCCCTTGGCCTATGCTTTTTATTATCCGATTGTTAAGTTTTTTCCTCATAACCTTTATGCGTTAAGGGTACCGGCAGTCATTTTTTCGCTAATGAGCCTTTTTCTATTTTGGAAAACAGCTTTACTAATATTTAATAAAGAAAAATCTTTATTTGCTACTTCCTTATTCTCGATATCTTTTCTACCACTGGCCTTTACTCATACAATTAGGCCCTATCCCATTTTTCTAATGCTCTCCTTGGCAGGCCTTTATTTTATGGTGAGGCTCTTAAGAGAGGAGTTAAGTCTTAAATTACTAATAGGATTTACGGCCTCATTATTATTGCTGTGCTCGGTGCATCCTTTTGGTGTTGTTCAAGCCGGTCTCTATGGCCTAATAACGTCATTGGTTATCTTCAAGCGCCAACATCTATTTAAGAGAGCACCATTCTTTACGCTCTTGTTCTGGGGAGGGGGATTTTTTGCTCTTCTTATGGGCGTAGCGTATTTAGTTGAGAATCCAATTTTTGCTCATCCTAATCTTCACTCACCAGATATTTTTAAAACTCTTGGTGCCTTTGTCTTTGCTTCATCAGGTTATATTAATGTTTTTCTGTTCATTCTCTTTGCCTTTCTCCAACACATCATTAAAAAGAGAATTTTTAAACAAGAAGTTCTTCTGATTGGTTTGTTTCTTTTAATGGGACCATTCATAGCCGCCTATGCTTTTTCTTTTGTTTTCTTTCCTGTGTATGAACTTCGTTTCTTTATTCATACAAGTGCCCTCTTTAGTTTGATATTAACTCATTATCTCTATGAATTATGCTGTGATCGAGTAGTGCTAAAAAGAGGATTACAAACGGTCGTTTTGGGATCGACGATCTTATTCTTGTGCCTTAAGCCATCTTTTTTCTCATTAGAGAATAAAATAAATATACCTCAGATCTTAAGGGATCACCCTCAGATAGAGGGAAGTACCGTGTTGAACTGTGGAAATTGTCCGTCGTTTTATTTTGATCCAAAGAGATTTCAGTGCTTGCGTGGTTGGGACTTTTCCATCTCATCTGATAAGAATCCGCTTAATAGACCAGATGCAATTTTCATTTTTAAAGAGAATAAAAATTTCTGTGAGAGTGTAATCCCAGTGGGGTGGAGAGAGTATTCTTATCCTGGTGTTTCGGTATTTATTTCACCGAGGATTTTTCCTCAATAACTTCTTCTAGATAGATCGCATCTTGATTAACTTTCCAGGGATCAAAGCGCTGATGTCCCAAACAAATATTTTCGACAACAAGCATGGCCGTTTTTATAGAATGATCCTGATTATTATATCTATGCATGCCATTGCGACCAATGAGGTGAAGATTTGGGTAGCTCTTTAATGCTTCTCTAATCTTTAGGGACCTTGTTTGATGGTCATGATCATATACAGGGTATGCAAATGGAATACGAATAACCTTGGAATCAAGTTCTTCTTCAGAAAAGGGCAGTCCAATTAAGCGAACCTCTTTGATGGCAAGCTCTCTTAGCTCATTATCGCTCATGCTCCAGAGTTCATCGTTTTTCTGACAGAAAAACTCTAGGCCATAACTTGTATACTCATCACTTGGTACCATGTGGGGAGACCAGTTCTTGTAGTTCTGAATACGAGCTACTTTTACCCTGTTGTCATGAATATAGATCCAATTGTCAGGAAAGCTTTCTTTCTTTTTGAACATTAAAACTACAGTCAAAAAGTCCCGATAAGAAATTTGAGGCAACTCCCCAATAAGCGTAGAGGGGATCTTTGGTGTTAAAGTTTCTAGAAGGTGTTTTAAAGGGCAGGTTGATATAACATGATTGCCCTTTATGCCTTCGCTTCCATCTGCGAAAGTGAGATGCCATTCTTCTTTATTTTCATCCTTATATTTATCTTTATTAAGATGTATGCCACTAACTTCCTTACCTAAATATACCTTTCCACCATTCTCTTCAATTTGCTCCCTAACTCTTTGCCAAAGCATTCCTGGCCCTTTCTCTGGATAGTCGAAAGTATCAATTAGGCTTTTGACGACTTCCTTATCTTTAATACCGAAAAGAGTTTTTAAAAATTGAGTAATAATTTTTGTGATATTTAGGTTGTTGATTCTTTGTGCTGCCCAGTCTTTTGAAATCTCATGACAAGGCCTACCCCATACTTTTTCTGTATAGCTTTTAAAAAAGGCCAGATAAAGACCCTTTCCAAAGTTCGCCGTCACCCAATCTTCAAAAGAGACAATATTTTTAAGCGGGAAAATTTTTACTTTTAGGTAACTTAAGAGAAAATTTAATCCTGTCCACCAAGAGAGCTTTTGAAGAACATCTGCCAGTTTTAAAGGATATTGAAAAAACTTTTGATTATAATAAATTCGAGAGAGTCTCCCTCGTTTCATAAATTTATCACCTAGAACTCTATGCCAATAGTCAGCGACTTCAGGTGCCTTGGTATAAAACCTGTGCCCCCCAAGATCGAAGGAGAAGCCATTATGATTTACTGTTTTTGAAAGACCGCCGACAAGTTCTGGATGGGCTTCATAGATATAGACTTGAAACCCCTTTTCACTTAAAAGATGGCCAGCGGTGAGTCCAGCAGGCCCGGCTCCAATAATAAGAATGGTTTGTTTATCCAAGTTCTTTCTCTAATAAATTTGTGTGCCGCAAAATGGTAACATAGCGCCTTTATTATTTCAATAAAACCAAAAACTTGCGATACTGAAATGATGATTGAGGCTTCAGTAATAATTCCATTTTTCGGTGATCAAAAAACTCTAGAAGTTTGCTTAGCAAGCTTAAGAGCGATTGTTTGTGATTCAAGCAATATAGAAATTGTAGTGGTCGATAATCATCCTGAAGCAACACTCAAGGAACAAGATTACACAGGTATTGTTTTGTGTCATGAGTCTATCCCTGGCTCCTATGCTGCTCGTAATAAAGGGATAAAAGTCTCCAAAGGACAGTTTCTTTTCTTTACCGATGCAGACACTGTTGTAGATGCTCAATATCTAAAAATGGGGCTTAAACGGCTGAAAGAAAACGCAATTCTATACGGTGGCCGCATAGAGCTAACTTATCACGATAAAGATAGGCCACGTTCATTAGAGCTCTATGAAAAGATGTTCTATTTTCAACAAAAGTTTTATGTTGAAATTGAAGGTTACGGGGCCACGGCAAATCTCTTTGGTCCTAGAGATATCTTTTTAAAATTCAACGGATTTGATTCTTCCCTGCGCTCGGGAGGAGATCAGGATTTTTGTCGACGGGCACAAGCGGAAGGCGTTGAAATTATCTATGCGGATGAGGTCATCGTATTTCATCCTAGTCGGTATCGCTTTAAAGACTTTCTTATTAGAAGATTAAGGGCCTTTAG
>Ga0129324_10000123_pt1 | contig 52622 bp, 56 predicted proteins | sample CPBDNA_7_FD_96879 | JGI IMG/M metagenome (GOLD analysis project Ga0129324, IMG submission 96879) | Freshwater to marine salinity gradient microbial communities from Chesapeake Bay, USA - CPBay_Spr_15_0.2_DNA | ecosystem: Environmental > Aquatic > Marine > Coastal | place: USA: Chesapeake Bay... | reverse complement strand
TAATATCCAATAAAAATTGATAAAATAAATATGCTTAATCTAAATATAAAAGGGTCTATTTCCATAATTCTATTTTATTAAAGTTTTTTCAATTATCTCATCTTCTAAATTAACATTAATCTTATTATTTTCTTTATCATATAAATTAGTCACAAAATTAAACACATTTTTTGAATATAGATTTGAAGCTGAAACAGGCAGTTTATTAAGAATATTTATTTCACCCATAATCTTTACTCCATTTCTAACTACAATTTTATTAACTTCAGTAAACTCAGCATTTCCACCCTGAACCGCAGCTAAATCATAAATAACAGATCCTGATTGCATATTGTCAATCATAGAACCTTTAATAACTAATGGAGCTTTTTTGCCCGGTATTAAAGCTGTACATATTACAATGTCAATTTTTTTTAAAGTTTCAACTAAAAGGTCCTCTTGTTTTTTTTTAAATTCTTCAGATGCTTCTTTTGCATAACCCCCTTCGGTCTCTAAATTTTCTGAACCTTCAACAGTTAAAAATTTTCCCCCTAAACTTTCAACTTGTTCTTTTGATGCCATTCTAACATCTGTTGCAAAAACTATTGCACCCATTCTTTTTGCAGTTGCTATTGCTTGAAGACCAGCAACTCCTGCACCAACCACCAACACTTTTGCTGCTGGGATGGTGCCTGCTGCTGTCATCATCATGGGTATTGCTTTTTCAAAATTTGCAAACGACTCTATTACTGCTTTGTAACCAGCAAGATTAGCTTGTGAAGAAAGGATATCCATTGATTGAGCTCTAGTAATTCTTGGTAACATTTCTAAAGAAAAAACATTAATATTTTTTTTAGCTAAATTTTCTATTTTTTCTTTATTTGTATATGGATCAAATACTCCAATAAGTGTTTGGTTTTCTTTAAAATTAGAAAGATTTTCATCAGATAATAATCCTAACTGAATAATAACATCTGCATTTTTTAAAGTTTCAGCTTCATTATTAGAAATCTTAACTCCTAACTCTTTATAATCATCATCTTTAAATCCTAAGTGTTCTCCATACTTTTCAGCTAAAGAGATTTCAAAACCTAAGGCTATGTACTTTTTTGCAATATCAGGAGTGATTGCTATTCTTTTCTCTATTTTTTGATTTTCTAAAATTGAAGCAATTCTCATCAGAGAATTCTATAGCAAAAATATTGCCATTAAAACTAAAACACCTATAACAGCGACAGTTCCCCACAACACAAATTTTGTGAATTTATTCCAGGTATTCTTATGGTCTTGATTTTCCATAAAATTACTTCTGTCTTGCTTTAAATTTTGGATTTGTTTTATTTATTATATAAACTCTACCTCTTCTTCTAACTAATTTAGAATTAAGATCTCTTTTTTTTAGTGATTTTAATGAGCTTTTAATTTTCATAATATTTTTTTAGCCGGCAATGTCCTACTCTTCCGTGTCTTAAGACAAAGTACCATTGGCGCTGAAGGGCTTGACTTCCGAGTTCGGAATGGGATCGGGTATAACACCTTCGCAATAATCACCGGCGCAATCGTTATACCTAATTAAAAAATATTGTAAACAATGAATTAGCACCTTTTATTAACAGTTTTTGAGAAATGCTTTAATATAATCTTTCAAATTTATTTTACCGAACATTTTATGAACTTTATTAGATAGGTTCATATTAGTTAGTGCTGATGCATATCTCTCCCCTCTTCTTTGAGGGATTAATTTTATTGATGAATTAAACATTTTTGCCACCTGAAGAATAGTATAACTTTTTTTATTAGAAATACTGTAATGTCTACATCTATTTTTTTTCCAGGCATAATAGCATGCTTCAATAGTATCATTAATATGGGTAAATCTTCTAGACTGAGTCCCTGGGTTTACTACTGTTAAATTTTTTTTATTTAAATATTGATCTTCAAAAATACCAATTACAGTTGCCATACTACCTGTTTTTATTTGCTTTGGACCATAAACATTATAAAAATAAACTATTTCAAATTTAAAATTAAACCAATTTTTTAAATTTTCTAGCATCTCCAAATTTTTAGCTTTAGTAAATGCATAAGGTGATAAGTTTTTATCTTGACCTCTGTTTCCTAAGGTAGCTGAAGTTGCAGAGTAAATTAATTTAATTTTATTTAAATGACAAAAATTAAACACTTCATGTGTTCCTATAGTGTTAGAATCGATACATTCATTCATTTTAAGAAAACTCTGATATATTCTAGCAAACTCTCCAAAGTGAAAAACAGAATTTATATTTTTTTTATATATACTTAAAACTTTTGATATTTTTTTTGTATGAGAGTTGATATATTTAACTCTTTTATTTTTAATATGATTTTTTTTTAATCCTGTAGAGTAATTATCTATACTAATAATTTTATAATTAGTTTTTTTAATTAAAAGTTTGATTAAATTTGATCCAACAAATCCAGCTCCACCTGTAACAACTATAATATTTTTCATTTGTTATTTTCCTTTAAAAATGAATTATAAGTTATTAATATTGCTTCTTTCAGACTTATATTTGATTTCCAACCATATTTTTTGGCTAGAGTGACATCCATAACCTTTCGACGTGTTCCATTTGGTTTCGATTTATCATATTTAATTAATATTTTTTTATTTTTTAAAATTAGTTTTGAAATTAGGTTTGCATAATATTTGATTGTAAAGTCTTTACCCGTTCCAATGTTTATGAGGGAATGTTTGGTTTTTTTTTTCATAAAAAAAATACAGGCATTTGCTAAATCGTCAACATATATAAGCTCTCTTTTAGCTTTACCATCACCCCACAATTTCAATATTTTATTATTTTCAAACTTTAACTTATGAACTTTTTTAATTAAAGCTGGAAAGAAATGAGAGTTTAAATCATTATAATTATCATTAGGGCCAAAAGTATTGGTTGGCATTAGACACTTATAATTTGTTTTATATTGATTGTTATAGCTTTGACACATCATAATCCCAGCAATTTTTGCTACAGCATACGCATCATTTGTACTTTCAAGAGCCCCACTTAAAAGATAATTTTCTTTAATTGGTTGTTTACATTTTTTTGGATAAACGCAGCTAGATCCCAAGAATATAAGATTTTTTATTCCACACAGGTATGCTGAGTGAATCAAATTAGATTGAATGGATAAGTTTTCATAAATGAACTCAGCTTTATATTTATGGTTTGAGTAAATTCCACCCACTTTAGCAGCTGCTATGAAGATAAAATTTGGTTTTTTTTTTTTTAAGAAATTTAATACTTTTAATTGATTTGTTAAATCTAAAGTCTTTCGATCTGAAGTAATTATATTTTTATATCCTTTTTTTTTTAATTCTCTAATTATTGCACTTCCAACTAGGCCATTATGTCCCGCAACATAAATCTTCGACTTATAGTTCATTTTTATCTAAATCTCTTAATTCAGAACTTACCATGTCAGTAACTAATTCATGTATATTTGTATTAGCTTTCCAATTTAATTCTTTTTTTGCCTTTTTTGGACTTCCTAATAAGGTATCAACTTCCAATGGTCTATAATATTCTTTACTACAAGCAATTATACATTTCCCATCTAGTGTATAACATTTTGAATTTATACCCTTACCCTTCCATATAAATTTTATTTTAAGTTCTCTTAAAACTAAGTTTACAAACTGTTTTACTGAAAATTGTTTTCCTGTTGCGATGACATAATCGTTTGGGGTTTTTTTTTGTAACATTTTCCACATTGCCTCAACGTAATCTTTTGCATGACCCCAGTCACGCTTAGCTTCTAAATTGCCAAGATACAGTTTGTTCTGTAAGCCTCTTTTAATTTTGCATAGTGCTATTACTATTTTTCTAGTTACAAATGTTTCGCCCCTTCTTGGACTTTCATGATTAAACAAGATTCCATTACACGCAAAAATATTGTATGCCTCTCTATAGTTTACTGTAATCCAGTGTGCATAAACTTTAGCAACACCATAAGGGCTTCTTGGGTAAAAAGGTGTGTTTTCATTTTGTGGAATTTCCTGTACTTTCCCAAACATTTCAGAGGTACCAGCTTGATAAAATTTAGTTATTTTTTGAAAACCATGAAATTTTATCGCTTCCAAAATTCTTAAAGCCCCTACAGCATCTGCATTTGCGGTATATTCTGGAACCTCAAAAGATACAGATACGTGGGATTGTGCAGCTAAATTATATATTTCACTCGGTCTAATTTTTTTAATTAAAGATGATACAGATATTGCATCAGTAACATCACCATAATGTAAGAAAAAATTCCTTTTATTAGCAAAAGGGTCTTGGTAAATATGATCTATTCTGGCTGTATTGAATGATGAAGACCTTCTTTTAACACCATGAACTGTATATTTCTTTTTTAAAAGAAAATCTGCAAGATAAGATCCATCCTGACCTGTTACCCCAAATATAAGTGCTTTTTTTTTCATTAAAATAAATTACTATTATAACTTCCCTTATTAAACAAATCAATTCTCCTTAAAGTCTATGTTACTCATGAATGATTGAAATTAATATAGATATATTCAAATGATTTACGAAAAGGCATCTTAATTTTAAAAAGTTTTTTAAAATTATTCACTATTAAAAAATTGTTTATTTCTGAAAATGTATAATTTTTTTTTACCATATCATCATAATGATGCTCAAAAAAAATAAATTTGACATTTTTTATTAAAGAATTTAGGCCCAAAAGAACATTCAGCTCAGAACCTTCAGTGTCAATCTTAATTAAATCTATATGACCAATATTCTTTTCAGACAAATAATTACTAAGTGTATTTACATTTACATCAATTGTTTTTTGGTAATTTTCATTAGAAAAAAAATTCAAAAAATTTTTTTTTTTTTTTAAATAGCTTGAGTTCAAATTTAGCTCGTTTAAGGTAGAAGAAGAGCTTTCACTTAATTGATTAAACTTAGAGATACCCTTTATATTTCCTAATGCTAGATTTTCTAATATTATTTCTGATTTTTTGAAACTTTTAATTTTTTTTGGTAGTTTTTTTTCTAAATCTTTGAAATTGATTGGACTAGCTTCAAAGGATATAATTTTTTCAACTGAAAAATGAGTTAAAAAAAAATCTATCGACTCTCCCTTATGGGCTCCTACATCTAATATTAACTTAAAATTAGTAAAACCACTTTTCTTTAAAAAAGTAGCTATTTTTCTTTTATGAAAAAAATCAAAAATGTTAAGTGCTATTAATACAATTTTTTTCATTATTTATTTATAAAAATAAGTTTTCCTAGGACCTTTTTAATTCTTTTGCTTTTTTTATCACATTGGTCTGTATTTTTACAAATTTGGTAGCTTGAAATTATTTCATAAACCTGTTTGTGCACAACAAAATGTTTTTCATCCATGTAATAGAATATATTACTAAGTGGCTTATACTTATAAAAATTTATTTCCTTATGTATTCGATTTATATTTCGGCCAATAAACACTGATATACCAATTAAGATTAAGATAATAACCGCTTTATTAAATTTTTTAATCTCAATCGTATAACTACTTAAAAAAAATGATAATGGAATAAAGATTAACAACATAACTAAACAAAACCCTCCATAGCGTAAAGATGGATGATTATAAAACCACTCAAAAAACAAAAGAGCTATTATACAATAAAGAGATAGATGATATTTATTTAAAGGTATTTTTTTTCTTCCTGAGCTTATTACTGAAAATGTAATAATAAAAATTATAAAAACAAAAAATAGACCAAGCAGAAAATCTGAAACTTTATTAAAAAAATAGCCATCAATCCAACCACCCACCCAATTGAAATATTTAATATATTCTTCTGGGTTTTCTACTTTGTAATTTGGAGTCATTCCAGCTTTTGACCATGTTTGATAATGATTGTTCATTGCAATTACTTGTTCTTTTGGAATTGACCAACTAAAATTTTCGAAACATGTAAAATGTAATGGATAAATTAAACACGCCGTATTAAAAAAATAAGTTAATAAGACTAATGTAAATATTAAGGTGCATATTAAAAAATACTTTTGTTTAAAATTGTCTTTAATAAATTTGCTCAACTTATCTTTTTTTAAGTAATAAATAAAAATTGGTATAAAAAATAATAGGTACAAAATATAAAAAGCTTTGAGTGATACTATTATAGTAATCAAAGAATAAATTTTTAAGTTAGATAATCTGCTATCTTTGATATTTTCAAACATTCGAAATATTTCATAAACTAAAACTAATATTAAAATTTGAGCTGCTCTATCTGTTCCGTATTCACCAATTCTATAAAAAAAAGTATTTATAAAAATAAATGAAAGTATTGCCAAATAATTTGTTAATTTATAATTCTTTAAAATTTTACTTTTATTAATCTTAAAGACATCAGTAGAAAGACCACTTCCTTTTAAAAAAATAATGTTTGCAAATCCAAGTATATATACTGAGGAAAAATTAAATGAAAAATATTTTATAAAAGGAAGATAAAATAATGAATTTAAATAAAATATTGATGAGGGAGTTCTGAAACCATGATTAAACTGTCCTGTTCCAACTAATGCATCAAATTGGGTAAGTATATAAGTATATGAAAAATGATAATATGGAAAATCATCGTGGTTTTTAAACATTATTAATGAAATTAATAAAAATAAAAAAACAAGAATTAATAGATAAAAATTTTTTCTAAACAAACTAAAATTTTTATTTAAAAAAATTACAAAGCCTAAAAATCCAATAAAGATAAAAATACAATTAAATAAATAACCATGAGGTAAAATTAAGTTTGATATATAGGAAATGAGTAAAGCAAATAATATTCCTAGAACTCCTAAATATCCAAAATCATGAAATATGCGTTCTTTTGTAAAAAATTTAATAAATAAAGCTCCATATCCTATTAATGAAAATAGAATTAAAAAATAAAAGATAAATAATATTAAAAAGCTGCTCATTAAATTATTGGATGTTCTATATAAAGTAGTTATATCTTAACACAAATTATAAATTAATATATAAGTCTTCAAATTTTATAACTCATAGCTTGTTGATAAAAATTACTATAACTAATAGTGAACCATAAACTAAGATACTCTTATTTTTTAATTACTTATGGCATAAAAATATATAAGAAATATAAATAGATTAATTAATGAAAAAACTAACACTAATAATCCCAGCTAAAAATGAATCAGAATCTTTACCATCAGTATTAGATGAATTAAAAATTTATAATTTGAATATAAATATTATCCTACAAGAGAGTGATATAAGTACAATTAGATCTGTTGAAAATTATCCAGTTAATCTAATATATCAGGATAACAAAGGTTATGGTGATGCATTAATTAAAGGAATAGAAACCTGCACAACTGACTATTTTTCGATATTCAATGCTGATGGCTCATTTAATCCATCAGAATTAAAGAATATGCTTTTTTATATAGAAAAAGATAATTATGATTTTGTTTTTGGATCACGATATCAAAGAAACTCTGGCAGTGAAGATGATACGATCATAACTCTAATAGGGAATCACATATTTACTTGGATTGGAAGATTTATATTTAATTTGAATATATCAGATATACTTTACACTTTTGTTGTTGGAAAAACAGATAAAGCAAAAAAACTAAATTTAAAAAAAAAGGATTTTAGTTTTTGTGTTGAATTACCTATTAAAGCTAAGGCATATGGAATGAAAATTATATCCTCTAACTCTTATGAGCGCAAAAGAATTGCTGGAATAAAAAAAGTGAATGCTATTAGAGATGGCATGATGATTTTAATTAGTATGATTGGTCTTTTTTTTAAAAATAAATAAATTCAAAATTATTTAATAAAAAAAATAGCTATCTTTGTTATGAAAAAATCTAAACTATAATTAAAATCTTGACTAAAATCTTTTTTTAAAATTTTAAAAAATTCGAATGCTTGACCTCTTTTAATCCACCATTTTTTTTGAAATTTTTTATACCCTGACATAATTCCATTATTAACTTGTCGGTATAAAGTAAGATTTTTATTGAGGATTAAAAAATTATTTTTATACATTGAAAGTAAGCAACAAATTCTAAAATCTATTTCTAATAAAGGAAATTTATTTTTTTTAAACAAATTTATACATTCTAAAAGGTATTTTTTTTTTAAACTAATACAGCTTGTCGGAAATGTATTTGGCCAAATGTGAGATTGAAAAAGTCTATTTTTATTATAATTAAAATTATGAATTTTCTTTTTAGTTAAATAGATTAATGGAACATCACAAATAGCTTTTAAATTTAAATCTACTTTAAATGCCTGAACTATTTTTGCTACTTTATTTTTTTTGAATAGATCATCTCCATCTAGCAAACAGATTATTTCACCTTTTGCTTTTAGTACACCCATCTCAATAGATATAATTTGATTTAATGCTGGAGATATTTTTTTAATATTAAATAATAATTTAATTTTTTTAAATCTAGATATAATTTTAATTGAGCCATCTGTTGAGCAGTTATCAACAATAATAATCTCAATATTTTTATAACTCTGATTTTTACAAGACTTAATTGTATCTTCTATAAATTTTTTTTTATTAAAATTTGTAATAAGTATTGTAATAAGAGGTGATTTAATATTCATTTTATTTAAAATTTTTATTTAAATAATCGACAATAAATATTAATGAAAAACCCGAATATTGAAACATGTATCTACTTATTCCATTAACTACATGCCACTGAAAATCATTTTGGATAATATAAAAAATAAAAAAAGTTGATAAAGTAAATAATAAAAAAATTATTAAATTTTCTTTCATTAATTTTTTTTTATTTAAGAACATTATCAATAAAATGAAATAACTTATTATAAATATTGGATTTTTAAATAATGAAAAAATATAATATTTAAAAATAAACAAATTCTTTATAATAAAACTTTGAAAATTAAACAATTCAGCAAGGTTATAATTTCCTGAAAATTGAAAGCTAGGATCTATATTAATTTTATACGTATATTGAAAAATAATTTTAAGAATTATAGAAAATACTAGCCCACTTAATAAAATAATTAAGCTTCTATTTTGTTTTGATAAATATACTGAAATCAAAATAATAAAGTAAAATATTAATACATAAACGAAACTTTCGTATTTAATCCAAAAAATTATATTATTAATCAATATAAATTGAAAAATATAATAAAGATTAGCCTTTTTTTTGAGCAAGATCAGATATGTATATCTTGCTATAAAAATTACGAGTGAGAATAATAAAATGTCTTGGTTACCCATAAAATGATTAATATCAAAACAAATAATTGTAAAAGCTATAAATAAATATTTTTTAATTTTTTGGTTTTGTACTAATTCAATTATTGAGTGAATTGATAATAAATAAATAAATAAATAAAAAAGCCTTCCAAAATATTCATAACCTAATGAATTAGTTTTCCAAAAGATAGCCCACAATAAACTACCAAAGTGAGGATATTCATATTTTGGTAAATTTTTTAAATTTTCGTAACCCATATCTTGATAAAAACTTAAGGCTCTTTTATACCAATGAAATTTTCCATCCCAATCAAGATCTGGATTGGAAACAATCAGAATACTTAAAATGTAAAAAATAATAATAAAAAATATATATTTACTAAATCTTTTTAAATTTATTTTTATAATTTTGATATTCCAATTAGAAAAATTGGATATAATAAAAAAGATAAGTACAGAATATATTATATTGATTAATAAAATATCAAATATAGATAAAATTAATATTAAATTTAAAATTATGAATAAATTTAAAATATAAATATCAAACAATTCAATTTTTTTATCGGTAAGATAATTCTCTAAACCAAATAGAAAATGATTGTTTAAAAATAAAATCAATAGTAAAGGGAAAAATATGATGTTTAATAATTCAATCATTTTTTTTTAGATAATAACAGTTTTGCTTTTTCTCTATTATTGTATATTTTTCAAGTTCAATTTTATTTTGAACTAATAATTTAACACTCTGAAAAATATTTTCATTAAAGGGTTTTATATCTATCCCATATAATTTTAATTTACTGCCTTTCATTTCATCTAAATTAAACTGAATTAATTTTGAAATTAAATTCTTTTTAAACAAGATGTCCTCGGAATGAATTACATTTTTTTTACCATCTTCTATTTTAAAAAGCCTAATTAAAAAAGATTGATCAGCTGATAAGGTATTTTTTAAATTAATTTTAATTCCAATAATATTTTTCATTAATGGGGGTGTTTGATTTATTAGAAACAAACTTTTACTTAGTTTAGCATCTATCTCTTGTGACTCTTCATAGTTTAATAATATAAGTTTTTTTTTTTCAGTTTTTTTTTTAAAATCAAAATAAACCCAGTCACTCAAAGGAGAAATCGTATTATTCAATAACAGTGGATTTTCTTCAAAATTATAATTTTCTTTTAAATATACAACAAAACCCTGAGAACTTTTTTCACAAAATTCGGAATTTCTCATCAATCTTTCATTTTTATCATACTTGATTAAATGAAATACATTTTGAAAAAAATTAAAAGAAACTAATAATAACATGATAAAAATTAATAAGAATAAATTTTTATTTATAATATTTTTCAAATTTTTTCTTATTGTTTTGATCTTCATGTACTAGATATAGCTGATTATTATTAAGCTAAATATTAATATTTTTTTTGTTGCATATTATACTTTTTTATAAAAAAACAAATTTGAAATATAAAGTCACAAAAAGGTATTAAATAATTTTAGATTACTAAAACTATATAATATTGTTTAATTAATATATGCTATAGTACTATCTTCTTAGATGATTAAAATATATTACTGGGCACCTTTTATATCAAAAATTGCTACACCAAAAGCGGTTATTAATTCTGTAGTATCTATAAAAAAGTATTCTAATAAAAAGTTTAGACCATCAATTATTTCCCTATTTCATGAGTGGGACTCATACAATAAAAAAGAATATGATCTAAATTTTATCAATCTTTTTAAGCTAAAAGTGAATTTAAAATTACCCCAAAATGGTTTTTTTTTAAGTAGGATATCTTTTATCATAATATCTTTATTTAGTTTTTTTCCACTTTTAAGATTGTTAAAGAAAGAAAAGCCTGAATATCTAATTATTCATCTAAATACTTCGTTACCATTAATACTATTATTAATTTTTAATTTTAAGACAAAATTTATTTTAAGAATATCTGGAAATCCCAAACTAAATTTTTTTAGAAAAACTCTTTGGCGCTTGGTATCAAAAAAAATACACATGGTTACAGCACCTACTTATATATTATCCAAAAAACTTTCTAAGCATAATATTTTTACACATGATAAATTAAAAGTTTTATACGATCCAGTTTTATCTATTAAAGATTATAAAAAAAAGATAACTATGGTTAATAAATATGGAAAGTACTTAATTGCTATCGGAAGATTAACTAAACAAAAAAACTTCAAATTTCTGATTAATTGTTTTGAAAATTTATCAAAAAAATATGCTGACTATTCACTAATCATACTGGGTGAAGGAGATAAAAAAAATGAATTGACAAAATTAATAAATAATAAAAAACTAGAAAATAAAATTTTACTTTTAGGTTATAAAGATAATGTTAGTGAATATTTAAAGCACTCATATTGCTTCGTTCTATCTTCTTTATGGGAAGATCCAGGTTTTGTTTTGATAGAATCTGCCATGTCTAATACGTTAATATTTTCATCTGACTGTGATACGGGTCCAAAAGATTTTTTAGAAAATGAAAAAAATAGCTTTATTTACAAAACAAATGATATGAATAGCTTTTTACTAAACTTTGAAAAACTGATGAAAAAAAGTGATGAAGAGAAATATAAAATTAGAGTTTTAATGAAAAAAAGTATAAAAAAATTTACTCTTTTTAATCATTACAAAAGTTTAGAAAAAATTATTTCTTAAATTATAAGTTTTTAACAACCTACAAATTTTTTTTCTAGTTTGATAGTTAATCTCAATTAAATTTCTTTTTTCTAATAAAACTTTTTTTTATTTAATAATTGTGCTTATCAAATTTTTGATAAAGAAAAATATAAAATAAAATATTGAATACTATAATAAGAACTTGAAAGTTTGTACTCTGAACATAAAGACTTCCTAAAAAAAGTGCACCCATATTATAAGAAATAATTAAAATTGATGTTATATTATTCGATAATAAGTTATTCTTGAGTTTAAATTTTTTTTTTATAAAATTAAATGCAAGTTGATGGAAATGTTTGTTATCTGGTTGTAATGGTGATTTTTTTTGGTAAAATTTTCTTATAATTGAAAACAAGTTTTCAAAACATGGATACCAAAATAATAAAATAATGTATAGCGAGGATATCTGTAAATTTTGAGAATATAGTTTGATTATACTAATACCAATAACAAAACTTAATAAATATGATCCCCCATCACCAAGATAAATTTTATTTAATAAATTTAAAATAAATATAATTAATAAAGTAAATATTAAAATTTTATAAAACTCATAATTAATAAAATTTATATCATTATTATTTCCTAAATAGATAATAAGTAATAAAGTAATTATATAATATCCAGACACTAAACCATTAAGGCCATCTATAAAATTAGTACCATTCATTAAAATCAATATACAAAATGTAACAAATAAAATATTGAAAAATTTATATTCAAGTAAATTGTCTAAAATATCTATACTTGTATTGTTGATATAAGTTTTTGAAAAAATTATAAATAACATAACTAAACAAAATTGAATCAAAAATCTAAATTTAGGTGAATTAAGTAATTTAACATCTGACAACACTCCAGTTAAAAAAATAGATAGAAATAATAAACTTTGGAATAGTACTACATGATAAAAAAACACTGGTATTAAAATAAAATATCCCCCTAGAAGTGGCACATAATTGTCAGCTGTATACGTTTGGTGTATTAATCTAGTATTTTTATTAATAAAAAATTTTAAATACTTTTTAGAAAATACTAAAAAAATCAAAAATGAAACAATTAAAATTATGTAAATCATAAAAATGTTATTTTTTTTTCAAAAAATTTATTGATAGTAACATTAAATGGTATAATGATTTAATTTTATTAAAACCCACATATTTATTATAAACTTTAAATCCATCTAAAATTTTTTGAAACGTATTAGATGAAAGGGATTTATCTAATTTTTTCCATTTAGTCAAAAATTTATCTAATCCATAAAAATTAAAATTTGCTTTACTAAGTTTAAGCCACAAAACATAATCTTCTTTTGTTTTTAAATCTGCAAATCTGTAATCTTTATTATTTAAAATTTTCTTTTTAATGATAACAGTTGATAGTCCAATATCACATGATTTTATTAAATCTTTATAAAGCAAAACTTTAGTAGCTTTTCTGCTTCCAATTATATTTCCTTTATTTTCTATAATATGATAAGAAGTAAATGATATTTTATAATCGTTAAGTATCATAAATTTCAATTGTTCTTTGAGCTTATTTTTATCCCATATGTCATCACAATCTAAAAATGCGAGATATTCTCCTTTGGAAAACTCTATACCTTTATTTCTTGATCTGCCTGCTCCAATATTACTTATATTTTTTAAAACTTTTATTCTATTGTCTAATTTTTCAAGATCCTTAATAAATTCAAAATCATCTTGAGAAGTGTCATCATAAATTATTATTATTTCAAAATTTTCAAATGTTTGAGATAATACTGAATAAATAGATGCTTCGATAAACTCTTTCTTATGAAAGTATGGCATTATAACACTAACCTTCATATTAAAAGTGTCTGCTTATAGGTTTTGATAAATAATGTTCGTATTTCTTAACTCTCTCCATTAGCTTAGAAAAAGTGTAATATGAAATTATATTAATTCTACGTGTTGCTATTATTTTCATTCAAAATATATTAAGTTCGTTGTTTCTTACTAAATTAATTTATGCACCATTTCAAGTTCAGTATAATTACAGTTGTTAAAAATGATCAAAATAATATTGAGAAAACTATAAAATCTGTATTAGATCAGAAACAACATAGTAACGTAGAATACATAGTTATAGAAGGAAATTCATCTGACAATTCTCTCTCAATAATTAATAAATATAAAGATGAGATAGATAAAATAATTTCAGAAAAAGACACTGGCATTTATGATGCCATGAATAAAGGAATTTTACATTGCACAGGAAATATAATTGCTTTTTGTAATTCTGGTGACATTCTATATCCAAAAGCACTTTTTTATATTGAAAAAGAATTTATTCTAAAGAAATGTGACTTTGTATTTGGTACAGTAAAAAGAAATTACTCAGGATCAACAATAATCAAAAAAGGTTTTAAAAAAAATAGAATTCAATATAACTTTGACTTTGCCACGTCTCACTCCACTGGCTTTTATGCTACAAAAGAATTAATAAATTTTGTTGGGAATTATGATGTAAATTTTAAGTGTTCATCTGATTATGATTTTTACTTAAGAATGATAAATGCAAAAAAATTCATTGGCTCATCGACTATTGGTGATGAAATTATAGGTGAGGTAGCTAGTGGAGGCTATTCTTCTACTTTGAGTTTTTTTGATCACCTCTTCGAAGAAATGAATATAAGAATAAAGAACAAGCAGAACTATTTTTATATAGGCCTTATTTTTATAAATGCAATTTTTAAAAACTACTATAATAAAATTAAAAGCTTGAAAATAAAAAAATTTATATTTTAATATCCTTAATCTTAATTTTTTTATTACTTCTTACTTCAACAAAAGTTGTGTTTTCGATTTGTTTAATTCTATTTAAACCACTCAAATAATTTTTTTTATAATTTTTATCTCTAGATTCTTTTGTTTTAGATTTAAAACTAACAATTTTTTGTATTTTTCTTTTTAAATGTTTAAAGTATGATTTTTTAACAAAATATGCATTTACCCCATTAGAATTTGTTCCTAAAAATTTATAGCCTTTTAGTTCCGAAATATATTTAAATGCAGGCAGAGATGCTCCAAAAGCTAAATTTGAATAGTGAAATTTTGTTCTGTTAAAATTTTTATTGTATGGAACTGATATAGCGTGTTTATCACCTAGTGCTGAATTAATTTCACATACAAAAATTACAGGTTCAACAACATTAATTTTTTCCCAAACCCAATAATCGATACCATCTATATCTAAGCTTAACAATCCAATTTCTTTTGGTAAATTTAAATTACTAATCATTTTATTTATATTTTTTTTGTCGACTAATAAATTGTGAGAGTTTAAATCATATTTCCACGATATAGATTGGTTTTTTATTTTTTCAACAGAATCTATATCTGCTTCAATTAAATGACCCGTCCAATTTTGATTCATAATTAAAAATCTTGTATTTGACTCCTTATAATCTTCCGTTCCTATTTCAATAAAAATTTTATTTTTAATTGGTAGGTTGTTGGTCAGCCAGTTAATTATTCCGTCATCACCCCATTGTGAAAATACAGAAAATTCCATACATGATAAATTTTTGATTTTAGATATTTTTTTTTGGAGAAAAGAAATTTTTTTTCCTTCTAGAAAAATTTTTTTTTCAAAAAATTCATATCCAATAGAAAATATTAAAATTTTTTTTAATATGTTTTTTAGAAGTTTCATTTTAATATTTTATGAGTATTATTTGTTAAATCAAATATAATAGTAAAAATCTTGATTAGAGTTCAAATTTGTAATAAGAAATAAATTAAATTCTATTAATTTTAATTAAAAAAATTCTATTCGTGAAAATTCATTTTAAATGGCTGTATAATTTTTTTTTGATTATCTTTATTACTCTTTTATACACAATTATAATTGAGGTAGTTGCTCGGGTATCTGTTTCTTTGATTAATGACAACAAAAACTATTTTTTTTATGGATTTAACAAAAATTTAAACATTGAAATAGTTGATCTTAGTGAGTTTAAATTTAATCTAAATGATTTAAATAATCATAATAAAAAATCAAAAAAAATTATTAAAGATAATTTAAACAAATCAAAAAAAATAATTTGGACATTTGGTGCTTCAATGACCTATGGGTTTGCTTGTGGTGATAACTCATCATCCTGGCCAAATGAATTAAAAGAAATTGATAATTCTATCGAAGTTATAAACTATGGTTTTCCATCAATATATTCAGATGACTCGATTAAAATTTTAGATTATGAAATAAGAAAGCAATCAAAAAATCCTGACTATATTTTTTGGGCACATCGTGATGAAGAAGTCCTATCTATCATTAGAGGTATTGATAGAAATAAATATAGAATTAATGAGAATATTTCTAAAAATAATTTATCTAAAATAAATTATATATTTATGAGATTAAAAAAAACATTTGAAGCAAATTTTATTTCATATTTAATTTTAGATCATGCTGTTAAAAAAATAAAAAAAAGGAATAATTTTTTCCCAGAAAGAAAAAATAAAAAATTCGATCAAAAAGAATATACTTTGGCATCACTTAATTTTGAATTAAATACAAACGATGCAATTCAAATAGCTGAACAGAAAAATATTAAATTTTTCATAATATCTCTTTTTAGTGATGATCAATTTTCAAAAAAAAATGAGAAAAATTTCAACTATTATTATAATGAAAAAATAAATAAAATTAAGAAAAACAGAAACGTCACATACATTGATACTTTTGCACTTCTACTGCCTGATGATAAAAAAAATTATAAAAAATTTACTTGTGAAAACAAACACTATACTTTGATGGGTAATAAAAAAATTGCTGAATTGTTGTATAATAATCTAAATTCAAACTAAATTTCTCTCGACAGAAAAAACTTTTTTGAATCGATAAACTCAGTGATTTTTTTATGTGTAGTCTCATTTTTTTTATCTGTTCTATATTTCAACCAAAATTCATAAAATATCATTTTTGATGTATTTCTATAACCACCAAATTTTTTAAAATTATTTTCTAATGTTTCAATCATCCAATTACTCTGTCTATAGATATTATTCATAAAATAAAATTTATAAATATTTTCTTTAGAAAAATTTAATTTTAAATTTTTAAGATTTGCTAATGCATTACTTAAATCTTTTTTATTCTTCGCATGATAAGAAAAATTAAAATCGATATGTGGATTGCTTTGTGATGCACTAATTACAGGTATTTTAAAGAATGCGTATTCCCAAGCAATTGTACCATGTACTGTTAAGACACAGTCAATACCATTACTTATTAGGTTATGATGTGAAGTGTTTGGTGGTATCAGTTTAATTTTCGGATATTTTTTTACAAAATTTTTTATGATGTCTTGGGTTGTTATTTTAAAATCTGGATGTGTTTTGATGTACCAATCGTAATCAGTCTTTTCTGACAACTTACCTAGATAATCAATCCATTCATAAAAATCATCAAATATTGCTCTAATTCCATACGGATGTGGATTATCTAAAAAACAGTGAGCAGCAATTAGTATTTTTTTCTTAGTATTTTGATTTAATATATTTTTTGAATATTCTTTTTTATAAGCACTTTTGGTTGAATAGTGCATATCAATACCTTTTATACCATCAAATCTTTTTAAACACTGATCTTTTGCTATCTTTAAAGCTTTAATTTTAAAATTTTTTTTGAATCCATTAAATAATTTTGAATATTGATTAAAAATATCATAAGCAAAAAATTTATTATTATTCAATCTATAAATATTATGAAAATTAACTTGGTACGCATTTAATTTCTTTTTTAATGCAATTCTAAGAGGGATAGCAGAAGTATAAACTGTGTGAGATGTAACTACAGAGTAAACTTTGTTTTTTTTAAAAAACTCAATCCAAAAATAAGTTAAATATATAAAATCTAAAAAAAAATCTTTAAATTCTTCTGAATGTAAGTTTACAGTTGATTTGGATTTTTGCTTTAAAAAAGTATCATATAACAAGTCACCAATCCAAATACCATCTAATTTTAATTCTAATAATTTTCTTTTTGAGGTAATTTTTTTGATCAGTTTAGAAGATTTTTTTTTAGATTTTATATAAATTTTTTCATCAAAATATACATCTATAAATTTTTCTACTTTGAATGATGTATATATTTTATAATTATGATTAAATACTTTATTGATAATACTATAATAATTTTTTTTTTTTGAAATATTATTTAAATCATTATTATAAGAAAATATTCTGCATCCTGTTTTTTTTTGTAAACTCTTTAGAAACAAAGCAAAACCAGCTTGTATTGATTTATTTGTTGAAAATTCAGTCAAAATTATTCTGTTATTTGTTACTTCATTTTCTAAAAAAAGTTTTTTATTAAATTCAATAATACTTTGAATTATTTTTTTTTTATCAAATAAATTTTTTATAAAAATCATAATCTTTTAGTTATTAATAATTTTTCCATCTAAAAGATTAAGAATCTTGTCACATTTTGTTAAAAGGTTTTTTTTATGTGAGATTAAAATTATTGTTACTCCTTTAATTTTGTATATTTCATCAATGATATCTTTTTCTGTTACAGAGTCTAAGGCACTAGTTGATTCATCAAAAATTATAATCTCTGGCACCTTATATATCGCTCGAGCTATAGATAGTCTTTGTTTTTGTCCACCTGATAGCTTTACTCCTTTGTCACCAACCTCTGTTTGATACATGTCTTTGAATTTTTCAACAAAATTCTCTAAATTAGTTTTTTTAATTGAATAATTAAACCTCATTTTATCAAAATTACTATTTTCATCTGAAAATATTAGATTATTCAAAATCGTGTCATCTAAAAGAAAATTATCTTGAGTAACATAGCTTATTTTTTTTTGCCACATCAAAATATTGCTATGAATATTCTTTTCATCTACGGTTATTTCACCTTCGTCCGGTTTTAATAGCCCACATATTAAATTAATTAGAGTGCTTTTTCCACTTCCAGAGGGTCCAAATATTCCAACTACTGAGTTTTTATTTATTGAAAAATTTATATTTATTAATCTGTTTTTAGAGTTTGGATATTCAAATGACACATTTTGAAAAGAAATTTTTTTTTCAAAAAAAATTGGTTTATTTTCTTTTTTTGGTAAATTTTTTTCTTTCTGATTAAATACTATCAAATTCTTAATTATATTGAATGAATATTCACTTGATTTAATATTTGATACATTTTGAGTAATCAAATTGATTGATGGCATGATCCTGATTATGGCGACTGTAATTAAAGACAACAAAATCACTGTATTTTCATTAGAATAAGAATTTATATGTCCATAAAAAATTATGGAAAAAATAAATATTACTCCAAGAAATTCATATATTGCCTTAGGTATTTTTTTTAGAATTGAAATATAAGCAATTTTACTCTGACCATTTGCTACATCCTTTTTAAAATAATTACTTAAATAATTAAATTTGTTATAAATTATTACTTCTTTTAAGTTTTCAAAAGTATTATTAATTTGTTTTAAGATTTGCCCATGTAATATTTGTTTTTCTTTACCCAAATTAAATAATTTTTTATTAGTGATCAAATAAAATGCTAAATAAATTAGTCCAAATATGGGTATTACTAACAAAGTAACCTTAAAATTAACAATTGATAACAATATAATGATTAACAAAAATAAAAAAGACTGACTAATTATTGTTACAAAGCTAATAATATAAGACGTTGCTAAAGATGAATCTTGAATAATAATTTTTACAATTTGTGAAGTACTATTATTTGTATAATTTAGATATGGCTGTTTAATCTGTGCTTTAAATGCTTGCTCTTTAATAAAAACATTTAGATCTTTAAATACTTTGGCCTCAAAAATTGTTAATAAAATATAAAAAATTGTTTTAATCATATAGAAAACTAATATTAAAATAGAAATGAGTAATACTTGATTTTTTATATCAAAAAAAGTCTTAAAGTAATCATCTATAATTTTTAAAAGATCCATATTAAAGAAATCTTGATTTCCCAAGAGAGAACTAATGATTATTGGCACTGAACCAATACCTATTATTTCTAAAAAATATAATATAAGCCAAAAAAATATTAATAATAATAATCTTTTTTTTTGATAATTATTTAAAATTAAATTAATTTTTTTAAACATTTTATTTTTTATAACGAATATATCGTCTTATATAATTTATGTGGATCTTAAAAAAAATAGTTATTGAATATAATAAATTTTTAAAAGTATATTCACTTTTTAAGTAAAAATTAAAATAAACAGTCATAAACTTAAAAAAAGGAAACATTTTCTCAAATTTGTTAGTTTTGTTGTTATATAAATATTCTTTTTTTGTACTTGTACCTCCATAAGATGAAAAAAATGATCCATCCTTAATTCTTTTAAAATTTCCATTTTTTAAAATTGTCAAATCTACTATCCAGTCCCAAGCCATATAATCTAAATACTTTTTTGTTTTAGTCAGATCTACAGATCTAAATATTGAATAAAAAACCCCATGAGAATAAAAACAGTTTTCTAAAAATTTTATATACCTGTTAGACTTTGATCCTTCTATGCTAAAATTTACTTTTTTGATATTATAATTATTCATTTCAATACTATTTTCAGATGAAGATGCTGCATAGTCTAGATTATTATTTAAAAACTCAATATTTTTTTTTATATAATTTTTAGATCGTTTATCATCAGCAGCAACCCACATAAAATATTTTGTATTTACTTTGGAATAAATAGAATAGAAATTTTTATTTATGTTTAATTTTTTTTTTTGTCTAATGAGTTTTATATTCTTTTTCTTTTTAAGCCATTTTTTACAAATATCATAAGTTTTATCCTTAGATGCATTATCTGAAATTATTAATTTAAATTTTTTATAATCTTGAGAGAAAATATCTTGTAAAACCTTATTAATTTTTTCTTCTTCGTTGTATACGGGTAATCCAATTGTTAAATCTACTTTGTTGTTCATTTCTTAAATGAATTTCGATGTTTTATCCTTGTCAGATAAAATTAATTTTTTATTTTTCCAATTTATCTTTAAAATTGGATCATGTGGATTCATAATTTTTTCATGTAAAAAATTATAATCCTTATTAGAAAAATATAAAACTTCTGTCTTATTTTCCATAACTAGATAACCGTGGGCATAATTTTTTGGAACCAATAAAAAAAAATTATTTTTTTCTGAAAGATAAAATTTATAACTTTTTAAGTAATTTTTAGACTTTTTCTTGCAATTAATTATGATGACCTCTACCTTGCCCTTTAAACAAGTGACTAATTTTTGCTCAGCATATTTTTGTGTTTGATAGTGAAAACCTCTAAAAATTCCTTTTATTCTATTTTTGACGAAATTAATCTGCTTAATCTTACCATCAAAATATTTATCTAAATCTTTAGATGAAAATAATTTTAAAAAATTACCCCTATCATCTGTAAAATAACTCATTTTAAAAAGTATTATTTCAGAATTAATTTTTTTTATGACTTTAAAATTTTTCAATTTATTGTGAGTATTTAGTGTCTATAATTTGTTTGTTTGGTATTTTTTTTAAAAAATTTAAATAATATTTTTCTGTACTACCAATTACATATATTGAATTTTTTTTATAGAAAGGTTTTGCAAAGACCTTGACAGCTTTACAGTTGGTATATAATTCTTTTAATTCCTCACTTGCTAACTTATCACATAAAATTATATCTCTATAATTTCTTTTTAAGAGTTCATCTGTGAGATTTATTGTTTTTGATTGTCTTATATCGTCAGTACCTTCTTTAAAACTCAATCCTAATATAAATATTTTGCTTTTTTTATTTGTCTTAGACAAAATTTTTTTTAAGTGATGTTGAAAAATATCATTGTTAACTTTAATAATATTTTTAAAAAAATAATCTTGTTTATATTTTTTTGAAAAATTGCTTAATGCTTGAATATCTTTAGGTAAACAATATCCACCAAATCCTAGTCCAGGATATATATAAGACGATATTTGCGCTGGATATCCAAAAAATCTTTTATCAAGATGTATAGCCTCAAAGGTCTTTTTAATATCAATTTTTTTAAACTTTTCCGCTAACAATGCAAGATTGTTAGAGAAACTTATCATGTTTGAAAGCATAGCATTTGATGTTTGTTTTATAAATTCTGCAGTTGCAGGATTTACAAGCAGTAATTCACCTTTAAAATTTTTATAAATTATTTTAGAAATTTTTAAGAAAATCTTATTATCGTAGCCAACCACAATTTTATCAGCATTATTAAAATCCAACCAAGCCTTTCCCTCTCTAAGAAATTCAGGATTTGAACAAATTTCAATTTTTTTATTAATAATTAATTTTTTTTTAATCATTTCTGTCGTGCCTGGGAGAACAGTAGATTTCAAATATAGATAACAATCAGAATTTGCATTAAGATTTATATATTTGATTACTTTTTTTATACTAGTTAAGTTATATTCTGATTGATTATCAACAGGTGTTCCAACACAAATAAAAATTATATATTTTTTCTTCTTACTAAATTTAATTTTATTACTAAGAGATAAATTTTTTTTATTTAAATTTTTTTTAAGCTTATTCTGTAAATAAGGTTCATTAAATGGAACACTTCCATTTTTAAGTTCATTTAATAAGTTTTGATTTGTATCTACTCCTACAACTTTATAATTCTTTTCTGCAAAAGATAAGGCTGTTGTTAATCCAACAAAACCTAATCCAAAAACACATATTTCATAAGACTGGGAATTCATTTATGAATAATTATTTTTATTTTTTAAAAATAGCAAATATCTCTCTATACCATTTGCAGTTTTTATTTTAGGTGAAAATTTTAATAATTTTTTTGCCTTACTTATATTTGGACATCTTCTATTGGGGTTATCTACAAGATAATTTTTATCATTGCTTTTCTTATATGTTACTTTTAAAGAATAGTTAAAATATTTTTTTCCTATCTGCTTATAAAGATTAGCTAAATTAGAAACACTCATCTCCTCTTTGTCATTACCAATATTAAAGATTTCATATTTTGGGTAAGTAATTGATTTTAAAAATCCTATAATTGCATCACTTATGTAGCAAAATGCTCTTGTTGGCTTACCATTAGAATGAATTACAATATTTTTTCTTTTTAAGATTGCTCTAGCTAAGTCGGCAGGTAATCTTCCATCTGTTATTTTTAGCCCTGGCCCAAAATTATTGAAGGGACGAACGACTATCACAGGTACTTTAAAATATTTGGCATAAATATAACATAATGTTTCTGAAAACCTTTTTGATTCATCATAACAAGCTCTCGGTCCAGTACATGATACATTTCCTCTATAATCTTCACCTGTAGGAATATTTGAAAAAGAAGGATCACCATATATTTCACTTGTCGAAAAATATAATATTTTTACTTTTGATTTTTTATTTTTTGAATAATCAAGAATACTTCTTAATCCAGAAACATTTGAATCTGCTGTCTTAAGTGGAAATTTTCGATAAAAGACTGGAGATGCTATAGATGCTGCATGAATTATTATATCTAAATTTTTATCAATTTTTTCTATTTTATCTTTAATTACATCAAATCGTATTTCTTTAATATTTTTATTTATTTTTTTTGTTTTTAGGAAAATATCAGCTAAATATAATTTACTAATTCCTAGATTTTTAAAATACTTTGAAAAAAAATTTTTTAAATAAAATCCTAAAAAACCTTCACATCCAACTATTAATATTTTTTTCTTATTAAAATATTTCTTATTTGTATTTTTATAAATATAACTTAAATCTTCTAATAAAATTTTATTTTTTTTTATTTCCATTTTTTCCATTTTGGTTTTTTTTTCCATTCTTCCTCCAAAAATTTTTTTTCTCTTAGATTGTCCATACATTGCCAGAAATCATTATGTTTATATGCCATTAATTGTTTTTTTTTTGTTAATTTTTTCATTGGTTCTAGTTCGAGTACTGTATTTGAGGATTTTAAGTGTTTAAAAATTTCTTTTTTAAACACAAAGTAACCTCCATTTATCCAACTCTCTCCTAATTGATGCTTTTCATTGAATGATATTACTTTACTATTTTTGATATCTAAATTTCCAAATCTTCCTGGTGGATGTACAGCTGTAACAGTGGAAATTTTATTATGTTTTTTGTGAAACTTAATTAATTTTTTTAGATTAACATTACATAAACCATCACCATAGGTGAGCATAAAATTATCGTCAGAAATTAAATTTTCAAATTTTTTTAATCTTCCTCCTGTCATTGTTTTTACACCAGTGTCGACTAAATGTATTTTTACGTTATCTAATTTTAGATTTTTGAAATATTTTCTTATAATCTCACCTTTATAACCGAGTGCAATAAAAAACTCGTTAAAACCATAACTTTTGAAATACTTTATTATGTGAAGTAGAATTGGATATTCTCCAATTTTTATCATTGGTTTGGGTTTTGTGGAAGTCATTTTGCCAAATCTTGTTCCCAAACCGCCTGCTAAAATTACTACTTTCAAATTATTTATAAATTAGATTAATTGTATAGTATAAACTTATTACTTTTATTTTTAGTACTTATTTTGTATATGTAAAACAATAAAATAATAATGATTAAAAATCTCAGCAATATTAAAGAAAAAAAGGCTTTTGATCAATTTCGTGAAGATGAAATTAAATCATCGTATAAATATTTTAAGAAATATTTTCAAGACTCAATTTTTTTAAGTAAAGATCAAATTAGAGCTTATGCTATAAAAAAAGCTTTGGAAAAACATAGGTCTAATTTAAGCTATTTGGAATTTGGGGTTTTCAAAGGAAAAACTATTAATTTATTCTCAAAAATTTTAAAAAAATATAAAGCGAAGATTTATGGTTTTGACTCTTTTGAAGGACTTAATGAGGATTGGGTAGGCACGAGAATGACAAAAAAATTTTTTTCCAATAATGGTAAAATTCCTAATGTTCATAAAAATTGTTTTTTAATAAAAGGTAGAGTCCAAGACACATTAGATGATTTCTTGAAAAAAAATAAAAATTTAAAGATTAATTTTTTACACATGGATTTAGATACTTACCCATCAACAAAATATGTGTTAAAGAAAATTAAAAAAAAATTAGCAAATAATGCGATAATTTTATTTGATGAATTATATAATATGGAAGGTTGGAGAGTTGGTGAATTTAAAGCTTTAACGGAAGAATTTAAAAAGAAAGAATATAAATATTTAGCATTCAGTTCTGATAGAGAGCAGGTTGTAATTCAATATAAAAGTAAGTGAAAATTTTAGTACTTGGCTCTAATGGTGTTGTAGGAAATGGAATTTCACAGGCATTTAAAAATCATAAAATCATAAAAGTTAATTCAAATTCATACAATTACAATTCAAACAAATATAAGCTTAGTATGTTTGCCAAATGTGATTATTTTATACACGCAGCTGGCATAACTGAAGAAGAAATTGCCAATCATGGTTCAAATAAATCTTTGAAACGAGCCAACATCGCCTCAACAAGGTTGCTGAATCATATTGTAAATTTGGGGTGTAAAAATATTATTTATATATCTACACTTAGACTCTACTCTGAAAAAGCAAAAAATTTAAATGAAGAAAAAACAAGACTTAATATTAATGATAGTTACAAATCAGGTCATTGGAAAACTGAAAATGTGTTTAAAAAAATTTCTGAAAAATACAAAATTAAACATCTTATTCTTCGACCTGGAGCTGTTTATGGTTTTCCTAGTAAAATTAATAATTTTAATAGACTTAAATTAATTCCATATTCTTTTCCTATTTCGTTATACTTAAATAATAAAATCATATTGAAATCTTCAGGAATTCAAATGAGAAATTTTTGTTCAAATAAAGATATTGGTGTAAGAGTTTTTAATTGGATAAAAAATAAGAATAAGACTAATATTTTATCAAATATCTCTGGAGATAAAACATGCAGCGTAAAAGATTTTAGTTATATATGTATAAAAATTTTTAAAAAAATTTTTAAAAAAAAAGCATCAGTTGATATACATTTTAATTCTAGAAAAAGAAAAAAATTAATTGTAAAACAAAATATTAAAATTAAGAATAAAAATAAAGTAGAAAAGTTTTTAAAAGAATTTTTTTTACTTTTAAAGAAAAATAAAATTATTCAACAAGATCTAAATAGATAATATTCAAAAATATCCATCTATTATAATAATTTTGATTCTATTATCCTAGTTTGAGTTTAAACCTCTAAAGTCATACTTGTGACTATCATAAAAAACATAATAACTATTTTGTTACAAAATAATGTTTTTGAGTTTTATATGCCTGTTATTGATGTAGCTGCCAACTCAATCATATTGGAAAAATGATGATAAATTTTATTATTAATTAAAAATTAAAATAAATAAATTTTTGCGAAACTCCCTTTGATATAATAATGCAAACTGTAATTAAAATAAATGACAAAGAAATAACAAAAATTTTATTAATTCTTTTATAAATATCATTTAATGAAATGATAGTAATAAATTTTTGTGTATAATTTAGTGAAAACAAAATGATCAGAAAGAAAAATGATTTAATATCTAAAAAATTTAAAAATGAAAAATCTGCAAAAAATAAATTTAGGTCATAAATATTATTTATTCTAAAAAAAAGCCATAAAAAAGTTACAACTATATAACAATAAATAATTTTTAAAAATTTAAGAAAATTTTTTGAAGAGTTAAAGTAAAATATTTTTTCAAAGAAAATAAAAAATGCATGTATCAATCCCCACACAATAAAATTATATCCAGCACCATGCCATATACCTGAAACTAGCATTGCAATAAAAATATTTAAATATTGCTTATACTTTCCATTTCTTGACCCCCCTAATGGAATATAAACGTAGTTTTTGATCCAATTTGATAATGTTATATGCCATCTTTTCCAAAATTGAGAAATAGATGTACTCAAATAAGGAGCATTAAAATTTTCTGGAAGATTTATTCCAAGAGTTTTTCCAACACCTATGGCCATTAGTGTATATCCATTAAAATCAAAAAAAATTTGTTGAGAGAATAAAAATAATGCTAATATCTTCTTTGTGGAAGCATAATTTTCTAAATTATTAAATATTGGATCAATATAACTGCCAATACTATCAGCAAAAAAAATTTTTATACTTATACCAATTGAGAATATGAACAATCCTGAAAAAACATCATCTAATTTAATTAAATTTTTTTTTTTTAATTGAGGGATCAAAGATTTTGGTTCTACTATTGGTCCAGCTATTAATTGTGGAAACAAATAAAGATAGGCAAGATTTATTTTTGAATTCTCAGAAATATTTTTTAAATAAATCATTAATGCTATTGCTGAAAAAGATATAAATGATAATCCAGGTGGAATAATTAAATTTTCTAAGAATATAATTTTCGAACCAAAACTTAAAATATCTACTACTATAAAATTAAGATATTTAATAATTAATAAAGGAAGCAAACTAAGAAATATAAATAAAGCTAATTTTTTTTTGATAATGTTGTAAATACTGACAATCAAATAGACATAGAATAAAATAAAAAAATTAAAAAATCCCTGAAAAGAATAAAAAATTAATCCAACAATTCCTATCCAAAGAGGTGAATTTAATTTTTTAAATCTAGAAATTAAGAAAGCAAAAAACCAAAATATAAGGAATTGCAAAGATGAAAAAATCATTTATCTAAATAATTATAAATTCTTTCACCAATAATTTTATGACTAACTTCATTTGGATGTCTATCATTGTATTCAAAATTGGTCATTTGTTTATCAATATTATCTTTAATAGAGTCTGAAACATCAATAAATTCTATTTCGAGCTCTTTTGTGGTTTGTATAATATATCTTTTTATAAATTTTAAATCATTTCCAGATTTTAATAAATCTATATCTGGAGTATATACAAGAATACATCTAATATTTTTAACAGTGCAATGTTTCTTTAATTTTAATAAGTTTTTTTTTACTATTTTATTTTTTTTTTCTTCCCTATAAATTTTTTTATAGTAATCTTCTATATTTTTTCTATTAAGGTCATCTTTAAAAAGCGAAATGTATTTCCACAAAAAAACACCCAAGTGAAAATTTCTTGTGATTAAATTTCCACGATTTGATTTTAATATTTCAGCATCATTTATAAAATATTGCACTATAATAATATCTGGATTTAAATTTTGGTTATATTCAAAATAATTATTTATATATCTTTCTGTATTATAATTTCCTACGCCACTATTTAAAGTTGCCCAAGATTTGTTATTTTTTATTGCATTTTCTTCAACAACATTGTTTAGTACAAATTCTTCTTTTACACCCCAACCCAGCATAATAGAACTGCCCATAAATAAAATTTTTAGATCTGATGACTTCCATTTTTGGATATCCTCATCATCTCCTCTCATTCCTAAAGAGTTAATTTTTATCTCAACATTTTGTAGGATTGCTGATTTATTTTTTTTATGAATATGATTAATCTTATTATCTGTGACAGCCTCTTTAAGTTTTTTTGAGTATTTCCACATTTCAACATCATAATTAATAATATAATGATTTTTAATTCTCAAAAAAGTTTCAATACCTATAAAAATAACTGTAATACTAGCTACTAAAATCAAAAAATTGATGAAGTGCTTTATGTAGCTTCTGAAGGTCATAAAAATATAACAATTTAGTGAAATAGTTGTATAACCTTATTCAAATGAAAAGTGAAATTAAAAAATTCTTCAAAGAAAGATCTAAAGACGTTAGCAAAATGATTAAAGATAAAGCTTTCTTTAATTTATCAAGAAAATGGTTAGCTAGATCAATTTATTATAAATATAATTATAATTATACTTGGTTAGGAAGACCTATAATAAAATATCCAGATGATATAATAGTAATGCAGGAACTATTATGGAAATTAAAACCTGATCTTGTAATTGAAACAGGTATAGCTCATGGTGGCTCTATAGTATTTACAGCCTCTATGCTTAAGATGATGGATGTTAAAAACTTTAAAGTTATCGGTATAGATATTGATATAAGAAAACATAATCTTGATGAGATTAAAAAAAGTCCTGTCTATAAAAATTTAGAGCTTCATGAAGGAAGCTCGATTGATTTAAAAATCATACATAAAATAAAAAAAAATATAAAAAAATATAAAAAAGTTTTAGTAATATTGGACTCTAATCATTCTCACAATCATGTGCTACAAGAATTAAATCTTTATTCCAAATTTGTTACAAAAAATTCTTATCTAATTCTTCCAGATACTTATATTGACTTTATGCCGAAAAATACCTTCCAAAAATGGGAGAAGGGAAACAATACATACACCGCTATGAAGGAATTTTTAAGAAAAAATAAAAATTTTAAAATTGATTATCAAATTAATAAAAAGTCCTTAATAAGTGAGGCAATAGAAGGATATTTAAAAAGAATAAAATAACTATTTTATCAATTTAAATTTAAGAGGTGTTCCTGGTAAAATTTTTCTACTAGCTTTTTTATATAAAATATTATTATAAAACTTTGTTTCAATTCCATTACCTGGCCTCAAACATGAAGCATTTTTTTTTGTTATTCTTTCCCCTTTTTTAATTTCTTTTACAATAATTATACTTCTTTTGTTTTTATTTGCTTTTTTTTCACTTTTATTTACTCTTATTTTGTAAGAGCCAAGACACTTATTGACGTTTCGTAGAATTTTAATCATCTCTGCAAATTTATCTAATGACAAAGAAAACTTAGAATCTATAGACTTTGTTTTTTCGTCTATTTTAATATGTTTTTCAATTATTGATGCACCCTTTGAAACAGCAACAACAGAAGCTAAAATATCATCTGTGTGATCTGAATATCCAACTGCACATTTATATTTTTTTCTTAGTCCTGTAATTGAGTTTAAATCTAGCTCGGAATACGGTGCTGGATATGCGCTTGTACATTTTAGTAGGCTAAAATTTTTACAATTATTTTTTTTCAAGAACTTAACTAACTTTTCAATATCATTTTCTTTCGAAGCACCCGTAGAAATTAATATATGTTTTTTGGTATCTATCACTTTCTTAATAAGTGGGAAATAAGTGTTCTCTAGCGATGCTATTTTATAAAATGGTACATTTTGTTTTTCAAGATAATCAACTGCTTCTAGATCAAATGGAGAACTAAAAGCAATTATTCCTATTTTTTTTGCATATTTAAATAAATGAGTTTGCATCTTTAAACTCATTGCTGATTCTTTATAAAGATCATGTAATTTTCTGCCATACCATATGCTTTTTTTATCACATATTTTAAAAATTTTTTTATTTGAATTAAATGTTATTTTGTCAGGATCAAGTGTTTGAAATTTAATCGCATCTACTCCAATCAATTTACATTTTTTTATAATTGTTTTTGCAATACTTAATGATCCTTTATGATTGCCAGATAATTCAGCGATTATGAATGGATTTTTATTGAATAACTTTTTCATGAGTAACTAAACTTAATTTTTTTTAATATTCTGTTTAAGTTAATATTACATTGTTTTAAATTTTTTCCAGTAACAAATAGTGCCTCATTCTTACCTGAAGAACTAACCAAAGGTATAATTTTATTTGAAAAAATAATCAATTTTATAAAACCATTCATTTTTTTACAGACTTTAGAAATAACTTTTAATGGAAGCTCGGAGGCGAAAGTAACAATTGTATTTATATTTTCTTTTTTAGCAATTTTATAAATATTTTTAAAATCATTAGTACTAATGTTGTAAAATTTATTAGCATGTTTTTTGCCTGGGCAATCTTCATTTTTATCAACAACTATAGTAATTACACCTAAATTTTTAGCAGTTTTAATACCAGGCGACTGTTCATGACCACCACCTAAAATTAAAATTTTTTTCTTATTGATCATGTAATTTTTATACATTAATTTATAAAATTATCTAAACTTAATGAAAAAAAAAATTATTAAATTAAAAAAACTAGTTTTAATGATTTAAATAAGGAATGGGTCAGTTGGCTTAATAATAGGGATACTAACAAACACTCAGAAAAAAAAATAAAAAACATACTCTAAAATCTCAAAAGAAATATCTTACAGACGTACTACAAGATCAAACAAAAATTCATTTTATGATTATTTTGAATAAAAAAAAATTGGAACTATGCTTATAAGTAAAATATCAAAAAAAAATAAACATTGTGAAATGTCATATATGATAGGTCTTAAAGAAAATTGGAACAAAGGAATTGGTTTTAAGGCAATAAAATTAGTTAAAAAATTTATTTTGATGAAAATAAAATTAAACAAGATATATGCTGGCATTAGAAATGATAATGTTGGTAGTAAAAAATATTAATAAAAAATAAGTTTAAACTCGAAGCAAAATTAAAAGATTATATTTATGAAAATAACATTTTCTACGACAGGTATATTTACTCTTTTAGTAAAAAATAAAGTTTTAAGAAAAAAAATATATAAAATTATTTAAATCTGTGAAAATTAAGGAAAATTTATTGTATTACGTGTTAGATTGTTAGAATTTGTAATATTATTAATGATTAGACAGAATGTGTAAAAATTTATTAGCTAATATTATTATCTTAATAGTTCGTATAAACTAAATTAAGTTAATTTTTTTGAAATAGTCAATTAAATATTTTGCAGTATTAAATGTTGATTTTTTATCTATTTTTATAAAATTAATTTCTTTATCATTTAGACTTAAAAAATTTTTAATAAATTTAGGATATGAAAAATTTTTACGATCTTGAATTACTGAAATAATTTTATTTTTTTTTAAGTAGATTGAATTTATTTTTTGAAATTTATTCTTAAATATAACAAAATTTTTAACATTATATCTTGCTGCCTCTAAGCATAAAAGTCCTCCACCACTAATCAAGATTTTTGAGGATGCCAACAAACTATTAATATTTTTTTGATTATTAATAAACTTTATTTTTTTAAATAATATTTGATTTTTTTTTAATAAAACTTTTTTTATTTTATTATTATTAACTACATTAATTTCATAATTTTTTTTATAAAAAGCTATAATATTTATAATTTTTTTAAGAAAATTTAAATCATTACTATTAGAAAAATAAATAAGAACTCTATTCTGTTTTCTCAATTTTAATGATTGGAAAGGTCTGATGATAATATTTTTAAGACTATTTAAGACTATCATCTTTTTTGATTGCTTTTTTAAATGATTAATACAAATGTCTATATATTCGTCATTATCATAAAAATAATTTAATTGAATTATATGGCATTCTAAATTTTTAAAAAACTTTCTATGATTTTTTTTATATCGATAATCATCAATTAAGATAATTTTAATTTTTTTTTTTTGTATAAATCTTTTGATATTTTGTAAATTAATTCTTTTACTATTATTTAGGATGTGGCTTTTAATTTTTTTTTTATCTAGTTCTTTTTTTAGATACTCACATCTTCGTAAATGCCCAAAACCTAATTTTGAATTTGCATTTGTTAAAAATAAAAACATTAATCAAATAAACTCTTTGACATTAATATAGCTTGTTTCCAATCTTCTGGTTCGTCAATATCTATAGTTCTAAATCTTGGTAAAATATAGGGTAATGAAATTTGAGAAAAAGTAATTTTATTCTTTATTATTGAATTTGTTTTGCCCCAATAAAATTGACCCGCATCATGGTACGTTGCTATTAAATTCTGTGAATGCCATTTTCTAAACTTAGGTTGAAGCATTTTGACTCTTCCATTTTTTGTTATTTTCATGGCTCTTTGTATTGGGTGTGGAAACTTTACAACGCTGAAACAAAACTCAGCACTTTTATTTGATTTTAAAATCTTTAATGAATTATTTAAATCTGTAGGTCTCAAAAATGGTGCTGTTGCAAAAATTTGACAGACATAATCTGGTATTTTTTGTAGATTTAATCTTTTTAATACGTCTACTATTACCTCTCTGTTGCCTACAGAATTCTTTGCAAGTTTTTTTGTCCTTAAAAAAGGAACTTCTGCACCATAGTTTTTTGCAATTTGTGCTATTTTTTTGTCATCTGTTGAAACAATTATTCTATCAAAGCATTTACTATTTATTGCTGCTTTTATTGAATAATAAATTATTGGTTTTCCCCTGAAGGGTTTAATATTTTTTTTTTTTATTCTTGAGCTTCCACCTCTTGCAGCAATTATGGCAATATTCATAATTTAAAAAAAAATTTTTTAATTAACTTTATCACTCTAAATTGTTTATTTTTGCTTAATTCTGGATAAATTGGGAGGCTTATGGATGTTAGTGAGTGTAATTCTGAATTAGGGAAGTCTCCATTTTTAAATCCCTTATTTTTATAAAATGGATGCAAGTGTACTGGCAAATAATGCATATTTATAAATATTTTATTTTTTATGAGATAATCAAATAATTTATTTCTAATTTTTTTTTCAACTTTGATTATATATAAGTGAAAAGAGGATAATTTTTTTTTTGATATTTCTGGTTTTTTAAAACCTAGTTCACTAAATTCTTTATTGTATAATTTTGCAATCATATTTCTTTTGGATACAAAGTTTTTAATTTTTTTCACTTGAGATAAGCCTAACGCTGCATTTATATCGCTCATTCTAAAATTTAAACTTAAATAATGTTGTTCGTAATACCATTTTTTATTAATTTTTTTTTTATAATCGTTAAAATTTTTAGTTACGCCATTGTTAGTTAACACTTTAATTTTATTATAAATTACTCTACTATTAGTAGTTAACGCCCCACCTTCTCCTGTGGTAATTATTTTCACTGGATGAAAACTAAATACAGTTATATCTGCCCATTTACAATTACCGGTGATATTGTTTTCATTCTTAGAACCAAGAGCATGTGAGGCGTCTTCAATAACTTTAAATTTATATTTTTTTGATAATTCTTTTATTTTTTTTTGATCACATGGTAGACCAGCAAAATGAATTGGAATTACAATTTTTGGGAGTTTTTTTTCTTTTTTTGCTTTAACTAGCTTTTCTTCCAAAGATTTTGGACAAATATTGCTAGTATTTTGATCAATATCTACAAAATCTATTTTTGCTCCACATAATAGTCCAGCATTGGCAGTTGCCACATACGTATTTGGTGTAGTCCAAAATATGTCTCCTTTTTGTAAATCTAAAGCCCGACATGCTACATATAATGCTGTTGATGCACTTGAAACCATAGCACTATATTTAACATTACAAAAATTTGCTAAACTTTTTTGAAATTTTTCTGTACTGGGTCCTTGAGTTAAGAAATTAGATTTTAAAACCTTTATAACATTATTTGCATCCTTTTTACTTACTGAATGCAGACCATAAGGTATCATAGACTATCTGTATATTCTTTATTAAGTTTCTTAATTTGGTTTATATTTAGATAATTGTTATTATTTTCTGAATTATATTCAAAGCCTTGATTTACTAACTTAAAATTTTTTTTATAAAAATTATAAATTCTATTTTTTTTATTTACACTAAATGATGGGAGCACTGTAAATGAATTTTTATCTTCAAAAGTTTGTGAGCTCAAGTCTGATGGCACTAAAACTTCGTGTAGCTTTTCGCCTGGTCTTATGCCTACAAAATCTATTCTTATTTTTGTGTCTAAAGATTTTGCTAGATCAACCATTTTAATTGATGGCATTTTTGGAATGAATATCTCACCACCACACATTTTTTTAAACGAATCAACTACAAAGTTAACTCCTTGTTCTAATGTTATCCAAAATCTAGTCATATCTTTGTGGGTGATAGGTAGAAACTTTGATTTTTCATTAATTAACTTTATAAAAAGAGGTAAAACTGACCCTCTTGATCCAATTACATTTCCATATCTTACAACCGCAAAGCAACAGTCGATATTACCTGTTAAATTGTTTGCAGCTTGAAATAGCTTATCTGAAGATAACTTTGAGGCTCCGTATAAATTAATTGGATTTACAGCTTTATCTGTGGACAAGGCTATTACTTTTTTAACTCCACAGTTTATGCTGGCATTAATTACATTTTCTGCTCCAAATATATTTGTTTTGATACATTCAATTGGATTGTATTCTGCTGCAGGAACCTGCTTAAGAGCTGCCGCATGAACTACATAATCTACCTCTCTAAGAGCCATTGTTAATCTTTCGTAGTCTCTTACATCACCAATAAAAAACCTTAAATTTTTCCTGTCTTTAAAATTAGGGTGAGCCGCCATTTCACTCTGTTTTAATTCATCTCTAGAGAAAATAATTAATTTTTTTGGCTTATATTGCTTAAATATTTGATAAGAAAATTCTTTACCAAAAGAGCCTGTACCACCAGTTAATAAAATTGTTTTATTATTAAACATTTGAATGCTTTATATACAAATATAGTTAATATTATAATAAAATATTATAAAAATTTACCTATTATTATGTTGTAATCTTTTAATAATTCTTAATCTTTTCAATTCAGAGTTAATCTTTTCAAAATAAGATAGATAATTCTTATACCTTAACCACTAATCGATCTATGTAATGGAAACGAATTTTTTATTCACTACATCACTTTAATTTTTATAGTAGATCTACTTAAATTTATTAATGTTTAAAATTTTTTTAAAGGGTAATCTAAATTTTTTTCCTTTTAAAGGAAGTAATGTATATACCTTTTTTTTAGACTTCATTGCTAATACAAGCAAATAAGATTCTAGGCCAATAACGTAATCTGCCCAAGACAGAGTGTTTGAAATATTCACCTCGTTAACCAACTTTATATTTAAATTTTTGTTTTCTTTTATCCAATTAGAGTATTTATCTATTTTTTCGGACGGATGAAGTTTAAAAATTATATTAAATTTTAAATCAAATTTTAGGACAGCTATTTTAAATCTGTTTAGTGCATCAAATTCAAATTTACCATCAAATGGCTCAAGTACATACAAGAGATTTAAGGATTTTTTTTTTTTACCTTTAATATTTTCTAATAATTTTTCTTCAAAGTAATTTCGAAACTTTTTGACAACTAGTTTTCCATTAAAGATTTTTTTTGCCATGAGAAAGGATTGTTTATTAAAAACAAACAAATAGTTAGGTAAAATTAATTCTTTACCTTTTTTAAAACGCTTTAAATATCCTGTCCAGTGATCAATAATAGTTATATTTATTATATTATTCATTTGACAAATTTTTCTTACCGAATATTCAATATTGTTTATTTTACTAGTACCAGTAATGATTATTTCTGAATTATTTATTATAGATGACAGTCTTTTCTTATTTGTAAAATTTTTGTTATATAATCTCATAATTTTTAAAGCAGGGCCAGCACAATAAAAATCGGTTTTAATTTTTTTTTTTTTTAAGAAAGCTATTCCCAAATTTGCAGAGCCTGCATCATGAAATATGGCTCCAACTTTTTTATTTTTTAAGTTCATTGTGATGTTTATTTTTTTATTTTAAATTAATATCAAACATATAAATTAAAGAAGATTAAAATGAAATTAAATAAAAAATATACCTGTGCAATAGTTGGTTTAGGCAAAATTGGTTTAAAATATGATTTAAACAAAAAAAACTTTATTCAAACGCACTCTAAAGCTCTAAACAATAATAAATACTTCTCATTAATGTGTGGAGTAGATATGTCTCGCAAATCACTAAATTTATTCAAAAATGCTTATAAAAAAAAAACTTTTAAAACTCTTGAAGATTTAAAAAAATCAAAACTTAAAATTGACATGTTTGTAATTGCTACGCCAACTGACCTGCACTATAGAAATTTTTTATTTATAGCTAAAAATTTTAAACCAAAAATTATTGTATGTGAGAAACCAGTTTCTTTTAAAAGTTTAGAAATTAAAAAGATTTCACAAATATGTATAAATAAAAAAATAAAGTTTGCAGTAAATTTTATTAGAAGAAGTGATGATATATTTATTAAATTAAAAAAATTATTTGAAAAAAGTAATAATAAAGTCCTGGGAAAAGTATACTATGACAAAGGTTTTTATCATAGCTGTTCACATTATCTTAATTTAATGAATTTTTGGTTTGGCAACTATAAAAATCACAAGATTATTAAAATACATAAAAGAAATAAAGACGACTCAAAAATAGATGTGTTAATCAATTTTGAAAAAGCAGATATTCAATTCATTAATACAAATAGTAAAACTAAAAGAGAATTTATTCTAAAATTCAATTCAATTAAAATAGTCAAATATAAAAATAAAGGTATTACCATTAATAACAAAAAACTTCCCTTCACCATGAAGCAATATCAAAAAAAATTTTATTCCGAACTGCTAAAATATATTAATAACAAAAAAGAATATAATTTACCTACTATAAAAGATGTATTATATAATGATAAAATAATTACAAAAATTCTTAAAAAATATTGATCATAAAAAATGAAATTCAAAAAATATAATACTATTAAAATCGAAGAAAGAAGGGCAGTAAATAAAGTTATGAAGTCAGGAATATTGTCTAATTTTCTTGCGAGTAAAAATAAAAATTTTCTTGGTGGAAAATATGTATTAAAATTTGAAAAAGAATGTCAAAAATATTTTAAAGTAAATCACGCTATTACTGTCAATTCTTGGACCTCAGGTTTGATAGCAATCGTTGGTTCATTAGATGTTCGACCTGGAGATGAAATAATATTAAGTCCATGGACAATGTCTGCTTGTTCTTCTGCAATTCTTCATTGGGGTTGTATACCAATATTTGCAGACATTAATGAAAAAACTTTTAATATAGATTCAAATAAGATTCTGTCTAAGATTACTAACAAAACAAAAGCAATAATGGGAATTGATTTATTTGGTCAGCCCTGTGATATGCTTGAACTTAAAAAAATTTGTAACAAGCATAATTTAAAATTTATATGTGATTCGGCACAATCAATCGGCGCTAAATACAAAGATAATTATTCTTCAACATACGCAGATGTTGGAGGGTATAGCCTAAATTTCCACAAACATATTAATACTGGAGAAGGTGGTATAATTATTACCAATAACAAAAAAATTGCACATAAGTGCAGACTAATAAGAAATCATGCTGAAGTTACTGTTGGTAAGTCAAACAGCAGGGAACTTGTCAATATGATAGGTTATAATTTTAGACTGACTGAGATCCAAGCTGCAATAGGCATTGAACAATTAAAAAAACTTAAAAATATAATTAAAAAAAAAATTAAAATAGCAAATTATTTATCAAAAAATTTAAGTAAACTTCCAGGACTAGAAATTCCTTATTTAAAAAAAAATAGAACTCATGTTTATTATTCTTATCCAATGAAAATTAATAATGAAATTATAAAGATTCATCGAGATAAAATTTGGAAAATGCTACTCGTAGAAGGTGTGCCTGTAAATAATAAAATACCATGTTTGCATTTACTACCAATGTTTCAAAAACAAATAGCCTTTGGAAATAATAATTATCCTTGGAATAAAAATAGAAAATATAAGGGAATATATAAAAGAGGAACCCTACCGATTGCTGAAAAGCTAAGTGATAATTCCATACTTTGTCTTCAAATGTGGGCTTATGATTTCACAAAAAAAGATCTAGACAAGATTATTAATATTTTTTTTAAAGTTTGGAAAAAATTAGAATTAATTTGATATTTACTTAAATTATAAATTTACTTAGATAAATTTTTTTTCCATATTTTCATTGCAAAATTTGCCATTTTAAGGTCAACTGATTCATGAATATCGATGCTTGTGAAGGGTGCATTGTTTTGAATTATTTCAACTTTATCACCGATTCTTCTTCCATTCCTCCACAGATATGCCCTAGATGCACAAGTTAAACCTGTGTCTTCTCTAACTATATGTTTTCTTACTTGTCTTGAGCTGTAATTTCTCATCCAACTTTTTAATCTTACCCATTTATTGTTTTTTAGTTCCCAAAAATTTTTATGTGTTTTATGACCAGAAAAAACACTCTCGAGTTCTTTATTCAATTTTAACATTTTTACAGATTTTGTTATCCAAGAAACTTTCCTAAATATATCAGTAGCAGTTAAAAATACACATATATCAAATTTTTGATTTTTTATTTCTTCATATCTTAAAAGAGAGTATTTCAGAGTTGCTTCAGTAGTCGTTAAATCGCCTGAAAGTTTTTTTGGTCTTAAAAATGGTACTTCTGCACCAATCTTTTTTGCATAAGATGCAATTTTTTTTGAATCAGTTGAAACAATTATATTATCAATAACACCTGACATTTGTGCAGCTTTAATAGGATAAAAAATTAAAGGTTTTCCATCAACAAATTTTAGATTTTTATTTTTAATACCTTTTGAACCACTTCTGGCACATATTATACATACGGTTTTAAGTTTCATATTTTTTTAATAAAAGATTAAATATTCTAAAATTTAATTATATCAATTAAAAATTTCAACTTATATAATAAATACATATAAATGACTCAAAAATGTATAATTTGTAATAGCAAAAAAATATACAATTATACTCCTGTAGTAAAAAACAGATATACTGAGGAATTTTCAAAATTACTTAAACTAACAACTGAAGAGTTAGAAAAAAAATACTCCAATGTAATATGTCAAAATTGTGGTTTTATTTTTAAAAAAAAATGGTTTTCAAAAAAAATTTTAAAAAAAGTTTATACAAAACTAGTTTCATCTCATCCAAGAGGTTGGGATACTATATCTAAAAAATTTAACCCAACCTATTTAAAAAATCAACTAAGTTCTCTTGAAAAGTTAATAAAAAATAAAAAGAATATTTTAAAATTAAATCATATTAAAAGAAATATATTTGGAATTATAAGTTCCATTAAAACTGATGGCAAAAAAAAGTTACTATTAAAAGAACTTAATTTATCAGTAAAAAAAGATGAAATAAAAAAAATTAAAAATTTAAAAAAAGAAATAAAGTTTAAATTTAATGCCTCAGAATTTTCAAGATATTCTGGTTTTAAAAATATTAATCTTTACAATCATATAAATTTAAAACTTGGAAAAATAAAAAATTATGGGGAAATTGGTTGCCCATTATGGGGTATGATTGATATAGCTAAAAAAGAAAGTTGCTCAACTTACTTTATAAAGCCAGAGAGTGACGTTTTTTGGGGATCAAATTGTAAAAATAGAAATATAAAATGCATTAATAAACTGTCGAATACCAAAATAGTTTCTAGTATTAACAGTTTAAAAAAAAAGGAACTCGACTACCTTGGTGTATATAACCTTTTAGATCATTATGATGATCCCATAAAGTTTTTAAATAAAGTTTTTAAATTTACTAAATCGTTAGGTATAATAACTGAAAAAACTGGCAAAATGCCAATTCAGCATCACAATTTGTTGTCACAAAAAGCAATAAAAAAAATTGCACATAAATGCCAAAAAAAGGTAGACTTTAGTTTCAATAAAAAAATTAAGAGTTCAGGATATAATTTTTACTTACTTCATTAATTAATTTATATTAGAGAATTATAAAATAAACGTAAGTCTTTCTTTATAATATTTGGCTTATTCCAATTATACAATACTTTTGATAAAAACTTATTCTTAAGTGTTTTGCTGATAAATCTATTATTATTTAAAATTTTTAAAACATCAGACTCCTTTTTTACTTTAAAAAAAGCTTTTGAGCTGTTGAAGGGAGTTCTGTATAGTTCACTATTTGCATAAAATAATAGCAAAACTGTTTTATTTTTAATTAGTGCTTCCGCTAAAATAGAAGTTGGTCTAGCTGTTAAAATAAATTTAGAGCAATCAATAAGTTGTGAGGATGAAAAAGAGTCCTCTTCAAATATATTACATTTAACTGGGAATATATCCCTAGGCTTTTCTCTCGTAATTATATTGAATTTTTTTAAATTTTGTAGTTTTTCTATTAAACTATCTACCGTTTTTTTTTCTTTGCTATAAAATTTTTTGAAAAATCCTAATACAATTTTTTTATTATTTATTTTCATTTTGCCTTGTATTTCATTAAGAGTCTTAAACCAACTAACTGTATATCTCAAAGAACCGATAATTATTGCTTTCTTTATAAAACGCTTATCAATAAAATACATTTTATTAGGTAGCAAAACTTTATCACAAAATTTCATTTTAGAATTATTTATAACACTTTTATTTTTAATAACCCCTATACCTGACGTAACTTTTACTACTTGAATTCTTAACTCTTTGGCAACTTTATAAAACAGTGAAACATAATTTTCAGGTGCACTTTCCTCATAAGTAATTGACCGAATATTATTATTCAAAAGAAATTTTTTAATTTCATTCTCTGAGGTAAAATTACTGTTAAGATAGGTATTTTTAATAGGTCTTCTTAATCTTTTTAAAATAAAACACGGTAAAGACAAAACAATTTTTGTTATGAGATAATGGAGGGTTTTTTTTTTATCTACTGGTAAAAAGTTGAAATACTTTATCTTTTTTTTTAATAAGTATTTGATCAAATTATTTTTTTTGTGATCCTGTATAGGATTTATATTGCAAATAATTGCTTTTTTTTTACCTAATTGATTAATAATTGGTGACAAAACATCTGTGCTTATAAATAAATCTACAAGAAAAAGGTGCATTAAACTGTTATTAAATTTTAAAATTATTAAATTTTTTTATATTTAGTTTGTTTACTTCTAAATACTCTCTGTGATCATTGATTGTAACTGTTCCAATTTTACCATCAAGTAAATTGCCAGATCTTATATTTGTTGGCCTCATAACACATCCAAAACCTACTCTTGTTGTGGAATATTTTTGTTTTAAAAAAGGTTTAGGAATAACACCATCAACAAGGATATTTATATTATTTTTGTTTTGTTGAATTATGCTTCCTTTTTCACTTTTTTCACACATCACAACATCATAATTATTTTTGATAATCTTTTTTATAATTTTATCAAAATGCTTGCTTGATCTAAATGGAAAGTTTTCGGTTGCAACTACAACAAAGTCAGGAAAAATTTTAAGATTTTCAATTTTTTTTAATGTGTATTGTAACAATGAAACTATACTAACATAAGTATTAGATAAATTTTTTGGTCTAATTATAACTTCGCATAATTTATTTTTAATATGTTTTTTGAAAGATATTTCGTCTGTAGGAACAAATATTTTTTTTATAATTTTGCATTGTTCAAGTTTACTGATAGTTACATCAATTAGAAATTGATCTCTAATTTTTAATATTTCACCATAGTGAGGAACGATAGCAATTATATTCGCTTTCTTTGGGCTTATAAAATTATCTGTCTTATATTCATTATCTAAATTTTCTAAAATTTTAACTATTTCATCACAACGCAGTTTATTCATGTCTTGATTAATGCCATGATAATGAAATACTGAAGACTTGGGCTCATACATTATTTGATATCTATTTTTAATGATTTTATGACCCCATATTTTATCCTCAATATGTTTAGTTTTTTCATCAAATGGGAATTTTTTCCAAACATCTCTTCGTATTGCACTATTTGCGTTATGAAAAAAACTATCTTTTTTTTGTATTTTTCTTTCTGGACCAAAAATGTTTATAAGATCCCTTTTATCAAAACTCGATGAATATGGAAGTGGCTTTTGCCTACCATATATTCCAGCAATTTTTTTATTTTTAAAACCTTTTACTAAATTTTTAAGCCAGTATTCATTCTCTGGGATACAATGTGCAGAAAGACAAATTAAATATTTCCCTTTTGCTTGTTTAAATCCTAAATTAATAGCTTTCCCAGGAAAAAACTTTTTAATTTTTAATATTTTAACATTATATTTTTTGGCTTTTGCCAAAGTTTTATCTTTTGATTGATTGTCAACGATTATAACCTCATAAGATATTCCTACTTGATTGAAAATATTTTTTAAACAATATTCAATCCACTGTTCTTCATTTTTAGTCCTTATAATTATAGATGCTTCAACTTTTTTTTTCATTACTTTATTTTTTAATTATATTTTTGTTAAATAAAGTTTTAGCTAACTTGTCCATTTGTTTCATTAAATCACTAAAATCATCATAATTTATAGGTTGTAGAGGATCGACTGCTGCATTTTCTGGGTCCGGGTGCACCTCAAGCATAACACCATCAGCTCCACTGGCAATTGATGCGAGTGCCATAGGTTTTACCCAAGCTCTCCAGAAAGTTGCGTGAGAAGGATCTACTATTATGGGCAAATGAGTTACTTCTTGGGCGGCTGGAACGACTTGTAAATCAAGCAAAAATCTAGATGTAGATCTATGTGTGTGTGGGGCAGAAACTCCTCTTTCACATAAAATAACTTTTTCATTACCTTCCACTAAGGCATACTCAGCTGATCCAAGCCAATCCCTTAGAGATGAACCATAATGTCTTTTTATCATAATTGGTTTTTGAGTTTTTGCACAAGCAGTAATTAATGGATAATTCTGCATATTCCTTGAACCAATTTGTAAAATATCAGAAACTTCTGAAATCATATCAATATATTTTTCTTCCATAACTTCAGTGATTATGGGAATATTATATTTTTCCTTTGCTAATCCAAGCCATTTAATTCCTTCCTCTCTTGTTTCTGTATATTTGGCATTTCTGTATGGAAAAGTGAGAGGCTTAAAAGCTCCACCTCTCATAAAATGAGCTCCAATAGATTTAATATTTTTAGCAACATCAAATATTAAATCTTTGCTTTCTACCATATTAGGTCCTGCAAAAATTGGAATTAAATCACCACCAAATTCAACACCAGCAACTGTAAATTTAGATTTATGATCTAGTTTTTTTTTAGCTGCTAATGGAAATTTAGTTTTTAAATCTTCATCACTGATATCTTTTCCTGGGAATTTATTATCCATTATTGATCATTTTATTTTTAATAAAATTATATTTATTTAATTTATTAACTATCATAAAACCTTTTACTGCCTGGTTTAAATTCATTCCTAAACCATTATAAACTTTATTGCCATACAATTCTGCAAATTTTAGTAATTTTGTTTTTTTAGGATTATAAATGATGTCAAAAAAATTCATATTAGATCTATTTGAGAAAAATTTTTTTACATTCATTAAATCTGTAATTATAAGCTCTTTATTTTTTTTAATAAAGTTATTTTGATTTTTAAATTTAATTTTTTTAATTTTAATCAAATTTGAAAAAGGAGTAAAAAATTTTAAATTGAAAAATTCTTTATCTTTTTTAACCCAAGAATCAAAGCCAATACTTGTTGTGTTTACCACTAAAGAAAATTCTTTAATATTTAGGATATATTTTAAATTTTTTATTATTTTAAATTTATTTTTTATTTCTAACTCTTTTACTAAATTTTTTATTTTATTAGTATTACGATTATAAAAAGTAAATTCTGAATTTTTAAATTTTTTAGTTAAAGATAAAATTACAGGTCTAGCAGCGCCACCAGCACCTAATACTAATATTTTTTTTTGTTTTTTAATTTTTTTTATTGTTTCTAGTGACCCAAAATAATCTGTATTAAATCCTGCTAATTTATTGCCATTTTTTACAATCGTATTAACTGAACCTATTTTTTTTGCATTTTTATCAATACTATCTAGGTATTTCATAATTAAAACTTTATATGGGGCAGTCACTGAACCACCTAAAAAATTTTTTTCATTTTTAAGAAATCTTAATAAGTTATTAATATTATTTCTTGAAACATCCGCTGGATACATTCTTGTTTTTAATTTTTGAGCTTTATAAACCTTATTCCATAACTTTGGGGATCTCGCTCCTTTTGAGGGGGTTTCTCCAATAATTAGTGAGTATTTTCCTTCTTTTTTAATTTTTAATTTATTATTTAAAAAATGATTTAAGTAATTCATTTTTACAATATTTAATTTCCAAGTTTAGAAGTAATTTTTTTTCTATCATAATAAACCCAACTGTTTTTTTCATAACTCATATACATCATGTTTAAAAGTTTAAGTGTTGGTTGTGCATTGATTGCCTTTAGTGGAAGTTCATTTTTATAACCATTCTTTTTTAAACTTTCATTAATTATATTTTGAAATACTCTAAAATGAGAATTTCCATAACCAGTTTTAACTACTTCTGAATTTTTTTTACATAATTTGTTTAATCTTAAGTTCTTATTTTTTTTTAAATCGATGTATTCAATCTTATTACAACAAAGTCCTTGCAAGTTAAAGATTCTATCTTGCATTGTTAATTTAATCGACGCTTCAAAATCTTGTGGTCTTAGTGCGGTTGTAAAGTTGCATGTACAAGTAATATCATTTTTAAAAACAATTAATGAAGTGTGTGTATCTTCTGCTTCAAGCTTATTTGATTTTTTTGAAATATAGCTAATGCACTTAATTGGTGGTCCAAGCAAGTAACACAAAATATCAATATAATGAATGCCTTGTTGGGACGCCACTCCTCCATCAAGCTTCCAGCTTCCATGCCAATCGTTGTAATAGTCTTGATCTCTGGACCAACTCAAATTTAATGTTGAAAAAATAATTTTATTTTTGTTATTTTCAAGATAGTTTTTTAAAAATTTAACCGATTTATTTAGTCTATTTTGATAAATTGAATAAAACTTTAATTTCTTAGTCTTTGCAATTTTATCTAATTCCTTTAATTGATTGACTTTTAAAACTGGAGGTTTCTCTACAATAACATTTTGATTATATTTAAAACATTCTTTTATATGGGAATAATGATTTCCAGATTCAGTAGCAATATATATAAAATCATATTTAATAGACAAGAAGCTACTCAAATCTTTACTTGATTCACAAGCAAAAATTTTTTTAAATTTTTTTTTTTTATTTATGTCTATATCAAATATATTTATAACTTTAGATCCCTGAAGTTCTTTTAAAAAAACATTTGCAACTCTTTTTTCAACAACTCTACCAAGTCCTAAAATTCCAAAATTTACTAAAGTATTTTTCATTTAATTATTTAAATTATATTGGATATTTAAGCTGTCAATAAATTAATTTTTTATATACTGAATATTTTTATACAAATTTATTAAATCTGAAATATTAGGTAATTCGTGTTTGAATGTATTTGTTTGATTAATTTTTTTGATTATTTTTACAATATTTAAAACTCCTGGCTTAAATTTATTCTCTTTATTTTCGTTTAGAATAAGTTTTTTTTTATCTTTTTTTAAAATATATAGTTTCTCGAGGGTGATTAACTCATATCTAAAAGTTTTAAAAAAAAAGCTCATTTTAATGGGGCCATTTCCATGATAATCAAGATAAATATTATTATAAATTTTTTTTTTATTAAACTTAATTACATATTTTTTTTTATTCCTATCAATTTTTAATCTATTTAAACTAAACAACCACATTACAAGGTCAATCCAATGAGATGTTATGTGATATTTTAACTTTCCTCTAATCTTTGTTGAGTGCAATTTAATCAATTGATTTTCTCTTTCACTAATATTCATTGTGAATTTAATTAATTTATTATTTTTTAATTTTTTTTTTATATAATCGAATATTTTATAAAATCTTCTATTGTAAAGTACAAAAATTTTCTTTTTATACTTTAATGATAAACTATTTATTCTAAGAATTTTCTTTAAAGACAGTGCTACTGGTTTTTCACAAAAAATATTTTTTTTAGTGTTTTTAATAATACTGGGTAAATGTTTATCTATTTTATCCCAAGGCAAAAAAACCATCACAAAGTCGTAATTTTCCTTTGTTAATAAATCTATATAATTAATATAAATATTTTGAATATTAAATTGTTTTTTTTTAATGATATATTTTCCAGGCTTGTTAACACAAATAGCTCTAATCTCTATATTTAAATATTTACAGACTTCTGCATATTTTTCTGCATGTTTGCCAAATCCAATAAATATACATTTTAATTTTTTCATTAATGTATTAGGATTTTTTTTGAAAAATTAAATTTTGTAAGCTTCTTTCCATGCATCAAAAAATTCATCTCCATTTAGGTCTCCTTGGACATCACAAGTTTTACATGGATCAATATTTCGGTTTTTTTGCATTAAACTTTTTCTAATTTTATTAAACTCTTCAGAGAACCATACGTCTATAATTTTTTTTTTATTTGCATTTCCAATTATTTTTTTTTTATTCCAATCATTAGAACAAATTTGATAATCACCATTGTAATTTACAAAAATTTTAAATAAGGGGTAATTACATTTTCTTACAAGTGGAAAAGTTTGTTCTCTTTTAATGCCAATCTGTTTTAAGTTTACTGCACCTGCTCTATTATTAAGCATAAGTCCAAAATCATTTTTTCTTCCTTTATTTCTCTCCCTTATAAATAAAACTTCAGGATTAATTTTAAGCTCTTCTCTTATTTTTATAAATTTTTGTGTAGTTTTATTATTAGTATAAATGCTTACTCTAAGATGATCTAGTCCACAGTTATAAAGCTTTTGAATAACTTCTTTATCTAAAAAATCACCATTTGATACAATATCCAAAGTACATTTTGGTAAAATTTCTTTTGTTAATTTAATTAATTTAAAAACATCTTTATGCATTGTGGGTTCACTGTATCCAGACCAAGAAATCCTACCGGAATAATCCCAAGCATCTCTTAATTCATTAATTATTTTTAAATATAAGCTCACTGAAAATGTTTCCTCTAGGTTTGGCCACTTTTTTTCATCCACTCTAGGACAGAAAGCACATCTTCTACTACATGAACCATGCATATCAAATTCTATGTGAGCAGGAGGTGGACCTTTATGGAGGTTTGATTTTTTTATTTTACTTAAATAGTTTTTATTAAACTCTTTTATTCTATGTATATTGGGATCCATAAATTATATTAAGTTGACGTTAGATCTTTTTGAATATTAAAAAAATATTTATAATTCATATTAGATATAAATAAAGTATTTAAAATCATATTTATACTAGTTAATTTAGATTTTAAAATTTTTTTCAAGGTATAAATCAAGCCAACTTGACTATTACTACTATTCATCTTTTGATACATCGATAACTCTTATTTCTACAATTTATCAAAAACCCAGAAACCTAAAATTAACAATTCTTCTTTTAAAAAAACCTTTTTTTAAAAAATATTTTTTGTTAAAAAAATTCTTTTTGCTGGATTGCCAAAAACATGTTCGTTGTTTTTTAAGTTTTTAATTACATTTGTATTTATTGCTATTTTACAATTATTTCCAATTTTTAAATTAGCATTAATAGTTGATCCTAAAGCAATCTCTACTTTTTTACCGGTTTTTGTTCCTCCGCCAACACAAACTGAACTGGAAATTAAATTATATTTACCGATTTTTACGTTATGTCCAATATTTACTAAATTTGAGATATAAGTATTTTCACCAATTATTGTATTTGACAAGGTTCCTCTTGTGATTACTGTGTTTGATCCAATATAAGAGTTTTTTTCTATTATCACCCCCCCTAAGTGAGTGCAATTTACGTATTTTCCATTAACGAGATATGGACCAACACCTACATTTCCTATTACAGAGCCTGAAGAAATGATAGCATTTTTTTTAATATGTGTGTTTTTATAAATTATGACGTTATCACCAATTTTAACTCCATCTTCAATTTTTGAAAACTTACTTATCAATGTACCTTTACCAACTTGATAATTTTTTTTTATAGGCTCTACAAAAAATTCTTCATTATAGTTTTTAATTATCTTTCTGCATATTTTTTCAAATAGAAATCTAGGATTCTTATTAATAATAATATTTTTATATGAATTAATTTTTTTTGGTACTATGATACAGCTTGCTTTTACATCACTTATTTTTATTTTATTTAATTTTACTTTATCAATGAATGCTAGATTATTAGTTAAGTTTAAGTCAAAACTGGATAAAGAATGAATATATTGATTTTTTTTAATATAACTTTTATCATCTATTAATCTCAATAAATCTTTTAATAATATTTTTTTTATATTAAATTTAGTCATAAAATATTTAAATTATTTTTAATTACCCTACGTTTTTATAAAAATCATAGATCCAATTTTTTTTTTCTTAAAATATAGTTCTAAATTGTATATTGTTGATTTAATTTTATCTATTTTTAAACTTAAATTATTTATTTTAAAAAGTTTTTTATAATCAAAAGTAAACAAATGAATTTTTGCAATATACCATTTCGATCTAACTTCAGGAGATTTTTTTTTTAAAAATTTCATTGCACTCCCAGTTATAAGTTCTATAAAATTGAATTCTTTAAGATTAGGAACATTTACAATATTTTTTTTAAAATTAGTCTTTTTTTTAATATTATCTTCGTTGTAAAATTTTCTTTTGCTTAATTTTTTTTTTAATTCTATTAAAAATCCAAAAAACTGTTTTTTATTCATTTTGTATTCAAAATATAATGAACTTTTTGCCTTTAGCGACTCAGAAAATGTATTTTGAATTATTATCTGTGTTTCATTAAAAATTGGCTTTTTGAAAGAAATATTCAAGTCATTTAAAAAATTATCTTTATTAATAAACAAAATTTTTTCAAAAATATCTGTTGAATGTAAATATTTTCTTTTTTCTCTTAAATAGTTTAATCGAATATTAGATGACAAAATTTTTGTCTTCACGCTGATAGGCCACCATCTACCAAAATTGTCTGACCAGATATAAATGAGGCCTCTTTACTTAATAAAAAATTTATTAAACCCAACATGTCAGTTACTTTACCAGCTCTTCCTGCTGGAGTGCGCCTTATTATTTGTCGTAGTTTGTCTTTTGACATATTTTTTGTAAGATTTGTTTCCATAAAACCCGGGGCAACAGCATTGACAGTTATATTTCTTGATCCTAGTTCTCTAGAAAGAGCTCGTGTCAAGCCTTCTAGAGCACTTTTTGTTGAAGAATAAACTGCTGTACCTTTATAACCAGATTTTGCAACAACAGAACTAATATTAATAATTCTACCTTCACCATTAATCATTAAATATTTTATTACTTCACTTGATAGATAAATTGGTCCAAGCAAATTTACATCAATTAAATTTTTTATTGCTTCTTTTTTTTGTCTCACTATTAAATCCTCATCAACGATTCCCGCATTATTAATGAGTCCATAAATTTTTCCCTTTGATTGAGCTTTTTTAATAAAACTCTCAATTTTTTTTTTATTAGTCACATGAAACTTTCAAAAAAAAAATTTTTTTTATATTTTTTTTGTAAGTATTTAATCTCTTGATTTGAAGTTCTACTAAATCCAGCAACAATCCAGCCCTTACTAAGTATTTTTTTGCAAAGTGCAGCACCAAGACCTTTGCTAACACCGCTAATTACGATTGTCTTTTTCATTAATTTAGTTATTTTTTCTTATTTTTTTAAATCTATTGTTAACAATTTCACTAAAGTTTTTAATAATAAATTTAGATGGAATTTTATACTTTGGCAAATATTTCTTGCAATAATTTCTAAGTAAATTTGTATCAAATTTTTTATTATTATAATCTTTCTTTAAAATTATATCAGCGACCATATAATTACCGAGTATTTCATGATAATTTGAATAAACTCTTGTATCCAGTACATTTTTATATTTGAGTAAAATATTTTCAACTTCTAAAGGATAAGTTTTCTCACCGCCGATATTAATCATATCACTATCTCTTCCTAAAATTTTTATAAATCCATTTTTTTCTTTAACAACTTTGTCACCAGTATTCATCCATCCTTTTTTATCAAAAGGTTGTGGCGCATTAATATATCCAACCATGTTAGTCTTTGATTTTACATATAAATAATTGTTAATTATTTTTGTTTTATAATCTTCTCCACCAACTTTCACAAACAAACTGCCATTTTTTTTATCTTTTGTTCTCATAATGCCTATCTCACTTAAGCCATATGTTTGTTTAAAAAAAATGTTCGGAAAGGTTTTTTTTAATTTCTTAAGAAGGTTTTCTGGCATAGGTTCTGTACCATATGTAACTAATTTTATAGAGGAAAAGTTATAAATTTTATAAATCCCCGAAAATAAAAGCATGTTTAAGAAGGTTGGGCTAGTAGGCAATAATGTTGCTTTAGTTTTATCAATGGTTTTACAAACATAATCTGCATTTTTTTTGTTTACACATATTGCTAAACCCTCGGGATTTATAAGACATGATAGTAAAGTATTTATTCCACCTATATGATCAAAAGTTAACATTAACAATGTTTTGTATCCTTGTCTTTTTTTTTTAAATTTATTTAATAATAAAGAAAAATCATGCAAAATAGCTTTAGGTTTTCCAGAAGATCCAGATGAAAATATTATTAGTCCTGAAATGTTTTTTTTTTTAAATTTATCTAACAGGGTAATTTTTTTTATTGATTTTACTGTTTTTTTTTTTGAAATCTTTAATTTTTTAATATCCACAAAATATTTACAGGGAACTAGTTTGATAAGATTTTCTTGTTTTGGTGGTAGATTAACAACAATTAATTTTTCTATTAACGCAGCTAAAAAAAAGCTAATACTATTTATACTATAATTTTCTTGAAAAGCGATTAGTTCTGAAGTTCTAATTTTATTTTTTTTTATTATTATTTTCCATTTCTTTATTTGATTTAATAAATCTTGAGAATCATAATAACGATTATTATGCCAAATAATTGGTCCATTTTTGCTTTTAATTCTATAAATCAGGTTTTGAATATTATTCATTTTAATATCTTGCAACTTGCAATACCTAAGACTACTTTCGTATTTTTTTTTATTACAAACAATTCTAATTTGACAACTTTAAAAAGTTTATGGATTTTACTAATTTTACAAATAAAAGTTAATTTATCATTAACATAAACGGGGCTTTTGAATGTAAAATTTAAATTCATTATAACACAATAAATTCCTGGCAATTTGGTTCCTATTAAATTGGAAAAAAAACTAGTTATAGCAAATCCTGGTATAATTTTTTTTTTATACCCTAAGCTTTTTGCCCATTCCGAACTTGTATGTATAGGATGGTTGTCTTTAAGATAATTTAAAGATTCCGTTAAGAAAGTGTTATTGATAACCCTTGTTATGCTTACTTTCTTGCCAATTTTAAGCTGAGAAATTGTGTATTTTTTTAAATTTAGAGTTTTCATAGGACTTAAAACTCATTTAGATTTTTTTTTATTTTTTTTAATATATTTTACAAAATCATCTACTGTTTTAAGTTTGTCGTAATAATTTCTTTTAAATTTTATATTAAATTCATCCTCAATAGATAAAAAAATTGTTGTAAGATCTAATGAGTCAATTCCTGATCGTAAAAGATTTTTTTTTAAAGAAATCTTTTTTCTAACTACTTTTTTAATAATATTGTTAATTTTTTTTTCATCACTCATTGTCAGCATATAATTTCTTATTATACGAATAAAAAAAATTTATTCAACTTGGAATAAAATTATTGTTAAATAAGCAATATCTATCAAATTAAATTGTTTGCAGTGTATAAATAAAGTCAATTGAGCTATTAGTACTGGTCAGCTACACGCATTACTGCGCTTCCACATCCAGCCTATCAACGTGGTGGTCTACCACGGCTCTATAGGAAGAACTAGTTTTGAGGTGAGTTTTCTACTTAGTATTTTAATTTAAAAATAACCCCAACTGTTTAAGTTGGGGTTATAAAATAAAATATCAATTATCTTTAAAATTACTTAAAAATTTTTTTCAGTGCATAAATCAAGCCAATTGAGCTATTAGTACTGGTCAGCTACACGCATTACTGCGCTTCCACATC
>Ga0129324_10000122_pt1 | contig 53095 bp, 57 predicted proteins | sample CPBDNA_7_FD_96879 | JGI IMG/M metagenome (GOLD analysis project Ga0129324, IMG submission 96879) | Freshwater to marine salinity gradient microbial communities from Chesapeake Bay, USA - CPBay_Spr_15_0.2_DNA | ecosystem: Environmental > Aquatic > Marine > Coastal | place: USA: Chesapeake Bay... | reverse complement strand
GAAGAGACGAAAGACTCAACTTGCTACGATGATTTACGATTAAAATCGGCACAGAAAGAGTTAGAAGAAGTTGTTTCTGAAATGCAGTCAATCCGACAAGAAATGCGAAAGTACACTCAACCGAGAGAATAGATAATGATTTTTGATCATGTGAACCATGAAATTGAACTACCAAAACTAACACGAAAAACAACAGAAAAAGGTCGCAGATACTTTACCCCAGAAGGTAAAGCGTATCCATCCATCACGACCGTCTTATCAATACTCAATAAAGATAAGATACAAGAATGGAGAAAAAAAGTTGGAGAAGATCAAGCTAATAGAATCTCCCAACAAGCTGCTACAAGAGGCACTGCGGTACACTCAATAGCAGAAGATTATCTCAACAATAAAGAAGATTATTCAAAAGGTCACATGCCCTCTAATCTTTTTTCATTCAAACAACTTCAGCCTATTCTTGATGAACGGGTAAACAATGTTTGGATGCAAGAGACATTTCTATACAGTGATCGTTTAGAATGTGCTGGTCAAGTTGATTGCATTGCAGAGTTTGATGGTAAACTTTCAATCATTGATTTCAAGACTTCAAGAAAGCCTAAGAAAGAAGAATGGATTACTAACTACTTCATTCAAGCATCTTTCTATTCTGCTGCTTTCTATGAACGTACTGGTATTGCAATCAAACAAGGTGTTATTCTTATTACTGTTGATGGTTCTGAACCTCAAGTCTTTACAGTCAATACTCATGAGTATCTAAAACACTTCTTAGCAGTAAGAAAGAAGTATAAAGAGATTTATAACATTTAGTATTTGAAGGACGTTATAGTCATTATACACCAATGAGAAAAGTTGTCAAGAGGTAAAATGGAAAGATTACCAAAAAAGATTTAGGTAAACCTCTTGACAAACGCCTCTTCAATGCTTATGTATTAGACGTAAGAGATGAAAGGAAACAACATGACAACATTTGACTTCAATGACGGTAAAGGTCCAGTACCTGCCCATCAGCATCCTAAAGGTGGTGGTTGGGTAGCTGATACTGCTACAGTGGAAGATACAGCTTATGTAGGTCCTGATGCTCAGGTCTCTGGTGATGCTAAGGTCTATGGTAATGCTAGGGTCTATGGTGATGCTTGGGTCTCTGGTGATGCTTGGGTCTCTGGTGATGCTCAGGTCTATGGTAATGCTAGGGTCTCTGAGAATGCTGGGGTCTATGGTGATGCTTGGGTCTCTGGTGATGCTCAGGTCTCTGGTAAGGCTCAGGTCTCTGGTGATGCTAAGGTCTATGGTAATGCTAGGGTCTCTGGTGATGCTTGGGTCTCTGGTGATGCTCAGGTCTCTGGTGATGCTTGGGTCTATGGTAATGCTAAGGTCTATGGTAATGCTAGGGTCTCTGGTGATGCTGGGGTCTATGGTGATGCTTGGGTCTCTGGTGATGCTCAGGTCTCTGGTAAGGCTGGGGTCTATGGTAAGGCTCAGGTCTCTGGTGATGCTCAGGTATTTGGTAATGCTCAGGTCTCTGGTAAGGCTCAGGTCTCTGGTGATGCTGGGGTCTATGGTAATGCTTGGGTCTCTGGTAATGCTCAGGTATTTGATAATGCTCAGGTCTATGGTGATGCTTGGGTCAAAGATAACAAATGCCCTCAAATGAAGCGGTCAGATGGATATGACTTCATTGCTGTACCATGCTCAGATGGTGAAACACGGGTTATTGCTGGCTGTCGTTACTTTACGTTCAAGGAAGCCGAAAAGCATTGGAAAGAAACTCGCGGTGGAACACCTCTAGGCGATGAAACTATGTTGATCCTGAAATATCTAAAGAAAAAAGAAATATGTAAAGATGATGGAAAAACCCTCTTGACAAACGCCTCTTCAATGCTTATGTATTAGATGTAAGAGATGAAAGGAAACAACATGACAACATTTGACTTCAATGACGGTAAAGGTCCAGTACCCGCTCATCAGCATCCTAAAGGTCCAGTACCTGCCCATCAGCATCCTAAAGGTGGTGGTTGGGTAGCTGATACTGCTAAAGTGGCTGATACGGCTTATGTAGGTCCTGATGCTCAGGTCTCTGGTGATGCTAAGGTCTATGATAATGCTCAGGTATTTGATAATGCTAGGGTCTCTGGTAATGCTCAGGTATTTGATAATGCTCAGGTCTATGGTGATGCTCAGGTCTCTGGTTGTGCTTGGGTCTATGGTAATGCTCAGGTCTCTGAGAATGCTCGGGTCTATGGTAATGCTAGGGTCTCTGAGAATGCTGGGGTCTTTAGTAATGCTTGGGTCTATGATGATGCTCAGGTCTCTGGTTCCGCTTGGGTCTATGGTAATGCTCAGGTCTCTGGTGATGCTTGGGTCTATGGTAAGGCTTGGGTCTATGGTAATGCTAAGGTCTCTGGCAATGCTCGGGTCAAAGATAACAAATGCCCTCAAATGAAGCGGTCAGATGGATATGACTTCATTGCTGTACCATGCTCAGATGGTGAAACACGGGTTATTGCTGGATGCCGTTACTTCACATTTAAAGAAGCAAAGAAGCACTGGAAAGAGACAAGAAGTGGAACGCCTCTTGGCGATGAAACTATGTTGATCCTGAAATATCTAAAGAAATATGTAAAGATGATGGAAAAACCCTCTTGACAAACGCCTCTTCAATGCTTATGTATTAGATGTAAGAGACGAAAGGAGACTTCTCATGGCCTATGCCCCTCACCACAACGGAGACGTTCGGTCCCAAGTTCAACTCGGCGTGGAGAATCGGCTTCCCGTTCTTCTAGGGTACATTGTCAATGATGTCGGCACCAACTATGAATACGCCGAGAACTTGACTGATGTTTCGCTTCTTGGCTGGGATGCTGACCTGCCTAACATTATCTATGTTCGGGGCGTTGGTAAGAATGGTCAAGGTGACGGTGAGTTTCGGTATGCTAAGGTTCTGAAGACTGTCGTCTATGTCGCTGTTGATGAGGACGAGAATGGTCAACCCGTTCTTGAAAAGTGGAAGCTGAAGCGGCACGACCAGTACGATACTGATTGGATTTTTGAATGAAAGGAGACACTATGTCTTATCGTGTGACTTATGCTGTGGATTCACTTGATCCTAATCCTATGGTGATGGAGTTTTCTGAAGAATGGGAAATGTATGAATGGTTGTATGAGGAGATGGATCAGCGAATCCAGTTTACTGTAGAACACTCTCCTCACACTGTAGAAGAAGATGAGATGAACCTTCTTTATGAGGTTGAAGCGTCATTGGTTAGTATTGAAAAACTTTAGATTAGATGTAAGAGACGAAAGGAAACAACATGACAACATTTGACTTCAATGACGGTAAAGGTCCAGTACCCGCTCATCAGCATCCTAACGGCGGTGGTTGGGTCGCTGATACTGCTAAAGTGGCTGATACGGCTTATGTAGGTCCTGATGCTCAGGTATTTGATAATGCTCAGGTCTATGGTAATGCTAGGGTCTCTGAGAATGCTGGGGTCTATGGTGATGCTTGGGTCTCTGGTGATGCTCAGGTCTCTGGTAAGGCTGGGGTCTATGGTAAGGCTCAGGTCTATGGTAATGCTAGGGTCTCTGGTAAGGCTGGGGTCTATGGTAAGGCTAGGGTCTCTGGTAAGGCTCAGGTATTTGATAATGCTAGGGTCTCTGGTAATGCTCAGGTATTTGATAATGCTCAGGTCTATGGTGATGCTTGGGTCTATGGTAATGCTAAGGTCTCTGGTTGTGCTTGGGTCTATGGTAATGCTCAGGTCTCTGGTGATGCTGGGGTCTATGGTAATGCTTGGGTCTTTGGTAAGGCTGGGGTCTATGGTAAGGCTCAGGTCTCTGGTGATGCTCAGGTCTATGGTGATGCTCAGGTCTCTGGTGATGCTCAGGTATTTGGCAATGCTCAGGTCTCTGGTGATGCTCAGGTATTTGGTAATGCTCAGGTCTCTGGTTGTGCTTGGGTCTCTGGTTGTGCTTGGGTCTCTGGTGATGAGAAAAACTGTGATGATGAAAATACAACTTCCTTTGAACTTGTTCAGGTGCTAAAGATCAAGACTGATGATAAGTTTAATCAAGTTATGATAAACGGTGTGGAATACGTAAAAAAACCTTAGGAAGACTCTTGACAAACCTCTCATTAGTGTTTAGATGTTAGATGTAAGAGACGAAAGGAGATTGTATGTGGGAACTTCGGAGTGATCTTGGTAACGGTGAGTGGAATGCGCTCTATGTTGATACTGAAACTGAAGCACTTGCTTGGTGGAACACTCAGACTGGTGTTACCGTTTCTCCTAATCAAACACGGGTTCTGACACTCACAAATCCTGATGGTGAAGTTGTTCAGACTTACTCTAACTGAAAGGCATAAAATGATCGCTAAAACAATCTTGTCACAAATCAAAACACTAGATCCCATGGCCATGTTTGCTTGGGGTGCTAAAGAGCTAGTAAACATGGGCGATGGTCTGAAGTTCAAGACTTCTGGTATGGTTCGTTGGAAGGGTTATGTCTATGTTCACTATAACGAAGGTACAGACCTCTATGATGTAGAGTTTGCGAAAATTCGCAAAGCTGAGTGGAAACGCGCTAACATGATTGAAGAAGTCTTTGTTGAAGACCTTGTTCGGGTCATTGATGAGCAGGTAGGCTGATGTTTTCTACTGAGTTCAACTTTGACGACATTACAATCACGTTGCTAGATGAAACTGGTGAGTACGAAGACGTTCAAGTTTATCTTGAAGATGATGTTGTTTACATTCGCCAGTTTCCAGAAGATGATGATCGTCCAGCCGATCTAATCGTTATGAAACCAAAAATGTTTATAGACTTGATAGAAGCAATGGGACTGCCAGAAGGTTTCTATACAACAACTTTATGATAATAACAGAACACGAACTAGCAGACGAGGTAAAGCTAAATGAACATCTTCATCTTGGACCGTGATCCAGTAAAAGCGGCTCAAATGCAGTGCGATAAACACGTATGTAAGCTCACAGTTGAATCGGGACAAATGCTTTCCACAGCACATCGCATTCTTGACGGCGTTGAAGAGATGCGACCATCCAAATCTGGTAAACGCATGGTGAAGTATTGGCGGCATCGCAACTCAAATCTTGAAAATGTTCTGTATCGCGTAGCGCACCCAAATCACCCATGCACAATCTGGACTATGCGGTCCAACAACAACTATAACTGGCACTATGCGCACTTTGTCGCATTGTGTGACGAATACAAGTATCGGTATGGTAAGACGCACCTTACAGATACCAAACTTCGTGAAGTTCTTTCAACACCTCCAACAAACGTTGATGTTGGTTACTTGACACAACAACCTCTTGCTATGAAGAGCAATCCAGAATGTATGTTTGAAGATGTTGTGAAATCGTATCGCGCGTATTATCACACTAAACAAGATCGCTTCAAGATGGTCTGGACTAAGCGTGAAATCCCTGAGTGGTTCAAAGTGAAAAAGGAGACGGCATAACGGCATACACTCGTAGGACATGTAGTAAGTGTGGTTATCGTGACATTCAACCTAATATGCGAAAGCGTACATTAACGTATGAATCAGGTGTATCTAAACGAACATGGCTAGGTGTATTTCTTGGAGACAAATCGTCTGGTCGTGCTGTAAAGCGTAATTGGTTCAACTCATCAAAGCGAAAGTACTATCTCAATCGTAATGTTTGGATGTGTAAGAATCGACTAAAAAGAAAAGATTGAATTTATTATTTGATAATTACTGTTTTCGTTTTATGGTTCCTAGAATACATAGGTTACTTTAAAGCGCTCGTACCTGAACTTTACTAAAGGAAATAAAAAAATGACACAATTCGGCTCATCTCAGGATAGCATTCCGCTCAACAAATGCGAGTTTGTATTCGCAGATCGGACAATCGCAGTAGCGTATCAAGGGTCTTGCGACGAGGCCCTTACGCAACTCTACAAATCTGGTAAATGTACACAAGATGACATAGCTAACATTCAAGAGATCAAAGAGTGGGATCTCCGCATGACAAGATAAAAGTTTCTTTGTTATAAATAGAGTAAGCGCATGAAACTCTCATTTGAAAGGAAACAATAATGTCTTTGAGAAATCTCTTAGAAAGTGCAAAACAAAATAACGCATCTGATTTTGAAAGAATCTTTGAAGAAGTATTAGATGAAAAGGTGCAGTTTGTATTAGAAAACAAATACTCTGACATGTATGGCCTACCTACATTAGAAGAGCAAGTAGAATCTCTTATGGAGAAACTTATTGTCTTCAATGGTGGTGCTAAGTATGGTCAGATCGTATTCCTGAGCGGTGGTGCTGGTTCTGGCAAAGGCTTTGCGAGTTCTACGTTCATGGAGTCAGAGAAGTTCAAAGTTCGTGATGTTGACGAATGGAAAAAAGCGTTTCTGAAAATCTCTGAACTAAAGAATAAGTATCCTGAGATTCGTGGTCTGAATCTAAAGAATGCAAAAGACGTTTTTGAGTTACATAAGTTTGTTAAGAAACTTGGTATCAAAGATAAAACACTTGATCTTCTTTTGAATGACGTAAGAGCGGATCGTCTTCCTAACATTGTGTTTGACATTACTGCGAAGGACCTAGACGACATTACAGATGTTCTGCCTGTTCTACAGCAAGCTGGCTATGATGCAAAGAACATTCACCTAGCATGGATTCTAACAGACTTCAAAGTATCTTATGCCGCTAACCTGACTCGTGAGCGTGTTGTGCCTGCTGACATTTTCCTAGACACGCACCGTGGTGCTTCTAAGACAATGCAAGGCATCCTCAACAGAGGCAGTCTACCTAAAGGTATGGACGGTCGCTTTATTGTTGTTCTGAACAACAGAGAAAACACAGTCTTCTTCAAAGCAGGTGAGAAGTACAAAGGCAAGACAGTTCCAGAAACTGCGCGTGGTGTCAAAGACTTCTACTACATTGAAGTCAAACGTGCAGGTAAATCGTTCAAACCAGATGAAGATTGGAAGAAAGAACTACACACCCAGATCGTGCAGAACGTTCCAGGTGGTCAAGACACACTTGACAGTCTCCGCGCTGATGCTCTAGAAAGACTTGCTCCAAAAGCCGCGAAAGGTGACAAGGACGCTGAAGAGGGTATTGAGATTGTGAAGAAGGATCTAGCTAAGTCTAAGAAATAAATCTCACAAAAATGTAAAAAAAATGTGGCGGAGTGGTTGACAAACTGCTCCGCCGTTCTTATATTAGTAATGTAAGAGAGTGAGACAGAAAGGTCCAAAAATGACTAGCAAAGATGAAGCGCTTCTTTCGTATGCCTGCGCAATCTATGGCGAATGCCTGGGTAGTGAAGGTTGCCTTGAAATGACTATTGAACGGCTGATCTACGAACTTTATCTGAGTGATAAAGAGGCTGAGGTCTTGGCGTGGGCTGCTTACGAAGAATGGTGCGCGGCCTACGAATAATCTTGACAGACGTTCTTCTAGTGCTTATGATGCAACTGTGAAATGATGAAAAGGTCTGTAATGAAAACAACTTATACTCTGACTCGTGAAAACACAAAAGCATGGACTGAGGCTCAACTTCAGTATCAAGCCCGTTGCGCTGAAGACATTCTCGGTATTGAGGGCTTTGCTAATGCTTTGATCGGTGTTGTTGATAATCGCGGTCTTCGTGCCATGGGTGGTCTGAAAGGTGGTCACCCCTATGTGAAAATCGCAGCGAAGACGATTCGGCATCGGTTTGATCGTCAGGTCTCCATGTTTCGCGAGTACTCTTCCATCGCTAATCACTCAACAATCGGCACGTTTGATAATGGTCGCATTGATGGTGCGGTGATCTGTACTATTGTTCATGAAATCGCCCATGCGATTGACTACTGGACACACTACACTCGGAAAGACTATAAAGACCTCGTCGATTCGCAGATTGATCTTGGTGCGTTTCCTGAAGACGGTCGTGCTTGCTCTGTTGGTGGTCACGGTCGTCGTTGGAAAGCGATCTATGCTCTGCTTCGTGAAAAGCAAGTCAACGGTGGAATGGTCACGGCTCCCGTAAAAGTCTCTAAGACGAAGATGGTCGCACAGAAGCGTTCTCACAAAAAGAATGTGAAGCACCTGAAGTTGACCAGCGTTTTCGGTCAAAAGCGTCGGTACTTTCTTGATGGCGATGATGATTATCGGTTCAGCATGTTGGCTGAAAAGACTGATGGACATCGTGCTTGGTCTACATTTCTCCATGATTATGCGACAAACAAAATTCATCGTATGGTCATTGTTGATGATGGTCGCCAGCTTCGCACGGTCGCCAAGAACATGATCGAGGATGCCTACAAAAAAATGGAAAAAAAGTCGGCTTAGGGGTTGAAACCCTCTTGGTCAATGCTTACATTACTAGTGTAAGCCAATGAAAGGAGCTTCTATGTTCGCTCAGAAATCAGTCCTTGCGCGTCTTCTCGCCAACGAGAACATTACGGTTCAGCAAGGCAACTATGAGACCGCCTACTTTGATGTAGAAAAGCGGTTTCTCGGTCTCCCTCTCTGGAAAGAGATGAGCAAAGACGTGTTTGACATGCTCGTAGGTCACGAAGTGTCGCACGCCCTCTTCACCCCTCAGGACTTTCATCTTCGCGATAACGCCAAGGGTATCCCTCACTCTTGGCTGAATGTCGTCGAAGATGTTCGTATTGAAAAGCTCATTCTTCGCAAGTACCCTGGTCTTGTCGGCAACTTCAAGCGGGGTTACACCGAATTGATGCTGGGTGAAAGCGATCTGTTCGGCATCAAAGATAAGGACTTGTCGGGTCTGGGGTTCATGGATCGTCTTAACATTCATGCAAAGGCGCGTGATTTGATTGACGTTCCTTTCGCTGACGATGAACTTCCCTATGTCGCCAAAGTCAAGGCTTGCGAGACCTATGATGAGGTCATTGATGTCTGCCTTGAGATTCAGGCTTGGTTGAAAGAAAAGGCTGAACGGCAACAGCAAGAGGGTGAGGGTCAGCCTGAGCAAGGTGACGGTTCTGATGGCGACGGTGAAAACTCTGTCACTGTTGGTATCATCACTGATGACGAAGATGATGCTGGTGTCGAAGCGTCTACTGAAAAGCCTGACATTATCATTGATGCCCGTGAAAACAAGGGCGAGTCTGACGAATCTGACGAAGGCGAGTCTGACGAAGATGGTGATGGTGATGGTGAGGGCGCTTCCTCTGAGCCTGAAAGTGGTCTGGCTGATCAAGAGGCTATGTCTGATCTTGCGTTTGGTCGGAATGCTTCTAGTCTGGTTGAAAATGGTACCACCTATGCCGTCGGTATGACTCGTGATTATGCCTATGCTTCGGTTGTTCCCTACGAAAAGATTGCTGAGGGTCGTCGGCGGGTCATTGAGCGGATGAAGGCCAGTTCTTCGTTCTATCACGCAGTTTCTTCCGATTTTCCCGATGCCAAATACTCTGAGTTTTTGACCGAGACCAAGCGGGTCGTCAATCTGATGGTCAAGGAGTTTGAGATGCGAAAGGCTGCGTGGCGGTCGCTTCGTGCGCGTGAGTCTACCAAGGGCACCATTGACGTGAACAAGCTCCACAAGTATCAGTATGACGACATGCTCTTCAAGCAGGTGAGCCACTTGGCTGATGCGAAAAATCACGGTCTTGTCATGATGATCGACTATTCTGGGTCTATGTATAGCGTTCTTCCTAACGTGATTCGGCAGACTCTGACCCTTCTGATGTTCTGTAAGCGTGTCGGTATCCCGTTTGAGGTCTATTCCTTCACCTCCATGGGTGGTGGTGATGCTTGGGATTCTGTTCGTGAGGCCAAGCGTAAAGCGACTCCGAGTGTGACCCATGTCAATGCGGGCGAACTTTCGCTTCTGAAGTTGTTTGACTCGTCCATGTCAAAGCGTGATTATGATGAGGCGTTCCGTACTATGTTCTGGTACACCGAAGATATGTATGTTGCTTCCGAGTTTGAGGCGTTGGGCGACACACCGCTGAACACGGCTCTGATGGCCATGCAATACATCATCTCCGACTTCCGTGCGAAGCACCGCGTTCAAAAGATGAGCTTTGTGTCTTTGACCGACGGTGATAGTAATACTCTGCATGTGAAGCATGGTGTTGATGGTGTCAACCACTCCCGTGACATTTCGGTTGACGTGAACGGTAAGATTATCAAGGTTGATCGGGGCTCGTATAGCGGTCGTAAGGCAACCGAGGCTTTCACCAAAGCTATCTCTGACATGGGTGTGACCACGCTGAACTATTTCATTGTGAATCGCCCGCGTGATCTGACCTATGAACTGGAGCGTTCTCTTGATACGTATCGCACCTCTGATGCGGTCAAGTCCAATCGTCGTGCGGCGATCAAAGACGGTGTGGCTGTTCTTGATAATAACTATGGTTATGATCGTCGGTTCATTCTCTTGGCTAATAAGATGGGTGAGACCATTGAAGACCTTGAGGTTGATGCTGATGCTACTGTGAGCAAGTTGGCGAAGGCATTCACCAAGTCCAACGGTTCCAAGAAGCGTTCCAAGTTGATCACCCAGAAATTTGCCGAGTTAGTAGCATAAAAATGGTGGGGAGGGGTTGACATTCACCTCCCCAATGATTATCTTATTACTGTAACGGCGATGATGCCAACAATCCACCAAACGGAGTTTCGTTATGAATACCATGAACCAGTCCCAGCTTTTTGATGCGTTCGCCGCAGCAAACCCGAACCTCGACTCGTTTTCTCGCCACGATCTTTATGATTTTGCTGAGTCTGTCGGTGCCAAGCGCGGCACGGCTTCGGGTCTTCTGAAAAAACTTCAGAAGGGTGGTCGGGGTGTCTTCAAGATGGCGCTCTCTTCGTCTGCGCCGACTTCAAAGGTCATCCAGATGCCTACTGCTCAAGCGACTCCTGCGGCACAGGCTAAGGTTCAGTCGGTGTCTTCTGAAGAGGTCTACGTCCCCGAAAAGGACGCTACGTTCGTTCGGTGGGGCTACTTCTCTGACGTGAAAAAGATCATTGAATCTGGTATGTTCTACCCGATGTATGTCGCTGGTCTCTCTGGTAACGGTAAGACCATGATGATTGAACAGGCCTGCGCCAACGCAAAGCGTGAGTATGTTCGCGTCCAGATCACTCCCGAGACTGACGAAGACGACCTGATCGGCGGCTTTCGTCTTCTGAACGGTGAGACTGTCTTTGCTAAGGGTCCTGTGATCAAGGCGATGGAAGCTGGTGCGATTCTTCTCATTGATGAGATTGACCGCGGCTCTAACAAGTTGATGGCCCTTCAGGGTGTTCTTGAGGGCAAGCCTGTTCTGATCAAAAAGACTGGCGAGGTTGTTCGTCCAGCCCCTGGCTTCAACGTGATTGCTACTGCAAACACCAAGGGTCAAGGTGACGAGGCTGGACGCTTCATCTCTGCGACCATCATCGACGAGGCTTTTCTTGAGCGTTTCACTGTGACTCTTGAACAGCCCTATCCGTCGGCTTCGATTGAAAAGAAGATTGTCAAGAATCACATGGATAAGTTTGGCGCTTCTGATGACGAGTTTGCCGAGAAGCTGGTGAACTGGGGTCAAGCGATTCGCAAGACCTTTGAAGATGGTGGTGTTGACGACATTATCTCCACTCGCCGTCTGTGCCACATTGTCCAGACCTTCTCCGTCTTCAACGACCGTAAGAAGGCGATTGAACTCTGCGTGAACCGCTTTGACGTCGATACTCGCGCGGCCTTCGTTGACCTCTACGAAAAAATTGATGCTGAGGTTGGTGACGCCGCATCGGCCAACGTCTCTTCTGATGGCGTCTACTCCTACGAAGACGACAGCCCGTTCTAAGTCGCTTCAAGTCTAAATAGAAGGGCGGGAAGACTCGCCCTTTCTAGTAAAAAACGAGGTATGAATGTCCTACATTATCGTAACACTGATTGGCCTGTCTGTTTGGTATCCTATGGAATGGGTTCTACCAACACTCGCGGCTAGTACAGTTTTCTTTTCTCTTGTTTTCTATCATCTGATGTATAGTCTTGTAGCAGGGTTGTCCATCTCTTCTATCACCACAGACTTTGATCTGAGTACGGCATGGACGAATCAAATCACACACATAGCATCCTCTGCGGTTCTGATCGGAAGTGGCGGTTGGTTCGTGTATGTAGGTATTTTTGCTTTGCCCTGGGTGATCGTGAACTTCTTCACAAATGTTCTATCCACTCTGGTGAAGTTGGAAATCGTAAACATTACCGATAAAGATGATTGACAAGCTCTAATAAATCTTATAGAGTTATTCTGTAAGAAAAAAATGAGGCAGACATGAAAAAGGCTATCAACATTATGGCTAAGACACTGAACGCCGCGATTCTTCTCGGCATGACAGCAACAGGCGCTCTTTACTATCAAGACGTGAGCGCAAAAGAGTATGTGAACTCCATTAGCGCGGAAGAAAGGTATTGTCTTCAACAGAACATTTTCTTTGAGGCGCGTAATCAGTCCACTCTGGGTCAAGTCGCTGTGGCTTGGGTGACACTGAATCGTGTTGAAAGTTCACGGTATCCCGACAGTATCTGCGAGGTTGTTTGGCAAAATAAACAGTTCTCGTGGACGCACGATGGTAAGAAGGATCATCCTTCAGATAACATTCTAGAACAACAGGCTTGGGAAAAGGCTGGTCATGTAAAAGAGGCCGTGTTGATTGACTGGGCTATGGGTGATGAAAGCCCGATTGGCGCTTCTACTCATTATCACGCAGATTATGTGACCCCGTATTGGGCTGAGTCCTATGAGCGTGTTACCCAGATTGATTCGCACATTTTTTATCAGTAAGAGGTAGCAATGATAACACCCTGTATAGCAGTATGTAAGATAGATATAACGACCGATCTATGTATGGGGTGTGGGCGAACAAAAGACGAAATCACTCGTTGGTCAAAAATGACAGACGAAGAGCGTATGGAAGTTATGAAAAGACTTGGGTACGCTAACAGAAGAGTTGGCCGAGAAGAAAAACTTCGTCGGTATGATAGAGGCTAAAGGGGAAGAAATGTCACAAGAACCTAACAAAAATGGATCCAGTTTGAAAGACATGGACGAAAGTGAACTTATCAACTTTTGGAACACAATCTCAGCACAGATTGACGAGATTGAAATGAGTGATGAGATTGAAGATGAATTGAAGGAAGTACGGGAAGAAGCCAAAAATCTACTTGACAATGTAGTGAAAGCCTATTATAAATAAGACTGTAAACGTTGAAGCAACGTGGACACATTCTGGACCGGGGGGCGGTACCCCGATCGTCCACCATAGATACACTAAAAGTGCCAGCGGCTGAGGGTTAAAGTTATCAGCTTAGTGTATCTTTGATGGGCGATAAATAGGATCGACAGGTGTGAAAGTGAAGTGGAGTTTACCGGGTGAAGCGCGTAATAGCTTCAACTAAACTAACTGCAAACTCAAATTTTGCTCATAAGGCTCTTGCTCTCGCAGCATGAGTACTGTGGGTTTGATGCAACCTAGAAACAGAACTGCATCCGTGACTTAACGAAAGACGTCTAGGGTATGGGCTCCACCCGATAAACTACGGGCCCGCTTTCCATTTTTTTGAATCAAACAAACGAAGGAATACTATTATGAAAAATCTCGCAATGGCTACGCTTGCCGCTCTTGGTCTTATGGCTACAACCGCAACTGCTAATGAACTCACTTTTGGTGTATCAACAGAGTATGCTATTGAAGCTGAAGTTTTCACTGTTGATGCTGGTGTAGCATACACATTTGATCAGTTCTATGTCGCTTCCGTTGTCACTGGTGACAACAGTGGTCCAGACTTTGATTTTGTCGGTGCTGAACTTGAGTTTGGCTTTGAAGCATCTTCGTCCACAACACTCTATGTCCGTGTTGAAGCTGATGGTGACTTTGATTACACTGAGACAGTCGTAGGCGCTAAGGTCACGTTCTGATTTTCGTATGGGGGTGGTTACCTAATAAACTCGCGGGGCCAACGGTAAGCCCCCATTTTTTATTGTGATTGTCACATAGGTTTTACAATAATGTGATACACTCTGAGTATGTCTAAAAAGACATGATTCTAACAATCAACGGAGATACAAAATGAAAAACATTCTAACGACAACCGCCATTCTGGCTCTTACCTCCACAATGGCTTACGCACGAGATAACATTCAAATCGCGGGTTCATCCACAGTGCTACCATACGCTTCTATCGTAGCTGAAGCATTTGACGATAACACAGACTTTCCAACACCAGTTGTAGAATCTGGTGGATCTTCGTCAGGCCTCAAACGATTCTGTGAAGGTGTTGGTGAAAATACCATTGACATTGCAAACGCATCACGAGCCATTCGTGAAAAAGAAATCAAGGCCTGTGCTGAAAACGGTGTGACAGACATCACAGAAGTTCGTATTGGTTATGATGGTATTGTGTTCGCAAGTGACATTGATGGGTTCAATTTTCAGTTTACACCTAAAGACATTTACCTAGCGCTAAACGCTGAATCTGAACTGACAACTTGGAATCAAGTGAATCCTGACTTCCCAGCACAAGAGATTCAGATGTTCATTCCTGGTACAAAGCATGGTACCCGTGAAGTCTTTGAAGAGAAGGTTTTGTTGGTCGGATGTGAAGAAGTGCATGGTCCCGCCGAAACAGATGAAGCTGAAGATGCTTGTACTGATGTTCGTCAAGACGGCCGTTCTGTAGACATTGATGGTGATTACACAGAAACACTTGCGCGGATTGACGCCAATGAAGACGGCATCGGTGTGTTTGGCCTTGCTTTCTATGGAAACAATACTGATAGTCTGCAAGTCGCTACTATGAATGGCGTTACTCCTAGCGCTGAAACAATCTCCACAGGAGAGTACCCAGTTTCTCGTCCATTGTTCTTCTACATCAAGAATGCACATCTCGGTGTTATTCCAGGCTTGAAGGAATACATACAGTTCTTTATGATTGATGAGATCGCTGGTCCTAATGGTCCTCTTGCTCAGTATGGACTTGTGTCTGATCCAGACATTTCCTCTACACAACAGAAACTTTCCGATCTGAAGTGAATAAATAGAAGCATCTAACAAGGGGTGCTACATGACTGACGAAGACGCCTGGAGACGTTATACTCGCCATAGAGAATGGTTCAACAAACTCTATGTGGGTAATTTACTCAAGTATAACTGTGGCCCCTGTGGGGTCGCTCCAGGCGTCTCTGATAGATACATCGTAAGACCTATCTATAATCTGTCTGGCATGTCTGCTGGTGCTAAGATAGAGACGATTGAAGCTGGTGACAGCACTAAAGTACCGCCTGGCTATTTTTGGTGTGAAGTTTTCTCGGGACCTCAATACAGTGTCGCATACACATTTCATCACGACATCAAACCCTATTGGAAACCGCTATCATCTTGGCAAGCAATACGTGACGATAAGAACGAACTTTGGAAGTTTGATAAGTGGATTCGTTCTGATTATGCGCCAGAAGTACCAAGATCGTTCAACGTTCTTTCTGATGTAAAGGTGATCACCGTAGAGTTTGTTGGTGATAACCCCATAGAGGTGCACTTACGCGACACACCAGATCCAGACTATGATGAAATCATTCCTATCTGGAAAGACGAAGAAAAACTGATTGACAAGTACGAAGTTTTAGACTATACTTATAAGAAATCATTTGAAGACGCAGATGGTTTTATAGAGACTCCGAGATTGGGGTTCATGGTGAAAAACAAAGGAGACTGAAAAATGCTGATTTCAAGTTTTTTTAAAGAAGAAACGGAAGGTAGAATGCGGGCTGATGTTATTATGGAAGGCGGCGGTTACCAGATTCGTTATTACGATCTTTCTGGTGACCGTTTCAAGTCTGAAGACTTTCCTGGCAAGAGCCTACGCTTTGTAGAAGATGCCGCTGAAAACTGGACAATGGGGATCAAAACTCTCAATGGCTAATGTTCCTGACGTAAAGGGTAAACCTTTTGATTTGAAAGTTGATACCGACAATCACATCGTTTACGTAGGTGAAGATGAACTAGTAAGAGGTGCTAGAGAAACTTCTTTGTTCGTCAAGGCTTACATCATGGGGAGGGATCATAATAAGTTAGAAATAAGGTCATCGTCGAATCTATGACAGAACTGAATACCAAAATCATCGTAAGTAAAATCTCAAAGTACACGGACAATGGTGTTCCATTCATTGACGCCATTGTTGCTTATGCTGAAGAAGAAGGGTTAGAGATTGAAGTTCTGGGCGAGTTTATTCGCAAGTCTCCAGTACTAAAATCTAAGATTTATGATGAAGCAATAGAACTTAACATGGTAGAAAAAATCGCGAGGTTGCCATTTTAATGTCTGTCTATGTGACAAAAGACGCATTTGAACTTTACACGTATTTCTTGGCCATAAAAAGACATTTTACGTCTAACTATGACTTTTTCAAATACAATGGTAAAGTAAAAGCTAATGCTCAGTCCTTTGAAAAAAGAAAGGACAAGTTCTTCTTCTATAAACTATCAAAACGAAAGGAAGCGCGTGATCTAATCCTAGCAAACGTACTTGTTGATCCTGACATTTGGGTAGGCAACCTTCTTGAAGATAAAGCTAACGAAGTCTATAAATCTTGGTTGAAACGAAAACAGAGCTTGACATACCAGTTCAAATCTGATATAAAAGAGCTTCATGAAGATTTCAACAGAAACTTCGTTGTTGAGTCGGGCCAGCATCCTCATGTGTTGCGCCTCTACATGATGAAAAGAATCTGTCTTGAGACACTTGTAATCTTGACAGAAACAACTGGGTGTTTACTTTATTGGGAGAAGAAAATTTCTGATCCCGTGGTATTCCCTAGTATAAATAAACTTGTGGTCGCATACAGACCATTTCTAAACTATGAGAGGACCAAAATGAAAAACATCCTTTTTGAAACATTCGCACACAACGCACAATAAAGCGCATACAACGCACATACAGGAGATACAATAATGACTACATCTTTTTTCGCACTGAAGAAAAACCGCACTTCATCCTTTGATAAGTTGAATGATCAACTTCAAAAGCTGAATAGCAACGCACCCTCCCGAGACGATAACTACTGGAAGCTAGAGGTCGATAAGGCTGGCAATGGCTATGCTGTTATTCGTTTCCTTCCTCCTCCCCAAGGTGAAGACCTTCCTTTTGTTCGTGTCTTTGATCACGGATTTCAAGGTCCAGGTGGCTGGTACATTGAAAACTCTCTGACGACAATCGGACAAGACGACCCAGTGTCTGAGTACAACTCTCAACTCTGGAACAACGGCACAGATGCTGGTAAAGAAGAGGCACGTAAACAGAAGCGCCGTCTTAGCTACCATGCGAACATCTATGTCGTAAAAGACCCAGCTAACCCTCAGAATGAAGGTAAAGTTTTTCTTTACAAGTTCGGTAAGAAAATCTTTGACAAGCTGAACCAAGCGATGAATCCAGAGTTTGAAGACGAAACTCCTCTCAATCCTTTTGACTTCTGGGAAGGCGCTAACTTCAAACTCAAGGCTCGTAATGGCGATGGTGGGTATCGCACATACGAACCATCTTCCTTTGATTCGCCTTCTGCATTGACTGATCCTTCTGGCAACGCTCTGAGTGACGAAGAACTAGAAGCGATTTGGACTACACAACATTCGCTTCAAGAGATCATCGACCCTAAAAACTTCAAGTCCTATGATGAACTGAAAGCAAAGCTGTACAAAGTTCTAGGTCTTGATGGCGGCCGACACGCACCCAAAACAAAGGCCGAGGACGATGAACTCGCGGTGGACTTCACCCCTAAGTTCAAAGAGCGCTCTGCTTCAGCTATGGATGAAGCTCCATCGCCTTCGGGTAACCAAGACTTTGGTGATGACGATGATGATTCGTTGGACTTCTTCAAGTCATTGGCTGAAGACGACTAAAGCAAGTTTTGACAACCTTGCTGACAAGCTCAAAGAGGGCCTTCGGGCCCTCTTTTCTTATTGTGGGATGTGATGTCTGAAGTTCTGCGACTCAACAATCGTAGTGTTGGTAATAATCGTATCACCACCTTTGATAACGTCTCCACCTTTCATCATGCTATCACCACCTTTTACGAAAACGGGCGCGGCTTGTGACTGCATTGCTGAAGACTCGCTTGACATTTGTTGAACCTTTTGCCCTAGAGTCGTATCATCTGGGGTTGGTGGTACGATTTCAGCAGATGCGCTTTCCTTTACCTTATTGAGATATTTCAGCGTATTGCCTTTAAACCACAAATCCGTCCACGACCTGCCAGCCAATTCGGCAGCCATTTCTTCTAACTGTTCTGGGGTAGAACTTAGTATTGTCGCTCTATCAACACCAAAATCATTGGATAGAGCGATTTCTTCGTATGGTGGTTCAGAAGAACCCTTGTAGCCACCTATAGGTGCAGTTCTTACAGTGACCCCACCCAGACCTACTGCTGTTCCTGGTGTAATTGTAGTTGCTTCAAGCATCTCAGGAGTCATACCAGACATGTATTGATCTTCCTGACTCATTCTAGCGGCATCAGCAGAGGATAGTTTTCTAGTAAGGTATTCTTTTAATAGATCCATTCTTTGTTTCACAAGTTCAGGGTCATCTTCCTCAGGGTTAGTGCCGTAGTAGGCCTTGTACATATCTCTCGCCAGAATGGCAATGTCTATAGTAGCTCCACCAGTAAATGAAGGTGCGAGTACACCACCTGCTTCCATAGCTGCACCAACGTGATCGCCTTGTATCAGTCTACCAGCGGCAAATAATGTACCAGCTATAGCACCGACAACAGGCACTAACTTTATACCATACTTTGCGGAAGATTTCAAGAAGGACTTAGCAGCTTTTGCTTCATCTATAGGAGGAACACGACTTGCATCAGAGACGACAGGTAGCTTACCGTCGGTAGACACCTGTCCTGGTATGCCTGGCGAAACTCTATTTAGCGAACTATCTCCTAAATTAGGAGATTTTATGTTTGGTGAATCTGGTACAACAGGAGTCTGAGTCTTACCAACATCAGTCTGAACGTTAGGCGCTTTTTCTGGGTCAGGTACAGGTGTTCTATTTGGTGTAGTGGTCGTTTCCGTTACTGCTGACGTTCCAGCAAGCGCACCCAATAGTCCACCAAGAAGACCTTTACCACCAGCCGTCTTCATACTTTTCAGTCTATCAGCAAAGCCTTTACCAGCTTTTTTCACGCTATCGGCCACAGATGCTCCGAGTGTTGAGATTTTTCCAACGCTACCCTTGAACATGTCTGCTATCTTGCCAAGTGACCCTTTGAAGAAGTTACCGAACCCCTTGAACGCATTCTTGAACATCTTGCCTAGATTCAGCTTACCGAGCATTTTACCCAAGCCAGTGATAGCTTTACCACCTAACTTCAACATACCGCGTAGTAGTTTGAATCCAGTGATAAGAGTTTTAATAGGTCTCAGTAAAAGCCCAAGCGCACCAACTAATGCACCAATGCCGAGAAGGACTTTAGGATCAGATAAGAATTCTAAAGCCTTTTCTTTTATACCGTCTATTAATTCGCCTATCTTCTTTCCAAAGAACCCTTCAACAAATCCTAAAAGAAATGGAGATGCTAATAATGCCCCACCAATGACTGCTGCAATTTTACCTATTGATCCTAGAGAATACTTTTCTTTCTTGTCTTCTTCTTTATCAGATTCATCAGATTTATCTCTTGGCGAATCTGACGGTGCTGGTTGATCCGACAGTAATCTTCTTCTTTCTTCGGCTTCAATGTTTTCTAACATTGCGTCCCGCTCACCCTCGGCCACCTTTAAGATTTTTCCTAAAAGAGAAGTGGTTTTTTGGTCGTTATCCACCGCAATGTTATACATTGATTCCAGAAAACTGGACTGCATAGTCAAGTTTAAATTTATAGAGTTCAACACTTCGCCGTATTTTTCTGAGTCTATGTTTGCCATTTATTTTCCCGTCGGATATTGTTTTTGATAAGTCGATTCGCTTTCAAAAGATTCAGACATAAAACCATCACCAGCAACGCCACGAATTTTTTCTTGCCCGCGCGACCAAGCCGTTACACCAAGAATCGCACCCATAGCCATGTGAAATAGACCACCAGACCCAAGCGTCAAAGGTGTCCACTGTTGTGCGACTAACCCAGATGCGAAGTTGCCTTGAAAGACTGTCCAGAAAATGGGCCCAATGATAAAATCAAAAAGACAAATGGAAATGTAGACCCACCCCATTGCAGGTCTCCATTTAGATTTTATCCAAGATTCTTTACTCATTTCGTATTTGCTTTCTGTTCTTCTATCCAAGCTAATAGCATGTCAACATAAATGTCTCTTTCAAAGGGTAATAAATTTTCTATTTCACTTATTTGGTATTTATGATGCTGAGCCAATGCAAATGTATTTTTATAATACGTAACAAGATCAATGTGACTCAGCGTTAGATAAAAAAAGTTTCTGTGCCCTCAGCAACAAATGTTTTCTCTTTTCCGTCTTTTGTTTTGTATTTCTTTTCATATCTTAATACTGGCATAGTCTCAAAAAACTCTTTAATCTTTTCTAAGTGAATTGAGGATAAACTTTCAGTGAAGTCGTTCACTTCTTCCTCAGTAAAATCTTTTAGCATGTGAACTTCTTCGCCATCCACAACTGATTCGATGCAATCTAACATCACCTGAAAAAGAGTTTCTTCGTTAGCACCATCTAGGCTCAATTTTTTTAATGATTCAATTTTAGGATATGCCATAGCAATAGAGATGTTATCGTCAATAGAAATGATCTTATTGTGGTTCGGTTTCTTTTCAACATTAATCTCGTTAATGTCAAGTTCCATATCAATAGTTTCAGAAGTCTCTGGATCACGAATTCTGAAATTCATTTTGTTATTTACTGACTTTGCTCTAATGTTGATTAAGATGTACTCCAAATCAAACATGGCTAATTTATCTACATCAATACCTTCTACACAGTTACTAATGATTTGTTTGATAGAGAGAATGATTTGATCAAAGTCTTTTGACTCTTGAGAAATAAGAAGAATCTTTTCTTCTTTTACAGTGAAGGGTCTATATTTAACCTTTTTATTTGTTGATGGTACTTTCAATTCAAACAGTGGTTGACTAATCTTTGGTAAAGTCATAATTTATGTCCTCATGTTGTTAAAATAAATTTCTAAATGCGTCCAATGTACTTGTAACTCTATTTACTGTGTCAGAGATACGGCCATCAAAAAAGAACGAATCTATAGTTCTAAAAATGTCGTTATTTTTTGAAGAAGATCCAGATGTATATGCTCCTGAAATACCAGAGGTGGTTAATGGAACAGATTCACCAACTCCTGATGTCGTGTAAGATGAATAAGAAAACGTAACTGGCATAACCATAATAGAGTCGTTGCTATCCCATGCAGTTGTTATATTACCGAGAGAGGTTGGGTATGCTCCGTTAAAAGTGTATATGTATTGTATTTCTTCTGAGTTCAACGAATACACTATTACTTCTACTGTACCAACATAATTTTCTTTATATTCTATCTGAAATGGTCTTAATCCATTGAAAGACGAGTTCAAATTGGAGTTGTCATAATTAACGATTGATTGCATCCAGCGATGGAAAAACTTCTTTACTCTAAAATTGGCATCTATCATAAAAACTGTATTCAGATTGTCATAAGGCAAATTGATTGGAAACGATTCGGCCTTACCCCAACCGTCATTCTTGACACTTGTTGTTTCTAGTGATAGTGCGGGTAAATCAACGCTTCTACAAAAAAACATAAGGTCGCTAGGAGGAATAATATCTCCAAATGCGCCTCTAGGTGGCGTTATTCTAACAATGAAAAGATTGTCTCTTGCTAATCCATACTGCGATAGCTTTGAAGAAAACTCTGCTAAGTTAAATGCCATTTATTTTATCTTTCTTTTTGAGTCAGCCCAGACAGTTGTTTTTCTTGCGCCTTGGAATCTCTCTGTCGGAAGATAGAGTGCGATATCCCATTCTGAAGGATAGATGTACAAAAAACGACTTCTAACTTGTGGTGTGAGATAATGCTTGACACAAGGTTTAAAATTATCAAATTTTGATGCGGAATTTAAAATGTTGTAATTTAGTCTAAGACTAGTTGTTTCATCGTATTTTTTGTTTGATGATAAATCGTATAGAGCATCCATGAGTTCGGCTCTATAAGTCAAAGGTAAATAGTGCAGATTGATGCCCATGAACCCACCCTTTACTTTTTTGTAAGGAAAGATCAATGGGAATCTGTCAAAGTATGGTAACTTTGCTTTGTGCTTTGCGTCATAGGTGAACATGTACATGTCACCAACTCTAGGTCTGGCTGTTAGTCTGTCTGGATCACTTTTCAACAATGCGCGTTCATTCACTGACCCATAGTTCTTTGCTGTGCTACGAAACCACTCGCGAGCCTTAGCCTCTCGCGCAGGAACTTGTCCCGCACGAATACCCTTTGTTAAAATTTCGTCAAACACTTTGGCCATTTGTTACTTGATCCCCAAATCGGTTTCGGTTACTATTTTGAACTTCCAACCACGATCTTTACAAAACTCATTAGCAGCCTTCCACTTGGCTTGATTGACGCCCCATGTTTTGACTTCTATCAAGTATCTTTTAGTCACTCTACTCTTTTTCTCAGGTGGTCTTGTCTGTGCTTTTGGTTTTACTTCAATGATTAGCGTTTCTTTCTTACCCATTGTATTTAGCTGTTTTACGATAAAGTCTGTGAAATACCGATGAACTTTACCGTCTATTGGGCTGATGTATGGTATAACAACTTCTTCGCTACCCCATTGAATGACATTAGGATGCCTATCACAGAAGCGCATAAACTTTAACTCCCATCCTGATCTATAAATAACATTAGTCGGGTCACCTAAATACTTTTTAGGATTCTTGGGTTTGAATCGACCTTGATAATATTTCATTGCATCTCGTATAAATAAGTGATAGAATTAATAAGTATTTATAAGGATAGTTTCAATGGCCACAACTCGTAATCCTCATCCACCTTCTCCTCCTGTAGCGACTAAGGTGAATGGGAGAAAGTTAGAGTATACAGGTCGCAGCTATACCTACCCACCTTCTGGTAGCAGTATATACATGAACATGAGATTTAAGAAATATTCATTCTCAGATTCAACGCGACCAGCGGCTGGTCTTAATGGTCTAGATATTATAAGATTACCATTACCAGAACAGTTAAGCGAGGCGGCTAACATTCAAGTCAATAAAGCTGAGTTGGGTGTTCTTGGTGGTTTGGCTACAGATGTGGCGGGAAAACTTGAAGGTGGTGTTATGGGCGTGGTTGATGCTCTCAGAAGCGCAGGCAGTGAAGTTGGTTCTGGGGCCAGATCGTCTTTAGAGGAAGCTATAAAAGGCAACCTTTCATCTCTAGGTTCTGATGCTGCTGGTGCAGCTAAGTATTTTGCTAGATCGACCATAAGTTCATTATTTGATGGTGCAGCATTAAGTGCTGATGTTTTAGGTGGAAACGCGATTAACCCACACGCCACACTAGACTTTGATGGAGTTGATCTTAAAACTCATCAATTCAATTGGACACTAGCACCAAGAAGCAATGATGAATCAGAGCTAATTAAAAATATCATAAAACAAATAAACTTTCACATTCACCCAGATTACGAGTCTGTGCCTGGTGGAGGAACGTTTCAATCTTTAAATCAAGCGCTATTAAGATTTCCATCTCTTGTTACGGTAAGATTGATTGGGTTAGCTGAAGATCATTATGTTAAGTTTGACTACCCAATGATGGTTTCAAACTTTCAAGTAAATTATTCTCCACAAGGTAACTCAATATTAAAAGGGGGGAAACCCGCTATTGTGCAAATGTCAATGGCGTTAAGTGAAACTGTAATAAGAACAAGACAGGATTACGCATAATGGTTGAGTATTTTAAATATTTCCCACAAGCAATTTTTGATAGCACTAGAATAATAGATATAACCAAAAGAGTTGATCTTTCTAAATCAATTCTGGGTAGCCCATATGCGTTTCTTCCTTATGTGATAGAAGATGGTATGAGACCGCAAGACTTGGCTCTATTTTATTATGAAGATGTGAAGTACACTTGGTTGGTTTATTTGTCAGCTAGTGTTATTGACCCTTATTATGATTGGCCACTTTCTCAAAGAGATTTAGATTCGTACATCATAAAAGAATACGCAGATGCTGCTAACACTGTTGGTTCGGCTGTTATAGATTGGGCTAGAAACACTCAAATAGAAGATAACATTATACATTATAAAAGTAAGACTGACGACACCATTATAACAAAAGATACATATGATTTGAGTAGTGCTATAATAACATCTGAATGGGATGCTGTTAGAGTATATGATTACGAAGTTCAAAAAAACGAAGATAAGAGAACTATAAATTTACTTGATTATAGATTTGCAAAGCAAGCTGAAAAAGAGTTAAAGGTATTGTTAAAAAATGGTTGAGTTGAACAGAGCGGGTACGTATGAACTACTTGAATTTCGCATTGCTCATATTGATGAAGATATTGAAAACCCAAATGCGTTTATAGATATAAGAGGACTCATTCACGAGTGGGAACTTCATGAGTCTATGGAAAGTGGTCATCTTTTTGGTACTGCTATTATTTACGATTCTTTAGGTATTCTTGATGATCTACACCAACGTGTAGATTCTACGAATCATTGGATTAGAGGCGAAGAACGCATTCGCATAACGTACTCAGACTGGTATCCTGATCATGAGCCTATGGAACATGAGATGTTTCTATATTCTGTGACTGATGTTCACAATGTCACCCGCGCTAAAGATGCTTTAAGAGCTTATAAAATTCATTTCGTATCTATAGAAAAGTTTTTGACTGAAAGATATCTTGTAAGACGTGGATTTAGAAACAAGTTGATTAGCGATAACGTACAAGAACTTTTTGACGAATATTGGATAAGATTATCGTCTGATTACAAGAAAACGGAACCAAAAACATTATATAAAGAAGACACTGACGGTCCGCAAAATCTTATTGTACCAAATTATAGCCCAGAACAAGCTATGCACTTTTTTGCGAGAAAGGCCTATTCTGGAGAGTCTCCAACCCAGACATGGAGATTTTTTGAAAACAGAAATGGATACTACTTCGTACCTCACGATTCATTAGAAGAGTCGCAAAATACGTTAGACGGATTCAATGGTGAGATTAAAAAATACATTCGTATTAATAAAGCGTCTAAGGATCAAGATTCACAGGGATTGATCATGCTAAGTATATTGGATATGAGACAGTCAGTATACATCAATACTTTGAAAGACATGTTGACAGGATCGTATTACAGTTCTTTGACTGAATTGGATATTCCGAATAGAACTCCGACGTTTGTAGAGTATAGATATTTGGACGAATACGAAAGCTACCCACGAACATCTTTTATGAGAAATCTTGATGGACTTTTACCGAGACCTAAACATTCTAAGAAGTTTGTTGATACGCATTTGAATACACTCAGAGACAGAATGGCTGTTAGGGATTACGGTTATCCGAATGATAATCTAAATGGCGTTAGCACAAGACCTGAGACTTATTACACAAACTCTTATAACGAAAAGAGAGTTGGTCATTCGCATTATGATTCTAACAAAATCGCATTAAAAGTCTACGGTGATACTGAAATAGTAGCAGGATCTATAATAGAATTAGATATACTTAAAGTTGATAACCAATTAGGAACTGTTACTGACACTTTAAGATCGGGTAAATATCTAATTGAAAGTATTAAAAACATATTCAGTGAAGAAATTTACTATCAAGAACTGACTGTATCAGCGTCTGGTGTTTATGCTAAACCAGAAAGAGCGAATGAGTATGTAAGAGAAAGGCTGCCGCTTAGTGAGTTCACAGAACGCGACACGTTCTTAAATGATGCTAATGGTGGTCGTGATGTAGATGGAACGAGGGCTGCTACAACGAAGACAACGAGTACGACAACCCCTGCGCAAAGAGAAAAATTATTTACCAGTGCCGCAGAGTTAGAAAACGATCCGCAGTTTCAAGCGAAGCTGACGGAAATGCAAGAAAAGTACCCTGGCCTGGAAAAGGAGCAACTTTATAAAATCATTGATGGTGAAAGTAGTTTCAACTCGACTGCGCAAAACGCTAGTGGAGCGACAGGTCTATTCCAATTCATACCATCCACAGCAGAAGGATTAGGCGTTACGACAGATCAAATTCTAAATATGTCTGCTTATGAACAATTGGAAGTTTATGATAGATACTTAGCTAAGTCAAATTACAGAGGCGGCGATTTAGGTATCATACAGGCCGCGCCAGCATACTATGGTAAACCAGATGACTTTGAAGTTTATGGCAGAAACACTAAAGCATGGAAACAAAACCCTCCTTGGAGAGGTCCTGATGGTAGAATCACTGTGGGTAGTATCAATGCTTATTACAACAATAGATAAGATTTGGAATAGAAAATGGCATCACCAGTAGGATTTACAGATTTACTTTGGTTTATAGGCGTGGTTGAAGGCCCACCAGACATAGCATACGGACGTGTTCGTGTGCGTTGTTATGGCATTCATCCACCAGTAGATACTAACGAAGTTGAGACAGAAGATTTGCCTTGGGCCGTCTGCATTCAAGGCTCTTACGGAGCAAGTTTTCAGATACCCAAAGAGTCAGATTGGGTCTTTGGATTTTTCATTGACGGTAGAGACGCACAACACCCAATGATATTGGGGATTGTTCCTGGTCAGAACATGCAAGGTCCAGCAGGGTCAGGTGGATCTGATCCGTATGTAAAAATGTCAAAGGCCGCTTTACAAGAATTTGGTAAGCCACCTCTTCATCCAGCAGTATCTGGCGAAGAGATTGAGACGACACAACTTCTACTTCAAAATTCAGTGGGTGATTCTTCAGTTCCACACGCATCTGAAATAAACAAGACATCTTTATACAAGAGTAGGTATGGTGATTCGTATATTCAGATTGATGGTAATGACAATGGCGAAATGATTCTATTGTCACACGAAAGTGGATCACATGTCATGATAGACGCTAATGGTGACATCAAAATAAAAAGTTTTGGTAATGCTTTAATGTCGGCTGAAGGTAATACCACAGAAAGAAGTGCTGGATCCAAAGTCGTTGACATTGAAGGTGCATACACGATCCGAAGTAAGAATGCCACAATTGAGGTTTCGGGTAACTTGAATCACACAGTCAATGGTAACTACAATCTAAATGTTGGCGGCAAGATCGGAATTTCGTGTGGTCAAAGTTTTGAAGTCGCGGCTCAAAGAATGACGCTAGAAGCGGTCTCTGAGCATGTCAATATCAAATCAGCCGAAAAGATCAAGATTGACGCAGGATCAGTTGCTTCTGTAAAGAGTGGCGACAGAATCTTTGTCACATCTGGCGGGCGCATGGATATAGATGTTGGAGCCGCTCTGCATTCATCAAGTGCAGGCGGAACGCATGTTACTTCAGGTGAAAGAATGTATCTAACGTCAAGTGGTAACATGAACTTGAAAGCTGGTGGGATTGTCGCAGCCGATGGTGATGAGATGCACCTAAACAGTGGATTGAGTACAGCAGCAACAGCGGCTGAGCCTACTACTGAAGTCATTCCAACTCCTCAGCTACCAGATCCTGTTGAACAAAACATGGAAAACGATTCTAATGAAGTTGCTATTGGTGAAATCGGCGGTGTGTACGCAGCTCCTTCCGCAGGTAGTGCCGCATCCTTAGATGATATAGATGAATAAGGAGACTAAAATCAATGTCAGTTTGTAAATCAGTTTATCCAGAAGTTGTTACCGAATATAGTATACCAACTAATTTTGATAGATTTTTATCTGGAAATCCAAAAGACAATTTTGATAAAAATAAACTTTCTACGATAACAATTCTAAATAACACTTTACTGAAAAACTCAGACTTATCTCAGTATCCTAGATTGAGTGAAAGAATTAATCAAGGCACAATTACTGATGAAGAGTTTGCAGACTTTTTGTCAGATAAGTCCATTGATTTAGATTTTGTGAAGGACACGTATCTAACAAATTTTCCAGTTGAAGTTGATTATGATTCAGTTAAAACACTTGTTCAAACTACAGAACAAGCTATAACTGAAACGATTAATGCTGGACAGGGGTTTAGATTCTCTACAGATATACCTACTAATATTAGAGTGATTGATAGGGATGGCTCAAGTATTATTATAGATGGATATAATATCACAGATGAGTCTGGCGTAACTTATAACATAAAAGAGATACATCTAACTATTGATGGTGAAATAGTTGGGGGTGGTAACATAACAACTGTTGAGGGGGTTACTTTTTTTATAGACCCGCAGACAGCAATAGCAAATCCAAAATTTGACGACAACAGCACAATTGCCAGTAGCGATCCATTTCTTCAAGGAAATTTTGATTTAACACCAGTGACTCCACCGAGTGTAGTTCAAGCCCCAGCCTTGATCTGGACGCCTAACGCGGATATTTTAGACTTATTTGAACTTCAAGAGGATTACTACAGAGAGAACTTCTCTTCAAATTTCAATAAAAATGCGTGTGGATCATTTTCAAATCCTTTCGCAAAACTTGCTGATTTAGTTTCTCTGATATCTATCGCAAAGGATTTGTCAAAGGGAACTATAGGTAGTTTTTCTGATGTAACTCAATTGATTGGTAATTTAGATGACGCACTTGGTAACTCAGTCCTATCAAGAATATCTGGCTTAGGTGATAAAATAACGACATTGGTAAATGACATTAAAAGATACGGCGATCTATCAAATGTCATTGAAAGTTTAAAGAGTAAATTGAACGATTTTAAAAATCAAATAGTTGATCAAGTAGATAAAATCGTGAAGACGATGAAAGCGCAAATTGCACAGATTCAAAACAAGGTTAATCAGCTAAAAAACATCGGTAAAGGCATTTCTAAGTTTTTGAATAAAAAGGCAACAGAATTGACGAAGTTTTTTTCAAAAGATAACATTGATAAGCTAAAAGAGAAAGCTAAAGACTTCTTCACATTTAACGAACAACAATTTGAGGATCTTATACCTAGCGTGTTAAACTTTCTGCTATTGAAAGGGTGTGGACTTTCTGGTTTGATTGAAAACATTCTAAGAGGGCCAGTAGATGCGTTTAAAAATCTTGCTTCTAACCTAACACAAAACTTTGACATCATGAAGTCACATTCGGCAGAGGTGAGAAATTCAGTTCTTTCTGTTGGGGGTCTTAGAATGATACCAGAGCAAAGAGAAGCTGATGTAAGAAGAGCAAGAGATAATTACAACAATACACCCAACTCTCCAGGAAACATAGGGGACAATGCTCCCGTTCTTCCAGACGCAGTTCAGTTAGAGCCAACGCCTGAAGAGAGAAGTGCAGTAAACAAAAACGTATCTAAAGACGGTTGGTCTGGCTATTTCAACCTCAGCGAAAAAAACGTCCAGCATATGGGAAAACGAGCCAGGGAAGACTACGAGAATTTCAAAAAGACTGGTAGAGGTCTTAAATACCCTAATCGTAAAATTCGGTTCGGAATATCACGAGGTCAGACTTGGGGTGAAGGTAAAAATTTTCATGATGCGGAAACAGGATTGGACGATGGGTTCAATAAAGTTAAACCAGACGTTTGGGTAAAACTGAAAAGAGTTGTTGAGAGAATGCAAAACGCAGGCGTCATAGGCGCAAATCAAGAGCTAACTGTAAACTCAGCGTTTAGAAGTAAATACTATAATTACTTTATGTGTGGCGGTGCCCGGTTCTCAAACCATATGGACGGAGTTGCCTTAGATATATCAAAAAGTGACATGGGTGGGGATCGTGGACAAGCCGCATTTATTCAAGCATGTAGTGATGAAGGATTTACTGCTATTGTAAATTATCAATCTGATGGATTTTTTCACATTGATTTGGATGGTGGTAGAACTAAAAACTGGACAGGTGATAATAAAAAATTAGGCAAGCTAGCCAGAGCCGCTTGGGAAAGACACTCTGGTGTGAAGTTGTGAACCTGACGCGCTAAAAGTTAATAAATAGTAAAAAAGAAGGTACAAATGGCTATAACACCTATCACCAAAAAGCAAATACTGTATTCTGATTTTGGAAGAGATATGGTTCTCAATCCAGTCAGTAGTGATGTGTCAAGAAAGACTAACGAAGAAGCTATAAAAGAATCTATTAGAAACTTAATTCTGACAAATAGAGGCGAAAGATTGTTTCAACCCTTCATCGGATCAGACATTCTTGCCTCATTTTTTGAAAACATTGATATAGATTCATTAGAAGAAATTAAAAGCGCAATTCAGGACACAATAGAAATATACGAACCTAGATGTAATCTAATATCTGTTGACGTGTTTGCGAATTATGATTCCAACACGATAGTAGCAACTATCGTGTTTAATGTTATAAATAGAATAGAGCCAGTTACACTAGAAGTCATTTTGGATAGGATAAGATAAATGACAACTCAACCATTCACAAATCTTGATTTTAATGCTGTAAAGACTAATCTAAAAAGTTATTTAAGTGGTCAAGATCAATTTAAAGATTATGACTTTGAGGGGTCAAACATGAATGTTCTTTTGGACATTCTTGCTTATAACACCTTTCAGAATAACTTCTATACTAACATGGCTATTTCGGAAATGTTTCTGGACAGCGCACAACTAAGAGATAGTATAGTATCACACGCAAAGGAGTTGAATTATCTTCCAAAATCTGTTAGATCGTCTTCAATTCCAATCAACATTGAATTTTTTCCAACAGACTCGCCAAATTCAGTAACAATTCCCGCTAGAACTAAGTTCTTGGCGAAATGTGGTACAAAGACATTCAATTTTACCAATGAAGTTCCTTACGTCATAAGAAGAGTCAACGAAAGATATGTTGGAAGTAACATAGAACTGTTTGAAGGTGAGTATGTAGAAGAGATTTTTAGGGTTTCTGGCGATGCTGTACAGAGATTTGTAATGAGCAACGAAAATCTAGACACTAGAAGTCTTAGAGTATTCGTATCAGAGAATGAAGAATCCGTAGAAGAAATTGAGTATATACTTAAAAGTAGCTTGTATGATGTTGATAGTAACGATGAGGTATACTATCTACAGCCTCACATAGGAAACAAATACGAAATTATCTTCGGTCAAAATGTTTTTGGTAGTAACCCCACAAGCGGTAATGTTATTCGCGTCATCTATAGAAGATCAGCAGGTGAAGAGGCAAATGGCGCAACGGACATTTCTTTGGTTTCATCTATAAATGGATACTCTAATAATATCACACCTCTAACAGCATCACAAGGTGGTGCAGATAGAGAAGGTATTGAATCTATCAGATACTTTGCGCCAAAAAGCATACAAATTCAAGAAAGGGCTGTCACAGAAAACGATTATGCGGTTCTATTACGAAGACAGTTTCCTGAAATTGGCTCTGTTGCTGTTTATGGTGGTGAAAACTTATCCCCGCCGCAATATGGTCGAGTTGTAATAGCAGTCTATAACAATAACTCAGAGAGATTGTCGGATGCTAAGAAAACTCAATACACAAATTATTTGGCTGATAGAACGGCCGTAACTGTTACACCAGTCATCATACCTGCGAAATTTATGTATGTTGATATAGAAACCAATGTATACTATAACACAAATGCGACAAATGCGTCGGAAGGTGCTATCAGCAATATCGTGAATAGAGCCATCACTCTATACGATACGAACAATTTGGGTGAGTTCAAAAAGAACTTCAGATATTCTAAACTAGTATCGGCCATAGATAATTCTGAGATCAGCATACTATCAAATGACACTAAAGTAAAGGCCATAATTTCCATTGCACCAGAAAGAGGTGATTCTGAATTTCACGTTCTACAATTCTCAAACGCTCTTGAAGTAGATAAAATTTCTGCGAATCCTTCTCTAAACGATTTTAAGCCTGCCGTTGAATCATCATCTTTTGTGTATTCGGGTAGAACTGTTTTCATTAGGGATAATGGTCTCGGATCACTTGATATTGTCAGTGTAAACAACGGTGAACTATCATACATTCAGAGAAGTGTTGGTACTGTTGATTACAATACAGGTAGTGTGTACATTCGACCATTAACGATTCAAGATTATGATGGAAACTATATAAATGTTTATGCAAGACTTGCTTCAAAAGATATATTAGCACCAAAGGATAGAATCATAAAAATTCGTAATAGCGATGTAGCAGTAAACATTTTTCCTAGAAGACAGTAAATATGGCAGATATAAAAAAATTACTATCACCTTTTATTCAAGGTCAGTTTCCAAATCACTATCTTCAGAGACCTGGTGTTGAAGTCACCGAGTCCGAGAGGGCTGTCATTGTAGACTTCATGGAAGCATTTTATGAATATTTGGAGACAACTGCAAACAGTTCTCTTTATAACTCTAGACGAATGTTTGAGTATAGAGATATTGACACTACACTTCAAGAATTTGTAACATACTTTAAGAAAAAGTATTTAGACGAACTTCCATTCTTATATGCTACAGACACTAGATTTGTAGTAAAAAACATAATTGATATGTATAGGGCTAAGGGATCTGAAAAGGCTTTAAAACTTCTCATTAGACTCTTATTCAATGAAGACATATCAGTATACTATCCAAGTGTCGATATTCTTAGGGCCTCAGATTCCGTGTGGAAAGAGCCTAGATACATAGAATTATCCAGAAGTACTAGAACAAAAGATTTCATCGGTACAGTAATTACAGGTGCTAATTCAGGCACTTCTGCATTTGTACAAGGTTTGGTTACTAAACGAGTTAATCAAAAATTGATTGATGTGCTTTATCTATCAGACATTAGTGGCGGAGACTTTGAATTAAACGAACTTATAACTAACGATGGTACAATAAGAAACTCGCCTAAGATCATAGGGTCTTTGAATGACGTAACTCAAATTTCTGGCATTAGACCTAACTATGCTATCGGTGACATTCTTCAAGTAGTTTCGCCAGATGGTAAAGAAGCACTAGCTAGAGTTATAGCTATTCGTGGTTCAAACGATAACGTAACATTTGATCTAAAAGAAGGTGGTTATGGATACAATACAACAGACACTGAAATTTACATTAGTGAAGCTGTTCTTTTTACGATAAATGAGAACTTAGAGTTTCAAGAATATGAAAATGTTTATCAAGAGTTAGCCCAAATTGATACAGCCAATACCTTGTTAGCAAACACGCAGTTGGGTGACGTAGTTCAAGGTTTTGATTCTTTAAGCGCATTAGTAGCAGAAGGTGTTATTGTAGACATAAAATCAAACAACTCTATTGTAGTTGAACAAACGTCTAACACACAATTCTCTACTCAGACAGAATTGAATTTAGTTGATACTAACATATTTAAATTGGGAGAAAGCGTAAAATCTGAGGCTGAGGCCACTCTTACTGTTTTTGACGCCACATCATTCTCACCTGGTGAGATCGTTCTTCAGAGAGAAGATTATAATGGCGCTTTTGTTAATATTGCTTACGGTGTGATTGAAAGTACAAACACGGCAGTATCAAACAATAACACCATCTCGGTGATTGAAGTTTTTGGCGACTTCAAGTCAGGTTTAGATATTGAAGGTAAGACTTCAGGTGCTAATACAACGATTTTTTCGGTTGATTATACCTCAAATGGCGCAGTCGGTGTTATTCTTGACTCTACAAACACATCCATCATTATCAATAAGACAAGCACTGAAGATTTTACTGCTAATACAAAAATAAGAGGCGAATCAACAAAAACTATTAACACGATTGATACGATAGAAGCATCTGGTGTTGTTGAGATAAGTATCGCAAATACTCATACATACACAACATCAAGCGTGTCTGATGTTAGTGCTAATGGTATAGTTGTTGGACAAACCACTGGTCTTGTCGGTCTCCATGGCAATTCTTATCCTTTTTATGTGATTTCAGAAGTCACGAACTACATCAACAGTTCTGAAACACTTTTGAGAAAAGAGATTACGAGAATAGGTGAAGGAACTGGTGCTAATTTTGAACTCAATTCTTTCGTACAAGGCACACAAGAAACTGTTTCAATCAACACAGACTTGATTGGTGAAGAAAATATTGCAGGCGTAAAATACACAGATATCAACATAGAAAACGCAAATAACTCTGGTGTTGGTAAGTTATCCGCAAACGTAACAATAACCGATGGTGGTAGTGGGTATTCAAACACATCTACTATAACATTCACTGGCGGTGGATACAACAACGGGACACCTTTAATTGCCGCTGAAGGTGAGATTGTAGCTGATGCAAATGGAGCAATAACTGACATAACGATTACTGATGCTGGCTATGGCTACTATTCTGAACCAGAAATAACTATTAGCGATGGCACTGGTGCTAATGTAAGTGTACAAATAATCACTGGTTATGGATTTCCTAAAGACCCCTACGGTGATTATTTTTCTGTTATAGATGATGTTCTTAGTACAAGACAGATGACTATTGGTGAGATAGAAACGATATCAAGGGTCAATCCAGGCACTGGATACGACACTAATGTTTACGTAAAGATTGTGAATAACACAATAAAAGATTTCAATAAAAAAGATGTTTTAATTTCACCTTCTACAAATGTGAGCGATCTATTTGCGAATGGCGAAATATTAGTTTCTAATAGTGGCGCTGAAGGTAGAATCACACAAACAGAATCTAATACACTGTACGTTAAAATGCTATCATTCAATCAAGATTTTGAGATAGGTGATACTATTGTTGGTCAAACAACATCAGTTGAGTCTACTGTAAGTAGTGTTAGAAACAACGATAACTCTATCACAGGTGATAATGCCATAATGTCCTCAGAAGTTCTACTTCTAGACGGAACAATTGCAGACGTTGAAATAATTAAAAGCGGTTATGGTTATATAAATGGTGAAAGTGTTGAACTTTATGACACTGAGAATGAAGCTGTTGCTGCATTAGGATTAGCTGCCACCAACAAACAAGGTTTGGATCTCGGGTATTGGGAAACAAGAAGTTCTCATCTAAACGATCAATTTTTAAGAGATAATTTGTTCTATCAAGAATTCTCTTATCAAATCATTTCTGGCATTTCTCTTGATAAATACGAAAGTGCGGTTAGAGACGTGCTTCATGTTGCTGGTACAGAATTGTTTGGTAAAGTTGAGATGTATTCTGATATTAATAGCTCATATACTGTTGAGTCCCAGATAGATACGTTATAAATAGTAAAAAGTAAGGGGTTAAGTTTTGCGAATTTTAACATCAAATTTCAATATCCAATTGAGCAACAATTTCATGCAGTCAGTGACCTCTGACTCTAATTACTTATTTGCGGGAAAAACGTTAAACGACGATGTTAATGAAATACCTGTCCCAGGAAATAGTTTGCAAGAGAATTTATACGATATTCATGATAACATGATATTCGGTAAATACATTTCAAATTCAGACGTGTCAAAAATGATAAGAAATGTGTCTTGGGAAAGTGGTAAAGTATTTGCGATCTATGATAATGAAGACTCTGATTTATCGGAAAAAGATTTTTTCGTCTTAACCGAAGAAGGTAACGATTATAGCGTATTTAAATGTATCAATAATAATAACGGATCGGAGTCAACTCAAAAACCTCTCTTGAGCCAGACCTCACCAGAAGACGAATTATATCAAACGTCTGATGGATATATTTGGAAATTGATGACGACTATCCCAGAATCGGTTTACAACAAGTTTTCTTCACAAGATTATGCTCCTTTAGTATCCAATACTGAAGTCGCGGCCGCAGCTATTCCTGGTGCATTAGATAACATTTTAGTTTTAACTTCTGGATCTGGTTACGACAATTATACGACAGGTACTATTGTCAGCGCAAACGTAAATTCAAATAGTCTAAAATTTTATATTGAAAACGATATTAACTCTTCTCTATCCACCACAATAGATTTCTACACTGGATGTGCTATCTACATCACAAGTGGTGTAGGGCAGGGGCAAATAAGAACAATTACTCAATATGGATTTGAGGGTAATAATAGATTCATATTAGTAGACGAAGCATTTGCAACACAAGTGAGTGTAGCAGACACGTTTGAAATATCACCAAGCATTGTAGTTGAAGGCGACGGTACTGGATTTAGAGGTAGAGCGATAATTGAAAGTTCGGCAAACTCTGTTCAAGATATTGAAATCGTCAATCCTGGATCTGGGTACACGTATGGTAATGTTAGTATTGAAGCGAACACAGCAGCTTTAGACGTTACATTTACTGAAGCTACTGCTAGACCTATTATATCACCTAAAAATGGACACGGGTCTGATCCAGAGTATGAATTATACTCAAAATACGTTACAATTTCAACTGAGTTTGCTAATACAGAACTGCCAACTGGTAACAATGATTTTTCACAAATAGGTATCATTAATAATGTTGTTTTCAGAGAAGCTATTTTAACTTTAGATACTACTGACTCACTTTCAGAAGATGATGTGTTGACGCAATCCACAACAGGAATTACTGGTAAGGTAACAGACATTGATTCTGTAAATAAAATCGTGACTTTCACAGACGTGACAGGAACATTTAGCACAACAGACTCTTTGACTGTAGGAAATAGTTCCTTTGAAGTAGTTAGCGCTCAACAAAATAACGAAGTTTATGACCAAAGAGTTAAACTTGACGTGAATGTCACATTTGGCTCTGGTTTTCAAAAGGATGAACTAGTCGTACAGCAGGCATCAGGTGCTAAAGGTTATGTACACGAGTTTGCGAATAACGTATTGTATTTGGTAGACACTGAAGGCGATTTTGCTGTATCAGTGCTAAACCAGGTTATAGGTCAATCATCTACAACTCGCGCGTTAATAAATAGTATAACAGAACCAGGGATGATTGATAACACAGGTAAAGTTATTTACGTTGAAAATATCAACCCAATAACAAGACTTGATAATCAATCAGAAAAAATTAATATTACAATTGGATTTTAACAGAGGTAAAAATGGGTTTAGATAAAGACTTAAACGTAACACCATACTTCGACGATTTTGACGAAGAAAAGAATTTTCATAGAGTGTTATTCAAGCCTTCTGTTGCAGTACAGGCTAGAGAACTTACACAACTGCAAACCATTCTTCAGAATCAGATTGAAAGATTTGGTTCAAATGTTTTGAGTGAAGGTACTATAATTCAAGGTGGTAACTTCACAGAATTGCCTATTTTAGATTATGTAAAGGTTAAAGACCGCAACACAAATAACGAATCGGTTGATGTAAGTTTATATGAACAAGGTTATACTATCACTGGTACAGTTACTGGACTAGTTGGTAGAATTGCAACTACAGTCAGAGGACTAGAATCGCAGTCTCCAGACCTTAACACAATATATCTAAGTTACACAAACACTGGAACATCTGGCGTAAAGACCTTTAATGAAAACGAAAACCTAGAAGTTCGTGATCTCAGCAATAGTGTTATTGAAACTATTGTCGTAGCTGGTGATTCTGATGCAAATCCAATAGGGTTTGGCTATGGCGTTAGATGTGGCGATGGTATCATTTTTCAAAAAGGTCACTTCATCAGATTTGACGATGACATTACAATTGTATCAAAGTACAGCTTTTTACCAAACGGTGTTGTAATTGGCTTTGAGACTAGTGAATTAATTATTGATAGCAATATCGACCAATCTCTATTAGATAACGCAAATGGCTTTAATAACGAAAATGCGCCTGGTGCAGACCGTTTGAAACTAACCGCAAAACTTGTAACCAGAACTCTTGAAGAGGCTGAGGTTGATGAGAGATTCTTTTCATTACAAGAATATAAAGCAGGTAATGTTGTTAGAAGAAGATTAACAACTCAATACAACGAACTTGAAAAGTTGATTGAAAAGAGAGACTATGAAAAGAATGGCGACTACGTTGTAAAGCCTTTCACAATCACGATTGAACAAGATACCTCAAACACCCAAGTTCTTTATGCTGACATAGGCACGGGAATTGCTTATGTTGAAGGATACAGAACAGAGTTTACAAACCACATAAGAGTTCCTTTCAGTAAAGCAACAGACTTTGAGACGGTACCCGACCAAGACATCATTTCTAACTATGGTAACTACATTGAAGTTGAGGATGTAAGTGGTTATCTAAACATCAACACTATGGAAAAGATTAACCTAGTAAACTCTGGTGCGTCTACGATTGGTACAGCATACATAAGATCATTGACCAAAGTTAATACAAACGTTTATAGAGCATATCTATTCAACGTTCAAATGAATAGCGGTGAGAGTTTCTCGGATGTTGCTACAATCTCTGGCGCAAGTGGTAGCGCCACACTAATCAACACAAATATCGTAGATCCTTCTTTCAAGAAAGCTATTTTCAATATAGGTCAGAGTAGTATCAAATCTTTAGATTTGAGTAGTACTGAATACACATATAGAGCCGCAAATAACAACTTAGAAACTACTACAGGAGGTGTCATCACCATCAATCTTCCTGTCGGCGACTCTTGGCCTTACACAGTTTCATCAACGCTAAACGAAACGCAAAAGCAAGACTTGATCTTATTTTCAAATGAGACTATAAGTCCATATACGTCTGGTGATGTTATTGACATTTCTGGTTCTAATGCTACAGTAACGGTTTCCACCGCAACACAGCTTACAGTTCAGCTTTCCGATGCAAATACTTATCCAACGTCCGCTATGACAACAACTGGATACTATAATGCAAAGCGTGAAGTTACTACAGCAAACGTCAAAGAACTTGAAACTGTATATGTAAAGGTTGATGTTGACACAAACACTGCAAATACAACTGGAGTATACTCTTTAGGTATATCAGATGTATATTCGGTAGAAGGTATTTGGAAAGTAACAGGTAACACAGCTTATAGCGAATCTGGTACTGATATGACAAACAGCTTCAGATTGTTTAGCAATCAGAAGGATACTCACTACGGCCTTTCTTATATTGCAACGAAAGCTGGTGTTTCAATAAGTTCTGGTGATAAGTTTTTGGTTAAAGTTAAGACTTTCAGAAAAACTAATTCAACAAATTCATTCTTTGCTGTAAATAGTTATCCAGTAGATGATACATCAACAACTTTACCAGCAAATAAGATTAGAACCGAAGATATTCCAAAGTACGAGCTTTCCAGTGGCGGTATTATCAACCTTAGAGACGCCATAGACTTTAGACCTTATGCAGCTAATACTGCTTCATATTCTGCTACTATAGCAGGAGCGACGGAGAACCCAAGCAATGCTCTAACTTTTGGCTCAAGTAGCATATTCTTTCCATCGCCAAATAAGGCTTTAGAAACTACGTATGACTACTATCTTGGTAGAATAGATAGACTTATCATAAACAATAGAGGTCAACTCAGAATCATCACTGGTGACGAAGATGCGGAGCCGATTCCACCGACTGAACCTGATAAGGCTATGACGCTTGCGTTAATTTATGTGAGACCGTTTCCATCTATTCCTATCAACAGAGCATCAAGAATAAACAGAGAAGAATACGCTGTTTATATTGAAAGAGAGAATAACGACAACTACACAGTAGATGATATTGAGCAACTAGAAAAAAGAATCAAAAATCTAGAGACATACACATCATTATCACTATTAGAAAAGTCGGCCACCGATCTTTCAATAAAAGATTCTAATGGGCTTGAGAGATTTAAAAACGGTATCTTGGTAGACAATTTCACAGATTTGTCTGGCGCTAAAGTTAGTTCAGTCGAATTCTCTGCTAGTATTGATCCGGCATATAAGGAAATTCATCCTAGATTTAGATCGTATCCTCTTGATTTAAAGGTTGCGTATGCTCAGAATGCAGTAGATTACGGTAAGGGTATGGTGTTACAGCATGATCATGCACCAGTAATCACTCAACCTTCAGCTACTAATACAAGATCGTTGACCTCTGATTTCTATTACTATAGAGGTGATCTGAGAATTCAACCAGATTCTGATACGACAGTTGATACAACAAGAGCACCAGATGTAAACTTTACTCTTGATCTGGCCACGCCATTTACAGAATTTAGTGAAGCGCTAAATGAGTTTATTCCACTTCAATCTACAAGTACAGAAGTGGTTTCTAGAAACTCTTCTCGTAGACAAAGTGGTCGCAGAATAACGACTACCACAACTACAGTCACAGATACGACTGTTAGAGAAATGGAGGTCAACACAGGCGCGACAGTGACGCAAGGTATCGGTGACTTTGTGACCGACGTAAACTTCAATCCTTTCATGAGATCACGTGAAGTTGAAGTAAGAGTGTCTGGTCTAAGACCTAATGCAAGACATTACTTCTTCTTTGACGGAGTTTCTGTAAATGAGCATGTCGCAAATGCCGAAAACGTGAATGGTGCTTTGGTGAGATCGTCCGCATATTCAGCGAACAATGTTGTTAGCACCGACAGTAACGGTAGACTGTTTGCGATTTTCAGAATCCCTGCAGGAACTTTTTATGTTGGTGATAGAAAGCTAGAAATCGGGGATGTGAATGATTATGCGGAATTTGGACAATCACTCACATCTTATGCGCAAAAGACTTATCACGCTTTCAACGTATCTACAAGTAGAACTAACTTAACAGCTTCAACTAGACTGCCTGAGATTGGAGTTTCGTCTACTACAACTAGAGACAGTAGAACAGCAACAACTGTCAGGGTTCTACCTCCTCCTCCACCACCTCCTGTGCCGCCGCCTCTACCTCCTGATGCACCGGCGGTGCCACCACTTCCGCCTCCGGTGCCGGATGCGGTTCCACCTCCGCAACCTCCTGAATTGCCGGCTCCACCTCCGGAGCCTGTACCTGTACCTGTGCCCGCGCCGCCAACACCTGATTTAGTTAGAATCTTTGCTCCCCCCAGTGATCAATTGGATGGTGGTCCAGGTGAAGACCCACTGTCACAGACTTTCATCATTGATTCCAGTGAGTCAAATGAAGATAGTGTGTTCGTGACATACATCGACCTCTTCTTCGCTCAGAAGAGTGATGTAAATGGTGTTACAGTTCAACTAAGAGAAGTACTTAATGGTGTTCCTGAAGGTAGCATAATTCCTTTCTCTTCAGTATTCGTCGAATCAAGTGACATTACTGCAAACAACACAACAGCATCAAACGCATCGAGAGTTTACTTTGAGGCTCCAGTTTCGCTGAAAACTGCGCAAGAATATGCTGTATGTATTATTCCCGCAGCAAATGATCCGAACTATCGTATGTGGATCAGTAGAACTGGTAACACAGACGTTGACACAGGTATTAGTGTAAATCAAGATACAAACTCTGGTGTTCTGTTCACGTCTTCCAATAACAGAACATGGACGCCATATCAGGACGAAAATCTGAAGTTTACTTTGTATAAAGCTGAATTCTATACAACTTCTGGTCAAATTGGATTTACTAATCTAGATAACGAGTTCCTGAAGTTGACTGATACTAGCGAAGATGTTTTATTCATTGAAAACGAGTTAGTTTATATTGACAATGCTAATACATTCTTGACAGGTAACGTAGCATTCACAGCAGGTAACACAACCATCGTTGGAACCGGTACACTATTTGAAAGTGAATATGAGCAAGGTGAACACATTATTGTCACTGATGTTAATGACGACAAGCAAATATTTAAAATTGACTCTATTGTAGATAATACAAACTTGATTGTTAGTGGCATTCCTGTTGCTAATGGTATCAGTCAGCACTTTAAAACGGTAACTGGTAAAGTGTCGTATTACAACAATAATGATCCTAAGTTACTAATTGTCGACAATTCTTCAGCTAAAACTGGATTAGTTTTTGAAGCTAACACCACGGTAGTTGGAGTTGAATCTGGAGCGTTTGGTACAATTAATACTGTTGATAATCTTTCAATTAGTTATATGCAACCAAACATTCTTAGAACCAACACGATTAGCACAAACACTAAGCTATCGGCTCATAGATTGCAAGGGGCATCTGGATCATACTACAAAAAACTTGTATTTGATGATAGTAACTATTTCACTTCTACACCTACTTACATAAAAAGTAGATCAAATGAAATAGTAGATGATGCTGGTGTTAATTCGCTAGAATTGGTTCTTGACTTAGAATCAGTAAGCTCCACATCTTCGCCTTTTGTAGATTACGACATCTCTAACGCAACTTTCTACGAGTATCTGATAAACAATGATACAACAAACGAGAGAACTCTGGATGGCCTAGCCAAATCTAAGTTTATCTCTAAAAAGGTTGAACTAGCTGATGGATTAGATGCTGAAGACATTCGTGTTCTTGTCACATCTTACATTCCGCCTGGTACAGATGTAGAAGTTTGGGTTAAGTTTCAATCAGCTACTGACCCGAATGAGTTTGACGATTGTCGCTGTATCGCATGGACTAAGTTGGAAAAAAGAGACAAGACTGATACAGTTAGCTCCACTGCAGATAGATTTGATTTCAGAGAAATTGAATACGTTCTTGGTGAGAATGTTCAACCTCAAGGCGGCGGTGCTTATCTAGCTGCTGGAAGTACATTTACATACACAGACCCAGATGGTGCCGTGTATAATGACTTCAAATTCTACGCAGTGAAGATTGTGATGCTATCTGAAAATCATAGTGTTGTGCCTAGGATTAGAGACATGAGAGCGATTGCCGTATCATGATAAAGACTGACAATCGCGATTATATGAAAGACCCTAGATCAGGCGCTCTAATAAATAATAATAGAGAAGCGTATGAACAATATAAGATGATGAAAAAAAGACTCCAGAGCGCGGAAAATCTGCGCTCTGAGTTAGACAATGTAAAAAGTGAAGTTAAAGAAATAAAAGAAATGTTAAAAGTATTATTAGATAGGACCGATTAATGGCTATTTCATCTTATGTTGGAGCTGAGATCAATTCGGCTAATTCCACTTTTCAAAGTTGGCTATCAAAGACCAACGAAATTATTGGTGACATGGGAACTGTAGTTGTTACGATTGGTGGTGACAATACTGGAAATGTTTCTATTAACGGAGTTTTAAGTGCCAACACGCTATCCGCAGATAATTTAGAGGGTGTTAGCAATAGTGCAATTACAATTGGTTCCGATCTAGTCATCACAGGAGCCAATACAACAGTATCAAGCAATAACTTTATTGTTTCTGGTGATATAGACTTCAATGGTGCAAGTAAAACCCTAACAATAAGTACCCTGACAACTAATGTTGAATCTAGTAATGTCGCATTCACAGGATCAGTGGATATTGATACATTATTAATCAGCGGAGATAGTCTGACAGTTCCAACTGGAAACACCAGCGTTAGACCTTCTCCATCTAATGTAGGTATGCTTCGTTATAACACAGAAGTTGATGGATTTGAAGGTTACAGTGGTGTAGAATGGTTTGAATTTGCTACTACGTCTGATCTGACTGCTTTGAGCAATACAGTTCTTATAGACATAAGCGATTCATATTACGATAAATCCGAAGCGGATGCTAGATACGTCAACGTAACTGGTGACACTATGACTGGTGATCTAAACGCACCAAACTTCAATTCAACATCTGATTTGAGAATTAAAGAAAATGTCATAACAGTAGATAACGCTTTAGCGAAAGTGTTGAAGTTAAGAGGCGTATATTATAATCGTCTTGGAGAAGAGTCGCAAGAGGTTGGATTTATTGCCCAAGAAATTGAGAATATCATACCCGAAGTTGTTAGGGAAGATGAGTCTGGAATGAAAACTGTGGCCTATGGAAACGTAGTTGGAGTTCTTGTAGAGGCTATTAAAGAATTGAAAGATGAAATTGAGGAATTGAAAAAGACAACAAAGTGATATTTTTATAAATAAAGAAAAGCTAATAGTTCAAAAGGAGAACGAGGATGGCGATAAAAATTTCAGGTACAACAGTCATTGATGACAGTAGAAATATAGAAAATATTGGTACCGCAAATCTAACATCACTATCTATTGGTGGCACATCAGTCATTGATGCTAGTAGAAATCTGGATGCCACCACAGTATCCATAGGTGGCACATCAGTCATTGATGCTAGTAGAAATCTGGATGCCACCACAGTATCCATAGGTGGCACATCAGTCATTGATGCTAATCTTAACATCGTAAACGCCAATACGTACAATGGATACACACCAGCAGACGAAGCAGTGAATATCATTGCTGGAACAGGTCTAACTGGGGGTGGTGATCTATCGGCAAACACCACACTATCAGCCGATTTAGCAACAATCGCAGAAGCAGAGGCGGGAACGTCTAACACAGTTTTAATGACGCCCGCAACAACATTAGTGCTTGTTAGAAATTATAGTTCTGGCGGCGAAGCGTTTACGGCATTTTAAAGGAGATTATTAATGGCAACAGGTATTAAAAAAGTAGCAGGAATTTTTTCTGGCACTTCGTTAAATGAAAGTTACACTTTATTTGAGAGGTTAGATTTAGCTCAGTCGAACAGATCTTTTAGTGTAGCTTCTAGAGACACTGCTCCTAGAGGTCTAATATTCAATAATAACGGCACTAGTATGTATGTGCTCGGAAATCAAAAAGATTCGGTTTATCAATACAATCTTTCTACTGCATATGATATAAGTTCATCATCCAATTCTTCAACTCTTGACTTACCTGTAAGCTCAGGTGAGAATATAGGTGATCCAACTGATCTGATATTTAACGGCGATGGCACTGAGTTATATGTACTTAATAATGGCAGCGAACAAAGTATTCATCGTTGGAATCTCTCTACAGCATACGACATAAGTACAGCAGTTTATGATTCTGATGTTTTAAATGTAACATCTCAAGATGCTACCCCAGAAGGATTAGAATTCAACAATAACGGCACTAAGTTATATGTGGTTGGGAAGAGCACCGGAAGTGTTTATCAATATACCCTTTCTACAGCATACGACATAAGTACAGCAGTTTATGATTCAGTGTCCCTTCCTATAAACGATGAGACGACAGATCCAAATGGCATTAGATTCAACAATGATGGCGGTAAACTATTTGTAGTAGATCGTGGGCGTAAGCGTGTTTATCAATATGGATTAGACATAGCATATGACATAAGTACGGCATCCTATGATTCAGTGTCAGTTGGTGTGGCGGCTGAAGACGACAGCCCTGATGGTTTAGTATTCAACAACGATGGTACTAAGATGTATGTAGCAGGTGATGAAACCGATACGATATACGAATATACGATCACAACGCAAGCTGTTGAAAGTGAAGTTTTATACACAGCACCCTCAGATAAGTGCGCAAAGATAACGGCGGATTTGTACGCATCTTCTTATGGTTCTACCGATGTATACATTGGCGGTGTTTTGAAGGTCGGTAATTTTTCTTCAATACAATTTCAAGAACCACATCATGAAATCTATGGCAGAATAAAGTTCTATGAAACTGATCAGGATGTACCTGATTCTAGTAAACTCGACTACTTTTTCTTAGGACCAAACGAGACTTTTGAGATAAGAGCGCGGATTGGAATTACTATTGTAACTTACGAACTAAGAATCATTGAAGATAACGCAGGATAATAAGGAACAATAATATGAGAGTTTTTTCAACAAAAGCAAATAGAGTAGTTTCCATCAAAACAGTCGATGGTTCACATAAACTAAAACACTATGAACATTCTATTGACACTAATGAAGACATCCTCTTTAAAATATACGATGCTGCCACAAAGACATTTTCAAAAGATTCTGAGACAGATAAACTTCTTGATGAGATAAAAGCGTTATCAAATTCACCAGTTCCTGTAAAGGTCTCTCCAGTTGAGTTTAAACTACTTTGGACTTCACCTGAAAGAATTGCGCTAAAGACATTAAGAGAAACTGATCCAATTCTTGACGACTTCTTTTCTATCGTTGAAGACATTAGATTAACCGAAGTAAATCTGGGTTTAGAGTCCACTAAACAGGCAGTTTCTTATGCGGTTGCGCAGTTAGTATCAAATGGTACTATCAATCAATCCGAAAGTGAAGTTAGAATTGAGGAAATACTCTCTGGTCAACTTAAATAAATAGTCATAATGTAGGAGAATTCATATGGCTATAAAAGCAAACATAGTAATAGATCAAGGGACTGACTTTTCAGCAACAATTGACGTTGTAAATACTGACGATACACCATTCAATTTGACTGACTATACTGCGGCGTCTCAAATGCGAAAGAATTACGCATCAGCTTCTCCTGCGGCCACTTTTACCTGTACGCATAACGGCACAGGTGGAGCGATAACTATTGAATTGGGTAATTCTATCACAAATGACATAGAACCAGGTAGATATCTTTATGATGTAGAAATAACTTCATCAACTAACGGTGAAGTTATCAGGGTTGTTGAAGGTATAGCAACGGTTACTCCAGGCATCACGAGGTAAGAAATGACTACCATTAAGGCTAGACTGAATCCACAGAAAAGAATACAAGTTACACAGTACCAAGTTGGTGTAGATAATATTGAATTGTCTAGCATAAGTGGACTTGATGTTGGTTCAGCTTCTGATGGCGCATTGTTAGTCTATAACGGACAGTCTGGTAACTTTGAAGCAAAGACAGAAATAAACAACGCTAACACAGTGTTGAACGGAGGATTCTTTTAATGTCGGCCACAATTAAAATTAAACGATCAGGATCGACGGGTAGTCCATCAGCACTCGCATTAGGCGAATTGGCTTACTCTTATCTTAGCGGCACACAAGGCAACGGTGGCGATAGACTCTATATTGGTACCGGTATAGAAACCGCTGGCGAAGCGGCTAACATTGAAGTTATTGGTGGTAGTTATTTCACAACAAAACTAGATCATACACCGGGTACACTTACAGCAAGTTCTGCCATAATCGTTGACTCAAACTCAAAGATTGACGTGTTAAACGTTGATAACATTACAATCAACGGTAATGCAATCACATCCACAGACGCAAACGGTAACATTCAACTTTCACCTAACGGATCAGGTTCAGTTGACGTTGCGACTTCTAAGATCATCAATCTAGTTAACCCAACTTCTAATCAAGATGCGGCCACAAAAGCGTATGTAGATAATCAACTTGTAAGCGTTGTGAGCGGTTTTAACATTGCTGCTGATTTAGGCACAACGGACACATTCTCAACAGGACAAACGCTCACCTTTGCTGGTGATACTGGAATCACAACAACTGTATCTAATAATCAAATCTCTATTGATCTGGATGACACTGCGGTAACACCTGGTTCTTACGGCGATGCAAACACAGTAGCAACATTCACCGTTGATCAACAAGGTCGCATCACGTCTGCTGGCACTGCTACTATTAATCTCACTCTTGGTACTCAGACCTCTGGTTCTTATGTAGAAAGTCTTGTTGAAGGCACTGGTGTAACAATCTCAAATAACTCTGGTGAAGGTGCTACACCAACTATTGCGATTGGTCAAGACGTTTCTTCAACTGCTAACGTATCATTTCAAAACGGTACATTCACAGGCGATCTTCAGATTGATGGTGACTTCACAGTTTCAGGTAACGTTGTAACAATCAATGTACAAGAGTTGGCCGTTGAAGATAACCTGATTTATCTAAACGCAAACAGCGCACAAACTAATCCTGATCTAGGTTGGGCTGGATCTTACAATGACGGAACTTACGCACATGCTGGGTTGTTCCGAGATGCGACTGATGGTGTATTTAAGATATTTAATAGCTATACACCTGAACCTGATGAATCCGCATTCATTGACACAACACATCCATCTTTTGCGATTGCAGACTTTCAAGCGAATAACTTTATTGGCGCTCTACAAGGTAATGCTAATACAGCAACCGCACTTGCTACAGCTAGAACGATTCAACTTTCTGGTGATGTAACAGGGTCCGCATCTTTTGATGGTTCTGCTAACATTAACATCACAGCTACTGTTGCAGCAGATTCCATTGCTCTTGGTACTGATACAACTGGAGATTATGTAGAATCAGTAGGAGTAACTGCTGGAACTGGACTTTCTGTAACAGGAACTGGTGAAGGTGCTACTGTCACTCTTGCTGGCGTAAATGCTACAACTACCACAAAGGGTGTTGCTTCATTCAGTGCTGATAACTTCACAGTCACATCTGGTGCTGTTACAATCTCTACCCTTGATGGAGGAACTTACTAAATACTCTTGATTCAATGGAGAGTCTTACATGATTACATAATCAAAGACTCTCTTTATTATTCATAGGACTACATAGTCATTATACACGAGTGAGGACATATGTCAACCACTAATATCAAGCTAAAACGTAGTGCTGTTCAAGGTAAAGTTCCTTCAGTATCTGACTTAGAACTTGGCGAAGTCGCTGTCAACACGCACGACGGAAAGATATTCATCAAAAGAGATGCTTCTGGTGAAACATCCATTGTAGAGTTCGGGCGACCAGATGTCGCTGAAAATGTTTTATATGTATCAAAAAGCGGTTCTGATAGCAATGATGGGTCGACAATAGCAGATTCGTTTTTAACCATTGATGCTGCTGTAAGTGCAGCAACCTCCGGAACCACGATATTCGTGAAGAGCGGAGACTACACCGTAAGCAACCCCGTAGACTTACCTGCAAATGTTTCCATTGTCGGGGACAATTTGAGAACTGCAACTATTAGACCAAGCACTACTACCAGTGATATTTTTTATGTAAAGAACGCTTGTTACATCACTGGCGTTACATTTAGAGATCACGAAACCGGAGCGGCCGCAGTAGCATTCAATCCAAATGGAAGTGCTGGTGTAATCACAACAAGCCCTTACATACAGAACTGTTCATCTATAACCACTGACGGTGTTGGAATGAAGATAGACGGGTCTGCTGTATCTGGTCTAAGGTCTATGGTTTCAGATTCATTTACACAAATAAATTCAAATGGAATTGGCGTGTACATTTTGAATCAAGGATATGCCCAACTAGTCTCTATATTCACGGTTGCATGTGATATAGGCGTTTTGGTTGAAGATGGAGGTCAGTGTTCACTCACCAACTCAAATTGCTCTTTTGGTAATATAGGACTCAAATCAACAGGTATAGGCCCTGTGCTTTATTCTGGTGATATTGCAATCACAGCTTCAAGGGGTACATCACAGATATTATTAGAAAATCTGAGCGAAAAGCCAAAATACGGAGATGCAGTTAAATTCTCTTCTTCGTCTAGATATTATACTGTTGAAAACGCAACAAATTTAGTGGCTAATACGTCAACGCTAACGCTATTAGAAACGTTAGACGATGATGTTACAGATACTGATACTGTAGATTTCAGTCAAAGAAGTCTTATTGCAGCCTCGTCAATTACCTTCGAATACGTAGGTACCGGGACGAGCTTTTTCAACACCCCTAGACTTGGCGGGTTCCCAATTCAGGAAAATGAAGTTGTTCAAGACGAAAATTACGCTGGTAAAGTCTATTTCACTTCTACAGATCATAAAGGTGACTTTAGAATTGGCGGCGATTTGACGATCAATCGCGATGCTGGAACTATTGAAGGCACGACATTCGACAGGTCGCTGTTCGCTGTTCTTACACCTTATATTTTAGCACTAGAGGATTAATACAATGGCCACTCCACTTAATACATTCAAAACCGTTACTACTGAACTCACTACTACAAATCAGACACTATACACATCCCCTACTGGCATCACATCAATTGTGCTTATGGCTCAGGCTGCCAACGTATCAAACAATGTAACTAGTGTTGTGTTTTCTCATTATGACGTTAGTGCCACCACAGAAACGGAACTTGTAAAAGATTACGAGATTCCGCCGTTCGATGCGTCCGGTCTTCTGACTGGCAAACTCGTTATCGAAACAGGAGATTCTCTAAAAGCATCTGTTTCAGCAAACAATTCAATAAAACTAACGCTTAGTATTTTGGAATCTGTAAATGCGTAAACTGACTTCATTAAGCGGCAAAGTCAAGAAAAATCCTAGCAGTCAGGCTGACTCAAATCGCTATGAATTTCTCGATCTGCAAAACGCAGAACCAGATTTTGGTGTACCGACATCAAACTCTGCGGTATTGTCTTCTGAGATTGACGGCACTAGAAAATTTCTTTATCTTGACGCAAGTACGTTTAGCATCTCTAATAATATCATCACTGCTACAGCAGCGGCTGGCGATGCTGATCTTTTAGATGGGCAGAACGGAGCTTACTATCTAGACTTCACAAACTTCACAAACGTCCCAGATCCTGTGATTACACTTTCTGGTGACGCAACAGGCTCAACTACACTTACTAATCTTGCTAACGGAACAATTACAGTAACTGTCACTGATAACAGTCACAATCACACAGTAAGTAACATCAGTGACTTTACAGCAGGCGCTAATACTGCCATTGATAACAGGGTAACCAAGTCATTTGTTGACGCATTGAATGTTGACGCAGATACACTAGACGGTATTAACTCAACAAGTTTCCTGAGAAGTGATGCTAATACATCAATGTCTACAGGTTATCTAACTCTTGCGAATGATCCAACAACTTCTCTACATGCCGCAACAAAACAATACGTCGATACTATTGCTGCCGCTGGTATTCATTATCATTCACCAGTTCGTGCAGAAGTAATTGGTAACATGACGGCCACTTATAATAATGGCACATCTGGTGTTGGTGCAACTCTTACAAACGCTGGGACACAGACTGCATTTGTTGCTGACGGTGTTTCTCTTGATGTAGGCGACCGCGTTCTTGTATACGAACAAACTGACGCTACACAAAACGGTGTATATGTTGTCACAACAGTTGGTGATGGTTCGACCAATTGGGTTCTAACTCGCGCAGATGATGCTGACTCATATGCGCCGAGTGATCCAGATGCTCTTGGTGAAGGGGATGCGTTCTTTGTCAAAGAGGGTGACACCGCAGCGGGTGAACTTTATGTCTGTAACACAACAGGCACGATTACATTCGGAACAACAAACATCACGTTTATTCAAGTTGCGGCAACAGCCGTATTCACTGCTGGCTCTGGTATTGATCTTTCTGGTACAACATTCAGTGTTGCTGCTGGGTCAGGGTTGACGCAAGACGCAACTGGACTATCACACGCTGATACATCTACGCAAGCGTCACTCACAGCACTGACTGGAGCGAATGTCGTTTCTGACATTGATCTGGATGAGTTTGGTCACGTAACGGCATTGTCTACGCGAGAAATTACATTAGCAGATTTTGACGCAAACCTATCATCTTTTGTCTCTACATTTACACTTCCGACTGTAGATGGCTCTAATGGTCAAGTTTTGACGACGGACGGTTCTGGTACACTTTCATTCACAGATACCGCAGGCGGAGGGTCTTATTCAAATAGTGATGTAGATGCTCATTTAAACACTTCAACCGCTACTAATAATCAAGTATTATCTTGGACAGGATCTGATTATGATTGGGTAGATCAAAGTGCAGGTGGAGGTGGACTTACTCAAGAACAATTAGACACCTTAGAGATATTACAAGACGACAGCGCATACTTTTATACTTCTATAGGCGATCTTTATGATTTAAGCAGCCCAAAAGGACCAAACTCTTCAATTCAAATAAACGATGGTGGAATCTTTGGGGGATACTCGTCTTTAACTTATAATACTACTTCTGAAACACTTTCTGCAAATAACATTTCATTACTTGGCGACTTAACCGTATCCAATAATATTTCTGTAGCAAATAACATTTCTGTACTGAGCCTAGACGCGTCTGGTGATATAACAGTGGCTGGAGATGTTAACGTCGGTACCATTAATACTTATAGTATTGATGAAATACGTGACAGAGGACAGCTAAACTCTAGTGATAGTGCATACTTTTACACAAAATTAGAAGAGATTGAAGAAAAAACTAGCGGTCTTGAGTTGTTGTCAGTGGAAACTGTCACTACTTCGGTGAACGCGGTGGATATAGACTTACCCGCAGGCTATTCTCGGTTCAGGTTGATTGTTCAAGATTTAACCTACGCATCAAGCGGATCATATCTTTTCGGGACAATCTCGCTAGACGGGGGTTCGACTTTCCAAAGCACAAATTACGCATATCGGCTAGATAAATGGTTTTCGACAACGGGATTAAGCTCACAGCAAGGTTATCCATCAAATGGTCTCGTGATTTGTGGAAACGACTTAGACACAAACCCTACGCATTCAATCATGGACATTGTGAACACTGCGGATCAATTCGCACTCAACGCAAATTCAATGATGATAAAACCAACAGCAACGGCTTACGCATTTCGCCAAAAGTGTATGGGGTGGAGACAAAATTCGTCGAAGGCTGACGTTTTGCGCTTAAAGGACTTTTCCAACAACATCACAGGTGGCACATTCGCACTCTACGGCTACAAGGAGACCCTCTAATGGCAAAAGTATTAAAAAACGGTGAAATTATTGAAGTACCTGACAGCGACTTTCCCCCTCCGTCTCCACCCACAGCGGATATGGTCAAGCAAGAAGCATCTCGTCGCATTCTTGCTATTGCACCAGAATACAAACAAAGAAATATGTTGGCACGGTCAGCAGAATTATTGCGCATCGGTGAAGCAAACTGGACCACAGAACAACAAACAGAAGTCACACAAATGGAAGCAATCTGGGATCAAATTAAAACAATTAGAACACGATCAAATGAATTAGAAATACAAAATCCAATTCCAACAGATTATTATGACAATAAATACTGGATATAATAGGATATAATAGGAGAATAGAATGGCAGTGACCTCTAATGTTGTTACAGGAACAATAACAAGCAACACAAGTATTTTATACACGGCATCTTCTTCGGGCGCGTCTAAACTTGTAAATTTTACAGTTACAAACAACAGTGCAAATAACGCTGTTATTAACATAGATTCGGTGGATAGCAGCGTAGATAATTTTGAAACTTATACTAGCTTGGGCGCTAGTTATTCTGGTAATAGTTTCTCTGTAACTATTCAAGAGGCTACACCTCACGGAGTTGCATTTAATGATACAGGGACAAAAATGTATGTGGTAGGCCAGACAACAGATAAAATATTTGAGTATAATCTCAGTACAGCGTATGATATTTCCACGGTTTCTTATAGCG